>Ga0102962_1000724_pt1 | contig 14448 bp, 9 predicted proteins | sample SalPonF2_C_D2_MG_FD_84519 | JGI IMG/M metagenome (GOLD analysis project Ga0102962, IMG submission 84519) | Salt pond soil microbial communities from South San Francisco under conditions of wetland restoration - Salt Pond MetaG SF2_C_D2_MG ...
AGGACATCATCCTCGACCGGGTGGGCGAGCTCTTTCCGGGGCACGCGGTGCGGCGGGCGCACGGCTTCCGCATCACCCGCAACGCCGACATCGAGATCGCCGAGGACGAGGCCGACGACCTGCTGCACGCCATCGAGGACGAGGTGCGTCGCCGCCGCTGGGGCGATGCGGTGCGCCTGGAGGTGGCGGGCGCGATGCCCGACGCCTGGCGCGAGCGCCTGCGCCGGACGCTGGGGCTCGAGCCCGAGGACGTGTACACCATCCCCAACCACCTCAACGTCAGCGACTTCCTGGAGCTGGCCGAGCTCGACGTGCCGGCCTTGCGCTACCCGCCCTTCGCCGCGCGCCTGCCGAGCGAGTACCGCGACCACGGCGGCGCGCTCGCCACCGTGCGCGACTGCGACGTGCTGGTGCACCACCCCTTCCACGCCTTCGACGCCGTGCAGATGCTGGTCGACGAGGCCGCCGACGACCCCGACGTGCTCGCCATCAAGATGACGCTCTACCGGGTGGGTGCGGCGTCGCCGGTGGTGGCGGCGCTGGCGCGCGCGGCCGGCAACGGCAAGCTCGTCACCGCGCTGGTAGAGCTCAAGGCGCGCTTCGACGAGGAGAACAACATCGTGTGGGCGCGCGAGCTCGAGCGCGCGGGCGTGCACGTGGTCTACGGCTTCGTGGGGCTCAAGACCCACAGCAAGGCGCTGCTGATCGTGCGGCGCGAGCGCGGCGAGGACGGGCGCGCGTTGACCCGGCGCTACGTCCACCTCGGTACCGGCAACTACAACCCCTCCACCGCCGACGTCTACACCGACATGGCGCTCATGACGCGCGACGAGGCGCTGGGGGCGGACGTGAGCGACCTCTTCAACTACCTGACCGGCTACAGCAAGCAACGCGCCTGGCGCAAGCTGTGGGTGGCGCCGGAGGGCCTGCGGGAGCGGGTCATGGCGGCCATCGAGCGCGAGACGGCGCTGGCCGCGGCCGGGGAGCCCGGGCGCATCATCGCGAAGCTCAACGCGCTGGTCGATCCCGACGTCATCCGGGCGCTGTACCGGGCCTCCCGGGCGGGCGTGGAGACCGACCTGATCGTGCGGGGGACGTGCTGCCTCCGGCCCGGCGTGCCGGGCGTGAGCGAGCGCATCCGGGTGCGCAGCGTGGTCGGGCGCTTCCTGGAGCACTCGCGCGTGTACTTCTTCCGTCACGGCGGCGCCAACGACCTCTACCTGGGCAGCGCCGACTGGATGCAGCGCAACCTCGACCGCCGCATCGAGACCATCTTCCCGGTGGAGGACGAGCGCTTGCGGCGCAAGGTGCATGCGGTGCTCGACGTGCTGCTGCGCGACAACGTCAAGGCGCGCGAGCTCGGCCCCGACGGGGTCTACCGTCGGGTGCGGCGCGCGCCGGGCCAGCACCGGCTCGACGCCCAGCACCGGCTGCTGGAGCTGTCCGAGCGCCGGCGCCTGCGCTCGTGAGGGCGCGGGCTCAGGCCTGCAGCGGCCCGGGAACGCCGGGACCGCTGGGTTGGTCGTCGCCGTCCCTGCCGGCCGCGAACCCCGTCTGGAGCCCCATCAGGTAGCCGAGCTTGAGCATGAATAGGAGGGTGTCGCGGTCGTCCTGCTCGATGCGCTCGTCGACGTACTCGTCGGTCCCGTCGGGGAGCGCGACGGCGTCGATCTCCTCCTGGTAGCTCTTGCGCATCTCGTTCAGGAACGCGCGGATCGTCTCCTTGCTCATGGTCGTCCTCTCGTGCCCCCGCCTAACCTGCGGCCGGGGCGTCCTCGGACGGCGCCAGCTGCTCCTCGAGCCAGGCGATGATCGCCTCGGCGGTGCCGAGGTTGGTCGCCAGCGGGACGTTGTGAACGTCGCAGATGCGCAGCAGGGCCGAAACGTCGGGTTCGTGCGGCTGGGCGGTGAGCGGGTCGCGGAAGAAGATGACGGCCTTCACCCGGTCCTCGGCGATGCGAGCGCCGACCTGCAGATCGCCGCCCTCCGGGCCGGAGCGCAGGCGCTCCACCGCCAGCCCGGCCTTGCTCTCCAGCACGCCGCCGGTGGTGCTGGTGGCGATGAGGTCGAAGCGCCTGAGGATGTCGGCGTGCTCCCGGGCGAAGATCGCCAGGTCCAGCTTCTTCTTGTCGTGCGCGATCAGCGCCACGGACTTCATGGCTCCAGTGTAGTGGGTGCGGCGGACGGCCGGCGTGCCGCTCGCGTGGAGGGGGGCGTCGCCGGCCCGGGGCCGCGACCCCGGGTGGCCCGCTCGGGTGGCCGCCTCGGGTGGCCGCTTCAGGCGGCCGGGTCGGGTGGCGAGCCGGCCGCGGCGAACCCCACCTCGGTGCCGGCCGGAGCCTGCGCCAGCCGCCACAGGTCGCGCACGTCCACCACCGCTGGCTTGGCGTACCCGCCGGTGCGGCCGCGGTCGGCGAGCAGCACGATCGGCTGGCCGTCGGCGGGGAGCTGGAGGGCTCCCCAGGGGGAGCCCTCGCTGCGCACGTCGGGAGCGCTCTGGGGAAGACCGGGCCCCTCCAGGCGGACGCCGGTGCGGTCGAAGCCGGCCACCCGGAAGCGCGTGGCGGTGAGGCGCGCGAACGTCTCCGCGTCGAACTGCGGTCCCGGATGGACGCGCAGCAGCAGCCGCCGAGGGTAGTGGGGGCGGAGGTGCAGCTCCGCCCGGCTCGCCACGGGCGCCACGCGGCCCTCGCCCAGGCCCACCACGTCTCCCGCCCGGAGGGCGCGGCGGCCGCCGCCGACGCCGGCGCGCAGGTCGGTGCTGGCCGAGCCGCCGAAGCGCTCGGCGGCCAGGCCGCCGGCCAGCGCGAGGTAGCTGGCGCGGCCCCGCGCGCGGCCGCCCGGCACGAGCTCGAGGGTGGCGCCTGCGGGCCAGGCGAAGGGCGCGGCCGTCGGCTGCGGCCGTCCCTCCAGGCGCGCGCGGTGGCCGCCGCAGACCAGCGCGGCGGTGACCGGCTCGAGGGCGCGCAGCGTCAGCGGCATGTCGAGCAGCTCCAGCGCGGGCGCCTCCCCGGCGTTGCCGGCCGCGGCGTTGGCGAGCTCGAGCGCCAGCGGGTCGAGCGCGCCGGCCTGCGCCATCCCCAGGTGCCCGACCCGCCACCGCGGCGCGGCCTGGAGCGTGGCCGACGGCGTCCACGCCTCCAGCACCTCGAGGACCGGGCGGGCGTCGGGGTCGCCGAGGGGCGCGCGCTCCTCGGCCTCGGGGCTGCCCGTCGCGTCCGGCCCGGTCGCGTCCGGCCCGGTCGCCGCCGGCGCCGCTCCCTGCGCGGGCGCGCCGTCTCGCACGGGCACGAAGCGCACCTCGTCGCCCGGCGCCCACGCCGTGGGCGGCCAGCGTCGGGGGTCGAACAGCGTCGTGTCGGTGCGTCCCACGATCCACCACCCGCCCGGACTGGCGCTCGGGTAGATGCCGGCGTGCTCGCCGGCGATGGCCACCGACCCGGCCGGCACGCGGCTGCGGGGCGTCTGCCGTCGCGGCGTCGCCAGCGCCTGGGGGAGCCCCAGCAGATAGGGGAAGCCGGGCGTGAAGCCGAGGAAGGCCACGGTGTACACGGCCCCGGCGTGGAGCGCCGCGATGCGCTCCCAGGGGAGGCCCAGCCGGGCGCTCAGCGCCTCGACGTCGGCGTTCTCGCCGTAGCGCACGTCGACGCGCCGGCGCGTGGCGGGCGGGGGCGCCTGCTCGAGCGCGTGCTCGGAGGCCCGCAGCCAGCGCCGCAGGCGCTCGGGATCGGCGCCGAGCCGGAACTCGACGAGCAGGTTGGTGTACCCGGGGACGACGTCGCGCACGGTGGCGGGCGCGCTCGCGAGCAGAGCGCGTTGCAGGGCGCCGATCCGCAAGGCGGTGTCGGGGGAGGGCGCGTCGGCGACGTCGACGTAGCAGGCGCCCGGCCCGGCGCTGCGGATCCTCACGTGTCGCGCGGCAGGCCCGCGGAGGCGACGCCCACGCCGGCGCCGTCGAGGGCGCCGCGCACGCGGCGCGCCAGCGAGACGGCCTCGGCGTTGTCGCCGTGCAGGCACAGGGTGTCGACCTGCAGCGTCAGCTCGCTGCCGTCGACGGTGCGCACGCGTCCCTCGGTGGCGAGCCCGAGCGCCTGTTCGACGACCCGCTCGGGGTCGTCCAGGACCGCGCCGGCCGTGCCGCGCGGCGCCAGCGTGCCGTCCGGGAGGTAGGCGCGATCGAGGAAGCCCTCGCGCAGCACCGGTACCCCGGCCTCCAGCAGGGCGCGCTCGGCGAGCGATCCGGCCAGCACCATGATCGGCAGCCGCCGGTCGAAGGCGCCGACGGCCTCCGCGACGGCCAGGGCGAGCTCCGCGCGCGTCGCCATGGCGTTGTAGAGCGCGCCGTGCGGCTTGACGTGCGCGAGGCGCACGCCCTCGGCCTGCGCCAGCGCCGCCAGGGCGCCGAGCTGGTAGAGCACGTCGTCGCGCACGACCTCGACCGGGAGCTGCATGGGCACGCGACCGAAGCCGCGCAGATCCGGGTAGCCGGGGTGCGCGCCGACGGCGGCGCCGGCTTCGCGGGCTGCGCGCACCGTCCGCCGGATGCCCTGGGGATCGCCCGCGTGGAAGCCGCAGGCCACGTTGGCGGAGCTCACCAGCCGGAGCAGGGCGGCGTCGTCGCCCAGCTGCCAGCGCCCGAACGACTCGCCGAGGTCGCTGTTCAGGTCGATGGTCACGGCCTCCATGCTACCGGTTCGCATGCCGCGCGGGAGGCTGTGTCGGGCGCGCTGCGGCCCGCCATGCGCGCGCCTGAATAGGATGGGGCACCATGAACGACGTCTCGCTGGGACCCGTGGTGTTGAGCGGTTCGCGCTTCGGCGTGGCGCTGGCGCTGATCGCGCTGCTCGTCACGTCCGAGATCCTCGAGCGGCGCGGCCGCAAGGGGGTGGCGCCGGTCGCCTGGAATGCCGTCGTGCTGGGCCTTCTGGCCGCCCGGCTGGGGTACGTGGCGTTGCACCTCGGCAGCTACGTCCGGGCGCCGCTGAGCGCTCTGTACGTGTGGCAGGGGGGTTTCGACCTGCCCGTCGGCGTGGCCGCCGCGGTGCTCTACGCGGTGGCCGTGCTTCGCTCGCGCAGGGCCGTGCTCGCCGGCGCGCTGCTGGCGGGGCTGATCGGCGCGGTGGTGTGGGGAGGCTGGCAGCTCGCCTCCGGCCCTCCGCCGGCCCCCTCGCCCGACGTGCTGACGGCCCGGCTGCAGGGCCTCGACGGCGCGCAGACCGATGTGAAGGCGTTCGTCGGCCGCCCCCTGGTGGTCAACCTGTGGGCCACCTGGTGTGCGCCCTGCCAGCGGGAGCTGCCGATGCTCGCCTCGGAGGCGGCGGCCACGCCCGGCGTCACCTTCCTGTTCGTGTCCCAGGGGGAGCCGCAGCCGCGCGTGGCGGCCTACCTGAAGGAGCACGACCTGTCGCTGGAGCACGTGTTCCTCGACGGGAACAGCCGCCTGTCGGCGGCGGTGTCGACCAGGGGGCTTCCCACCACGCTCTTCTTCGATGCCCGGGGCAAGCTGGTCGGCCGTTGGCTGGGCGAGCTCTCCAAGGCCAAGCTCGGCGACGAGCTGCAGCGCATCCGCTGAGCCTCCCGGGCGCCCCGGAGGCCGGGGCCCAGCGTTCCGCCGCATTCGCACCCTCGGGCCTTGACACGCTCCGCGCTGCAGGTATACACTCATTTTTGCCGCTCGAAAAAGCGGCGCGGACATTGACAGCGGAATAGGAGCGAAACGAGCATTGAGCTCGGCAAGATATGTGCCGTCTACGACTGCACTTCTTGTCGAAGTACGATGACGTCCCGAAGAACTTGGGACGCAATCGTGCGTCTGCTCACTCATCCATCCTTTAGTCAACCAGAAGGTTAAGTTACTAAGGGCACACGGTGGATGCCTTGGCAGCCGAACCGATGAAGGACGTGGCTACCTGCGATAAGCTTCGGGGAGCTGGAAGCAAGCGTTGATCCGGAGATTTCCGAATGGGGAAACCCAGCGGGGCGAACCCCCGTTACCCGCGACTGAACACATAGGTCGCGTGGAGGGAACCCAGGGAACTGAAACATCTAAGTACCTGGAGGAAAATAAAGAAACCTCGATTCCCCTAGTAGCGGCGAGCGAAGAGGGAATAGCCCAAACCGCCTCCCACGGGAGGCGGGGTTGTAGGACCAGCATCATGGACTCGAGCGTCTAGTCGAACCGCACTGGAAAGGCGGGCCACAGAAGGTGAAAGCCCTGTAGGCGAAAGGCGCGGAAGCTTAGCTGGCACCTGAGTAGCGCGAGCCACGTGGAATCTCGCGTGAATCCACGGGGACCACCCCGTAAGGCTAAATATTCCGGCTGACCGATAGTGAACCAGTACCGTGAGGGAAAGGTGAAAAGCACCCCGTGAGGGGAGTGAAATAGTACCTGAAACCGTGTGCTTACAAGCAGTCACAGCCCTATGCGGGCCCTTAGGGTCCGAACGGGTGGTGGCGTGCCTCTTGAAGCATGATCCTGCGACTTACTGGCAGTGCCGAGTTTAAGCCGATAGGCGGAGGCGTAGCGAAAGCGAGTCTGAACAGGGCGTTCAGGCGCTGTCAGTAGACCCGAAACCGGATGAGCTAGCCATGGCCAGGATGAAGCCTCCGTAACAGGAGGTGGAGGTCCGAACCCGTTGAGGTTTAAAACTCTTGGGATGAGCTGTGGTTAGGAGTGAAAAGCTAACCGAATCCGGAGATAGCTGGTTCTCCCCGAAATAGCTTTAGGGCTAGCCTCGGGGGTTTACCAGTGGCTGTAAAGCACTGATTGGGCTAGGGGGCTTACCAGCTTACCAAACCCTGTCAAACTCTGAAGGCTACTGGTCCATACCCCGGGAGTCAGTCTGCGTGAGCTAACTTTCGTAGACAAGAGGGAAACAACCCAGACCGTCAGTTAAGGTCCCCAAGTCACGGCTGAGTGGAGAAGGATGTGGAGACGCTAGGACAGCTAGGAGGTTGGCTTAGAAGCAGCCATCCCTTTAAAGAGTGCGTAATAGCTCACTAGTCGAGCGTCTCTGCGCCGAAGATGATCGGGGCTAAGCCGTGCACCGAAACTACGGCAGTGCAGCCTAGCTGCGCTGGGTAGGGGAGCGTTCCGTAGGCCGTTGAAGCGGTACCGCAAGGAGCCGTGGAGGTATCGGAAGTGCGAATGCAGGAATGAGTAACGATAAGAAGGGTGAGAATCCCTTCCGCCGAAAGCCCAAGGTTTCCTGAGCAAGGGTCGTCCCCTCAGGGTTAGGCGGGACCTAAGGCGAGGCCGAAAGGCGTAGTCGATGGACAGCAGGTCAATATTCCTGCCCTGCTTCCGTGGAGTGATGGGGTGACGCATTAGGATAGGCCAACCGGAGCCATGGCTGAGCCCGGCGGCCTGCGAAGCTGCGAGGGATAGGCAAATCCGCCCTCGAATACAGTGACGTTGGTCGGGAAGGCCCTACGGGGCTGATAACTGGTCGAATCCACGGTGCCAAGAAAAACCTCTAAACGTTGAAGCGGAAGTACCCGTACCAAAACCGACACAGGTGGGCGAGTGTAAGAGCACTAAGGCGCGCGAGAGAACTCTGGTTAAGGAACTCTGCAAAATAGCCCCGTAACTTCGGGAGAAGGGGTCCCGCGTGTAGGGTTGTCATTCGTGATTGCCCGAGGCGGGCGCAGTGAATTGGCTCTAGCGACTGTTTACCACAAGCACAGCACTCTGCTAACCCTTGAAGGGGACGTATAGGGTGTGACACCTGCCCGGTGCTGGAAGGTTAAGGGGAGGCGTGCAAGCGCCGAACTGAAGCCCCAGTGAACGGCGGCCGTAACTATAACGGTCCTAAGGTAGCGAAATTCCTTGTCAGGTAAGTTCTGACCTGCACGAATGGTGTAACGACTGGAGCGCTGTCTCAACCAGAGACTCGGTGAAATTGAACTGGCCGTATAGATGCGGCCTACCCGCAGCAGGACGAAAAGACCCCGTGGAGCTTTACTACAGCTTGATGTTGACGTTTGGACTGGTCTGTGTAGGATAGGTGGGAGACTGTGAAGCCGGGCCGCTAGACTCGGTGGAGTCAACGGTGAAATACCACCCTGATCGGTTCGAACGCCTAACCTGCGCCCGTGATCCGGGCGGGGGACAGCGTTAGGTGGGTAGTTTGACTGGGGCGGTCGCCTCCCAAAGTGTAACGGAGGCGCGCAAAGGTTCCCTCAGCACGGTCGGAAATCGTGCATAGAGCGCAAGGGTATATGGGAGCTTGACTGCGAGACATACACGTCGAGCAGGGACGAAAGTCGGCCCTAGTGAACCGGTGGTACCTCGTGGAAGGGCCATCGATCAACGGATAAAAGTTACCCCGGGGATAACAGGCTGATACCGCCCGAGAGTTCACATCGGCGGCGGTGTTTGGCACCTCGATGTCGGCTCGTCATATCCTGGGGCTGGAGAAGGTCCCAAGGGTCCGGCTGTTCGCCGGTTAAAATGGCACGCGAGCTGGGTTCAGAACGTCGTGAGACAGTTCGGTCTCTATCCGCTGTGGGCGTAGGAAAGTTGAGGAGAGCTGTTCCTAGTACGAGAGGACCGGAATGGACACACCTCTAGTGTCTTAGCTGTCGCACCCGCGGCATATGCTAAGTAGCTATGTGTGGAACGGATAAGCGCTGAAGGCATCTAAGCGCGAAGCCGACTCCAAGATGAGCTTTCCCATCCCCTTGTGGGAGTAAGACCCCCGGAAGACCACCGGGTTGATAGGCTGGGAGTGTAAGCACGGCAACGTGTTTAGCTGACCAGTACTAATCGGTCGAGGACTTAACCTTTTGCGGACTCATCCTGAGGAAGCAGACCTCGGTTCGCTTTCGCTCCTGTTCCCTGTCACTATCTTTTCTCTTCGTGCTTCTAGCGGCGTGGACCCACCCGATCCCATTCCGAACTCGGAAGTTAAGCACGCCAGCGCCGATGATAGTTGGGGGGCAGCCCCCTGCGAAAGTAGGTCAGCGCGGGGAGATTATATTCTCGGGCAGAAGGTCTAAGGCTCCGGCCTTAGACCTCTTGCCGTGCGGGAGTAGCTCAGTTGGTAGAGCACTACCTTGCCAAGGTAGATGTCGCGGGTTCGAATCCCGTCTCCCGCTCCATAGGATCTACCGCTTCCGGCGGTAGGCGATCGGCCCCCGCCTGTGCGCGGGGGCCGATGCTTTGGCGTTGCGGGCGAGAGGCGCGTGCCTCAGGCCGGCGGGCCCGCGGAGCTGGTGCCGGCCTCGGCCGGGGCGCGGGTCGAGGGCACGAGCAGCGCCAGCGCGAAGGCGGCGTTCAGGTACGGGATGAAGACCAGGCCCGAGAGCAGGATGGAGGCGTCGACGTTGCGCAGGCGCCCGATCACCTGCGCCTGGATGACGACCAGGACCAGGATCAGCACCGCGAGGAAGAGCAGCGCCTGCCCTGCCTGACCCGCCCGGACCACCTGCCAGCGCCACAGAAGGACCGGCACCGACACCACGAGGCACGCGACGAGCCGGATCGCGTACTCCCCGCGCCCGATGCTCCGGGTGTACGGGAACAGCGCATCGACCATCTCGGACCACCTCCTGCACCGGGGAGGTTCGCCCCGGTATGGGCCAGTATGGCACACCGACCGAACGAACGTTCGGTCGGTTCCCCGCGCTGCTCGTGGTGGATCCGCGTGAGACGGGGGCAGGTCGTACGGAGGCGGACCGAACACCAGGCCATACGGCTGGCTCAGGCCCGTGATCTGGGTGCCCGTAGCGGGCGACGCCTTGCAGGCGGCCAACACCACCACCAACGGCAAGGACGTCGAGGCGGCACGACAACACGAATACGAGGCAGAACGACCTCCTTCTCGGACTGTTTCCGCCTCCCGCACCCCACCCCGGCCTCCGATTGAACACGGCGAGGAGGAACGTCGGGATCGATCGAAGCGCCGGTCCTCCCTGTCCGAGCCCGAGGTAGGAGCTCGCCGTGAGGCCTAGCGGGCCGGCGCACTCGTTGGCCGTCGCTGGGCGAACGACGGGACGTCCCGATGAAGGGCTCGTGAAGTCTCGAGGGACGGGTGCGAGCCTGCTCCGTCGGTGCTTTTCGCCCCTGGCGTTGCCAGCGCTGAGGACGTATCGTGTACCGGTTGCGGATCTTCGGAGAGGTCGTTCCTGAGCACAGCGATTGATTGTAGGATGACTTCTACGGTGATCCATCAGCCTAGCCCGTTCGTGGGCAACCCGGCACTTTCCGAAGACAATGGGGTCCACCGGGGAGAGGGCCGGCATCGAAGGAGGAAAGTATGAAAAAGGCTTCCGGGTTGGCATTCTTCGTCGCAGTCGTGTTGGCCTTCGGCGCAACCGGCGCGTTCGCCCAGAGCAGCAACCAGAGCTCGAGCAGTTCGACGCCTGACGCAGCGAACTTCCTCGCAGGGATCGTCACCGATACGGGCGGGATCGACGACCGGTCGTTCAACGCCTCGGCCTGGCAGGGGCTCAAGGACGCGGAAGCGGCCTACGGGATCAAGGCGCAGTACCTGTCGTCCACGAACCAGAGCGACTACGCCCCCAACATCCAGGCGTTCATCCAGAAGAAGGCCGGCCTCATCGTGACGGTCGGGTTCCTGATGGGCGACGTGACCAAGGCCGCCGCGGCCGACCACCCGGACCAGAAGTTCGCCATCGTCGACTACACGTACGATCCTGCGCTCCCCAACGTCCTCGGCCTGATCTACAACACCAACCAGGCCGCCTTCCTCGGCGGATACCTGGCTGCGGCGATGTCGAAGTCGGGCACGGTGGGCACCTTCGGCGGCATGAAGCTCCCGACCGTCACGATCTACATGGACGGCTTCGTGGCTGGCGTGCGCTACTACGACCAGAAGATGAACAAGTCGGTCAAGGTGCTCGGTTGGGATCCCGAGAAGGCCTCGGGCACGTTCACCAACGACTTCACCAACCAGGCGAAGGGCAAGACCGTGACCGAGGCCCTGATGAACCAGGGCGCCGACGTCATCTTCCCCGTCGCCGGCTCGGTGGGCCTGGGCTCGGCCGCCGCGGTGCAGCAGCATGACAGCGCGTCCCCGGACAGCCCGGTGACCATGGAGTGGGTCGACACCGACGGCTGCGTGTCCGCTCCTCAGTACTGCAGTCTGTTCCTGACCAGCGTCACCAAGGGGATCGCCACGTCGGTGAAGGCGGCCGTCGGCGAGGTCCTCGACGGCAGCTTCAAGGGCGGCAACTACGTCGGCACGCTCGAGAACGGCGGCACCGGCCTCGCCCCCTTCCACGACTTCGAGAGCAAGATCCCCGACTCGGTGAAGGCGGAGCTGCAGACCATCAAGCAGGGCATCATCGACGGCTCGATCTCCGTCGACCCGAAGTCCTATCCGGCTCCGTGACGACGGTCGTAACCGCGCTTTCCGGACGCAATGCGCCTTGAGCTACGGGGCATAACCAAGCGGTTCGGCGATCTCGTCGCCAACGACCGCATCGACCTGACCGCCGAGGGGGGCGAGGTGCATGCCCTCCTCGGCGAGAACGGTGCCGGCAAGACGACATTGATGAACGTCCTCGACGGCCTGTACCGGCCGGACGAGGGCAGCATCCTCATCGACGGCGAGCCCGCCCGCTTCGAGGACCCCGGCGATGCCATCCGGGCGGGCATCGGGATGGTCCACCAGAACTTCATGCTCATCCCGGTGTTCACGGTCGCCGAGAACGTCATGCTCGGTTTCGAGCGCACACGACGCTTCGGCTTCCTCGATCGGCAACGGGCACGAGCGGAGATCCGAGAGCTGTCGGCGCGCTTCCGTCTGGAGGTCGACCCCGACGCGCTCGTCGGTGACCTGTCGGTCGGGCAGCAGCAGCGCGTCGAGATCGTCAAGGCGCTGGCGCGCGAAGCGCAGGTGCTCATCCTCGACGAGCCGACCGCGGTGCTCACGCCGCAGGAGATCGACGACCTGTTCCGGGTCGTCCGCTCCCTGCGCGAGTCGGGGAAGACGATCCTGTTCATCACCCACAAGCTCAAGGAGGTTCTGGCGGTGGCCGACCGGATCACCGTCATCCGCCTGGGGAAGGTGATCGGATCGACGCTGCCGAGCGAGACCGACGAGTCGCGGCTCGCCTCCATGATGGTCGGCCGCGGCGTCGAGCTGCAGGTGCACAAAGGTCCGTCCGAGCCCGGAGAGCCGGTGCTCGAGGTCGAGGACCTGGTGGCGCTCGACGACGCAGGCCAGGTCGCCGTGGAAGGGGTCTCTTTCCAGGTGCGGGCCGGCGAGATCCTGTCGATCGCCGGTGTGCAGGGCAACGGCCAGACGGAACTTGCAGAGGCCCTCACGGGCCTGGCGACGGTGGTCGCGGGGACGATTCGGATCGCGGGCAGGGACGTCACCGGAGCGCCCCCGAAGGACGTCCTCCGCTCCGGCGTGGGCAACGTTCCGGAGGACCGCCAGCGCGACGGCCTGGTCGGCAGTTTCTCGATCGCCGAGAATCTGATCCTCGATGTGTTCGATGAGCCCCCCTACTCCCGCCGAGGTGCGCTCGACTGGGACCGAATCCATTCCAGTGCCGAGGAGCGCATGAGGGAGTTCGACATCCGCGCGAGCAGTATCCACGCCGCCGCCGCGACGCTCTCGGGGGGCAACCAACAGAAGGTCATCGTCGCTCGCGAGCTCTCGCGGGACATCCGCCTCATCATCGTGGCGCAGCCTACGCGCGGCCTGGACGTGGCCTCGATCGAGTACGTGCACGGGCGGCTGGTGGCCGCACGTGACCGGGGCGCGGCGGTGCTGCTGATCTCGGCCGAGCTCGACGAGGCGATGCAGCTCGCCGACCGCATCGTCGTCATGTACCGCGGGAAGCTCGTCGGGCCCTACGACCAGACCGACGTGACGAGAGACCAGGTCGGGCTCTTGATGGCGGGCGGTCGCCCCGAGGAGATCATGGCCGGGGCGGCGCGATGAGCGACGATCCCGTTCGGCCCGGGGACGATGCGCGCGAAGGATCCTCCGTCGTCGCGAGGATCGGCCGGTTCTTCCTCAGCGGCAATGTCGTGATGGTCACCTTCCTCGCCTTCGTGAGCGCGCTCGTCATCGGGGCGATCATCATCATCCTCGCGAGCCCGGATGCCATGGCCGCGTGGGGCCACGTGACTCGGGCGCCGGGAGCGGCGCTCGCGCAGAGCTGGCACGCCATCGCGACCGCTTATTCGGCGCTCTTCATCGGCTCGATCGGGAGTCCCCGCGACATCGTGCAGGCGCTCGCGAGCGGAGACGGCCAGAGGATCTCTACCGCCTTCTATCCGTTGTCCGAGACCCTGGTCTCGACCACGCCGCTGATGATGTCCGGCCTCGGCATCGCGCTCGCGTTCCGGGCCGGGCTGTTCGACATCGGGGGTCAGGGCCAGCTCATCCTCGGAGCCCTCGGGGCGACCCTGGCCGGCTTCCTCCTGCCCGGGTTGCCGATCTATCTCCACCTGCCTCTCGCGATCATCGTGGGCGCGGCGTTCGGTGCGGCCTGGGGCTTCATCCCCGGCATCCTGAAGGCACGGACGGGCGCGCACGAGGTGATCACCTCGATGATGCTCAACTACGTCGCGCTCAACCTTCTGACCTACCTGCTCACCACCGCGCTGTTCCAGAAGCCCCCGCGCTACCAGCCCGTTTCCAAGGCGGTTGCGGCCACGGCGCAGCTGCCCCACATCGCCGGACCGTCCTTGCGCGTGAACCTCGGCATCCTTCTCGCGGTCGTCGCCATGGTCGCGGTTGCCTGGCTGCTGCAGCGCAGCACGCTGGGGTTCAAGTTCCGCATGCTCGGAGCCAACCGCGAGGCCGCGCGCGTCGCCGGCGTGAACATCAGCCGGCAGTACGTGATCGCGATGAGCCTCGCCGGCGCGATCGTCGGGCTCGCCGGCACCTTCATGGTGCTCGGCGTCGATCACCAGGTCGCCGCGGGGTACGGAGGCACCATCGGCTTCGACGGCATCACCGTCGCCATCCTCGGCCAGGGCAACCCCTACGGCGTCGGCCTGTCGGCGCTGCTCTTCGGGGCCTTCGCGGCCGGCGGCCGGACCATGCAGCTCAACGCCAACATCCCGCTGCAGCTGGTGCAGGTGCTGCAGGCCGTCCTCGTCTTGTTCGTGGCGGCACCCGGAGTCATCCGCACCATCTTCCGGATCCGCGTGCGCGGAGCCGGCCGCGTCTTCGGAGGTTGGTCCGGATGAGCGACACGCCCTCCACCGCGATGCAGAACCGCACGCTGCGCAAGGACCTGGCGGCCGTGCGCCGGCGAGGGCTCGCCGTCGCCCTGTGGCTGCTGTATCCGGCTTGGCTCGACCCCCACGCGGTCGTCGGGGCGTGGGCCCACCCGGACATGATCTCCAATCACTGGCTGTACTGCTGGATCCGCGACCAGGTGTTGCACGGCGACTCGATCCTGCACAACGACCTGTACTATCACCCCATCGGTGACGGTCCGTGGCTCGCCGGCAAC
>Ga0102962_1000725_pt1 | contig 14440 bp, 13 predicted proteins | sample SalPonF2_C_D2_MG_FD_84519 | JGI IMG/M metagenome (GOLD analysis project Ga0102962, IMG submission 84519) | Salt pond soil microbial communities from South San Francisco under conditions of wetland restoration - Salt Pond MetaG SF2_C_D2_MG ...
GTTGAAATTAAAAATGCTTAATCAACGTACTAATGTACGTTTCTTGCGCATTTTTAACTTCGCCTTGATCACGACAAAATTTCTTGGTGAATAATCCGGGTTACAACGCTGCGATTCTTATCCAAACCTCACGTTAAAAAAAATAAAAAAAGTTAACCATAGAGCTCACAGAGAATAAGTGCAAAGGAACACAGATACATCGTCTTTTGAGTAGATTTGATGATTTTTGGTAAAATAGGTTTAGTATGGATCAAAACGAAATATTCGTTACCAAATCATAGCTTGTTCTAAATCATCAATAATATCTGAGGGTTCTTCGATTCCTACGGCAAGACGCACTAATCCATCCGTTATTCCTGCTTGTTGTCTGATTTCAGGTCTTACGGCCTTATGCGTCATTGATGCAGGATGCTCAATCAACGTATCCACATGACCTAAGCTAACGGCAAGACTGCACAACTTCACATTATTCATTAGATGTACTCCGGCATCATAACCACCTCTCATTTCAAATGCTATGACACCTCCATAACCATTTACAAACAATGATTGGGCCAATTCATATTGAGGAAATGAGGATAAACCAGGATAATAAACTTTCTCAATGGCTGGATGTTGTTCCAGGAATTCGGCTACGACTTGTGCATTTTCAGAATGACGTTTCATTCGCAAAGCAAAAGTTTTGAGTCCCAATAAAGTCAGCCAGGCGTCAAAAGGACCAGCGATACCTCCAATATTTTTTCTCCACCGTAAAACCGATTCATTAAGAAGATCCTGATCACGCGAAATCAACACTCCCCCAATTGTGGTTCCGTGACCACTAAGATATTTCGTTGTTGAATGGGCCACAACATCGACCCCTAATGCTAATGGACGCAAGTGGTAAGGTGTTGCGAAAGTATTATCGACCATCACTTTAGCTCCTTTTGGGTGAGCCGCATTCACGATTGCAGTTATATCCACTATCTCGAGTGTTGGATTCGCCATGCTTTCCAGGTAAACGAGGGCGGTATCCGGTCGTTCATCCAAAACGGACATGATTTCATCTGTATTTGTTCCATCTACAAACGTAACGTCAATACCCAATTCAGAAGCTTGTTCGGATAAGAATTCGCTCGTGCATCCGTATAATGTTTTCTGGGCGATCACATGACGACCATGGGCTAATCCCAATATTCCGGCTGTAATCGCAGCCATACCGCTGCCAAAAATCAAAGCTCTACTTGTGGAAGGATCCTCAAAATCCTGACTTTCGAGAATGGCTAAAGCTTCTTCAAGTGAATCAATATTCGGATTGGCAATTCTGGTATAAGTATGAGAAGCGCCACCAGCTTCCCCGGCAAATAATTTACTGCCGGATTCCACATCATCAAAAACGAAAGTCGAAGATTGATAAATGGGAGTTAAATGAGATCCATAAGGGTCTTTTTTAGACGGATGTCCAATATGGGCCAATTGCGTGTGTAAATCCAGTTTTTTCTCTTTCAGCATCTCTTCTTTCATGATTCGTCTCCCTGATCTATGGGTAATTTGGTTTCATCTTTTCTGGTCGACAAGACTACCATTGAATGAATACGTTGTACGCCGGGCAGACGTGTTAACTTCTGCCACATAAGATGTTCATAATCTGTTGTATCATGGACCACAACTTTGAGCAGAAAATCGGCTTCTCCCGTTGTATGATAACTGGCTAAAACTTCCGGCAACTTATCCACCTCGTCACAAAATTCTTCCACCGCCTGAAGCTTATGAATCGCTAATGAGATTGAAACAAAAACAGTGAGTCCCTTTCCGATTTTTTCTTCATCTACGATTGTCCGGTATTCTTTAATGATACCATCACGTTCCAATCGCCTGACACGTTCTAATGTTGGCGTAGCTGTTAAACCGATTCTTCGGGCCAGCTCATTATTTGATAAACGGCCATTTTCCTGAAGAATGTTCAATATCTTTTTATCCGTGGCATCCAATTTTACTTCAGACATAATCGAATTATTTAATAAAAGAAGGCTTTGCAAAACCAGGTATTTTGTTCAATATCAAAGCCTGAGCGACTTCGGAACCGTAGCATCCCGAATGCTTTCGGGATTCGAGGATTTCGAAGTCGCGAAAATGCAGAGATTGAGCAAAAGAATGGTTTCGCATAGGTTTATAAAAGTTATATCTACTATAATATATAATAATATTATTGTAATAATCCACATATTAATTTTATTAAAGTATTAATCACTATATTTTTTATTTATTTTAGTTAATAATACTTTACAGCTATTGTTAGAAGTAAATTTCTAATATATTGTTCTACAGGGAGGCTTTACTAAAACAGGTTTTGATCAATCCCGATAACAAAGAGAACGGTAAAAAGACAGTTTTGTAAAGGCTTCTGCAGATTAATTTTGTCGCAATCGTTCTTGCCAATAATAGAATAGATGGAACCGTTTGATATTACATCATGTTTGATAGATTGAGTAAATATTTGCCATATAATGGATTAGTGAATGAAACAAAATGAGCAATCCTTAAAGGATTTTTCCGTAAAAACGTTAATAGTTATTGGCATACTGTTACTTACCATCATAACAGCAGTCATAACCTGGTATTCTCTGGATGTCATCTTATTAATTTTCGCCGGCTGTCTTTTGGCAATCACAATAAGAGGATCAGGACAATTTCTCTCTAAATTTTTGCCATTATCAGAAAAATTCTGGCTCACGATTACCATCTTGTTGGGATTTGGAAGTTTGATATTTGGCTTTTGGTATTTTGGTCCGCATGTAGCCCGCCAAATTAATGTACTGAGCGATAGTACCTTAAACTCTTTAAACCATCTTTTGGATGAAATTCGCAAATTCAATATTGGAAAGAAAATCATCTCAGAAGCCACCAAATCGTTTGAGGAAACTCAAAAATTAAATATTCTGGCAAGAATTACGGGTATTTTCTCAAGTACTCTGAATATTCTGATTAACATTTTAATTGTATTATTTGTCGGACTCTACACCGCATATGAACCCCAACAGTATATTGATGGTTTTATACGGCTTATCCCAATTAACTACAGAGAACGAACCAAAGAAATTATCGAGTCCGTTGAGCATGCGTTACGATGGTATATTATCGGACGAGTACTGTCCATGATTTCCATCGGTATTTTTACACTGATTGGTTTATGGATTCTTCATGTGCCACTTGCTTTTACTTTGGCAACATTAGCGGCAATCATGACCTTTATACCTTATTTAGGTCCTATTTTATCTGCTACGCCAGCCATATTGATCGCTCTGTCAATGAGTCCAGCTATGGCGTTATACGTAGGTATTTTGTACACATGTATCCAGCTCATCGAAAGTTATTTAATAACACCACTCATTCAGTTACAAGCCGTCAGTCTCCCTCCGGTACTGACTATCGCAACTCAAATTATCTTAGGAATTATAGCGGGAGGAATTGGTCTGATTATGGCCACCCCCTTCACAGTGATGATTATTGTACTAATACAAACCCTCTATATTGAAGATATTTTAGGGGATGATGTGCCATTATTAGGTCAGCATAAGAATGCAACCTGATCTAACCTGAATTATTCATTTATACAACAAGTATTAATTCATAGCATATTGTAAAAATAAGAACTTATAAAAACGTGTGGTTCGTTTATGATATTGGATTAGATCTCTCAAACTTTATACTAAATCGTCTAAAATGCGAATTCTGCAAATTATAAATGATTTAGATCTTAAAATTTGAATTAAAGATAAGGAAAAGACCTGTCAGTCCGCGAAAGCTTTCGGGACTGACAGGTCGCTAAGGAATGTGTCTTATTATATTCAATGATCCGCAACGTTTCATTTCTTTGAGGATCTTATTCCTTTCTTATCCAAACCTCACGTTATAAAAGATAACTTTCCCCTTAATTTTAGGAATGCCAAAAAGAGCTGCGAAATTTTTCCCGAAAATGTTCGGACTGCGTTGAAGTTCAAAATGCTTATTCTACGAATTTTTAAAATATCAACACTAATGAGCTAACGGCTGTTGATATATTATATCCCCTTGTCATGGAGCTTTTTATGGTCATAATACCGGCCTCAAGATGAAAATTTCGGAACTCTAAACCGGTCCCAACGCTAAAACTATTACTTGTTAAACCGCCGGTTCTATATCCGGCTCTGATGGGTAAAAAATTGAGCAGATAATACTCAGCTCCAACTGAAAAGGAGGTGTTCCGGGTGTTCATACCGATATTATTCATCCCTTTATCATAATCCAGCATTAAACCAAGCTTACCATACTTAACATAAGCTCCCAAATGTAACATAGTTGGTAGTTTCGCATGGATACTGCTGATATTATCCGGACTAAAAGCGCCATAAATATTACGGGCTATACTATCTTGTCCCACATAATTCAGATAGTTACTGAAACTGCTGTCATGTTTCGCATCAATCTGTTGATAATTGGGATTCAGTCCATTCCATTTAAAAGTATTGTTCGCACTGAACTTTTGTGCATTCTTATTAAAATTAACACTTCCGATGTCGGTTACAGATGCCGATAATACCAGAACATGCCTGGCTAATCCATTTTTCCGGGTAACACTTCCATCAAACGAATAAACGTAGGAGGCACCGAGATCAAGCCCCAATCCATGACCTTTAATTCCACCTTTGGTCATTGAATTTAATTGTATATCACTAAAGCTTGGATTTTGATTCGGAGATATTCTTTGGTCATAAAACTTTTGAAAATCATTAGTCATATTTCCAACGGTATAAATATCATAATTAAATTGATGTTCAAGCAAGGTATCGCCGGAAATCTGCAAATGAGATTGAAAATTCGATTTGAAGTAGTTCAATCCTTCAATAATTTTAGGAGCAACACCCAAAAACAGTTTACGATGCTCCCCCAAAGCTATATCCGTTGCATATGATAAACTTAACGATGCTATGGAATAAGTGGCATTACTAAAATTAATTGGTCTTGTTTGGGAAAAATAACTTTGATCCAGTCCGCGTAACATAAATTCAGCAAGCCCTTTATTTACTGAAACTCTTCCTATCGTGCGGAATCTCAAAGCCGCGCCAAAGGTTCCAATAGCAGTCTTATGAATATATGCTAACGGCAAAACATTAACATTAAATGCAAACGATCTGCTGTCCGTGTCTTTTGCACCAAACCAACTCCCTAACGCTGACGATATTTGATTATCCGTTAACTGATAACCTTTCGTAAAATATTTATTATAAACGGCAACATTGAGCAACGGTCCGCCTGAAGAGACATTAAAATCACCAGGTAATCCAAGCATAAATTGGCTATTTCCTCTGAATAAACCAATATTAGCAGGATTAATAAAGGCGGCATGGTAACCGGTCATATAAGCCGCTCCACCGCCACCCAAACTTAGATTTCTTGCAGAAAGGTAGGTCGATTGGGCCGCAGCGTTTCGATAGCCTACCGTAACCCCCATAAGTAAAATCAAACTAAATACTATTTTTTTTGTCATTTCTTCTGAATATTTCTTCATCGACTCAGTTCCCCGGATTTACTTTTGAAGTAACCTTGAAATTCCCGCTAATATCAAATCCGATATAATCTTTAGCCTGTATGCGAACCTGACTATTACCCGTTGTATTCATCTTCACTTTTAACTCTACCAACCTGGCATTATGCAAAGCATCCAATTGTGTTTTGTTTAATGCTACATGCAAGACATCTTCGTTTGGTGTGCTAACAAAGTGTGTCTGAGAGTTCACGGCGGCAGGTTTCAAAATGATGGGATTTTCACCCGCTGTAGTATCCGGAACGGTACTTGTCACCGGATGCCCATATTGATCAAGAAATCTTAATTGTAAATTAGCCGACAATGGCAGATCATTTGTGTAATGTATTTGCAATGTTGCAGCGGATAATTGCGTTTTCCCATTTCCTGAAGGCAATTTTGATAAATTAGCCGAAAGAGTATCAATGTAAGTTGCCGGCTGAGACGGCGTGGCTACATCAAGAGGAACATTTAATCCTATGGCAGTGTCGAAATAGTATGAACTGGGCTGCGTTGAAGGAAGGCTGTTAAATATGATGATCGCTTTACCGATAAATCTCACACTTGTAGGAAGATTACTGATAAAATCACCGATATTTGAATTGCTTTCGTTGAAATGCAAACTCCCATAAAGAGTATCGGTTTTGGAAGAGTCGGCTCCTATTTGAAATGTCATTAATTTACTATCAGGTAACTCCTGGCCATGAGCCTGCAGTCCTGAGACCGGACTTCCGCTTACCTGATATTGAGAACCTGATTTGGGTTTGAAATAAACACTGTTACCATTGGCGTCACCACCAACAATACCCGCATATACCTGATTACCGACAGGTAAATTAGTACGATAATAAAGCTGCATTTTAGCATGTAAAAGAGAAAAACTTCCCATTCTCTTGGAAAAATAATCTAACTTCTTAATCGCGATTATTTTTGCCTCCTTATTATCATAAAGATCCAGTGTATCTTTTCCATTAGCAGGATCATCTGGATTTAAATTCACAACAATTTTAAAACTCGTAGTTGTGGCCCCCCCAAGTTTCGGTAAACTTTGGGTGTTAATCGTAGCGGAATTGGTATAGCTGGTTCGCGTACTTAACTCCACTAATCCATCATTTTGGGTAGAAATGAAATTTTTGAGATCCCCTTTCGTCGTATCCACTAACGCATTCGGTCCACCCAAAAAATCAACCGTTTTCCTGTATAATGGAATTTCAAGTGTGTGGGTAATCCCGAAATCTGGTTTTGTCGGTGTTTCACACCCCGATAATCCTGCACTGATTAATGCCAGGAAGATTATACTTATTATTGAGTTTTTAACTCTTTTTTTCATAGAATTATTTATAGATTCCATTCTTATTCGTTTGAAAGGCCCCATAGTGGTCAAAACAAATCAATAAAATTTCCATAAGAAGACCATGCAAAACCGTTCTTTTGCCCAATATCTGCATTTTCGCGACTTCAAAATCCTCACATCCCGAAAGCATTCGGGATGCTATGGTTCCGAAGTCACTCAAGCTTTGATCTTGAAAAAAGCCCTGGTTTTGCAAGGCCTTCCATAACTTAAGAAATGTTAATAGTCTAATCTTTTTAATAAAAAATAGATTCATGCAAGCCCAATCATACCTAAATTATCCACGACAAGTATACAAAAAACTAATATATCTACAAATGAAATCTATGTTTGTATTCAATATTTGTATAAATTTTCATAGACACATAACGGAATAATATTGTTATAATGATATTATCTCGAAACTTATAAATATACTAACATAAGTATCTTTTTAAACGAAATGTAATTCTTCATTTTTTTAAATATTTTGCAACGTTTATCACAAAAAGAATCCAACAAATGATTAATTAAATAGATGATAAATTTTAACCAAACTGATTTAAAAATCGTAGGCTGGGAAATAGATAAAGATGAAAAAATTCTGCTCTTTGTTTTAATCGATAAGAACAATATTGACAAATATAACATTGATGATTTCATGAATGAGGTTCTTGCTCTTGAAACATCATTGTTATCGGAAGAAGATAAGGATCAGGAATATGATGAGCTTCTTGAAAGATACGGTATTATTGAAGTATTCGATCAGGAGGAGATTTCTGAATTAACAGAAAGTGGAGATATCGATCCTGAAGATTTACATTCTTCACTTTATGAATTAATGAGAGAAGAACGGGAGTGATAGTCCAAAGTCAGATATCTATTCTATAACTCAATATCAATCATAATTTATTGTTTCTTTTTCCTTTGTGATAAAAATATTCCGGTAATATTCCCATTTTATCTTTGAATTTACTATATTTGTGCAGCTAAAAAGCGTATCATCAATCAATCATTTGTATATTTATTTTGGAAGATTATCCACAGGCTATTACAAAACAGGAAATAAATACACTACCTCTTGGCCGTTACCAAGGTGATATTCATATTATAACCTCGCAAGAAAAAGAACAACAGGCTTATGAGGTACTTGAAAATGAAACATTATTAGGTTTCGATACGGAAACACGGCCGGCTTTTACAAAAGGTGTAATATATCCCACTTCACTTCTGCAGCTGGCTGGTGAAAATGCTGTTTATCTATTCCGGCTCACGCATATTGGTTTTCCTGAAAAACTTCAACAAATTTTGGCTAATCCTTCCATTACCAAAGTCGGCGTAGCAATTCGAGATGATCTGCGTGAGCTAAAAAATATTTCCAAATTCTACCCCACTAATTTTAGGGATTTAAATAAAATTGCTGATCAGCTCAATATTCAAAATAAAGGGTTGAGAAATATGGCAGCATTATTCCTCGGTATCCGAATTTCCAAAACCAACCGGGTCTCTCCATGGCACCGGCCCGTTCTTTCTGCCGGACAAATCTCTTACGCCGCTACCGATGCCTGGGCAAGCAGAGAGATCTATTTAAAAATAAAAAGCCGAAGTTTATTGAATTGATGGATTAGTTTCCCTTTCTTAAAAATTCTAAATGGAATCATTTAACACGAAGAGCGTTGGTAATGAAAGTGCAAAACTTACCTGAAGATTTCGAAATTCGTCCCGGCACACCCGATGATGCCTCTCTCATTTTATCATTTATTAAAGAACTTGCAGATTATGAAAAGATGTCGGATGAAGTTGTTGCTGATGAAAATTTGATTAATGAACATCTTTTTGGCAAAAGAAAATCAGCGGAGGTTGTGATTGGATATTATAAAAACGAACCTGTTGGGTTTGCGTTGTTTTTTCACAATTTTTCTACATTCTTAGGTCGTCCCGGTTTATATCTTGAAGATTTATTTGTTCGTAAGGAAATGCGCGGTAAAGGATTTGGTAAAGCTCTTCTTAAACATCTTGCTCATTTAGCAGTTAAACGTAATTGTGGCCGTATGGAATGGGCCGTACTTAATTGGAATGAACCATCTATCCAATTTTACAAAAGCCTGGGTGCAAAACCTATGGATGATTGGACGGTGTACCGGGTGACGGGTAAAGCTCTAAAGGAACTGGGCTCCTAATGAGTAATAAACTTCTCCAGATTTAACGGATGCTGAAATGACATCATCATTTTTTGTATGATTAATTTTCTAAAGTATCATGATAAAAGGTTTTGAAGTCTTTTAACGATAATTCAAATCAATTTATCGCTAAAATTTTTAAATCTAAGAAGGCTTTGCAAAACCAGGGATTTTGTTCAAGATCAAAGCTTGAGCGACTTCGGAACCACAGCATCCCGAATGCTTTCGGGATGTGAGGATTTCGAAGTCGCGAAAATGCAGATATTGAGCAAAAGAACGGTTTTGCATAGGCTTCTCTAACTTCACCTTAAAAATACTTCCATTAATTCCTGTATGCATGTAATTGATTAGCCTAAAACGAGTTATTCTAATTTTGGAGATTTTATTTCTCGTATTTACATTATACATAATTCAGGTTTTTTGTATTTTAAATTTTAGAAGGCGATGCAAAACCAGGGTTTTTGTTAAGTTTAAAAAGCCTGAGCGACTTCGAAACCACAGCATCCCGAATGCTTTCGGGATTCGAGGATTTTGAAGTCGCGAAAATGCAGAGATTGGGCAAAAGAACGGTTTTGCAAAGCCTTCTTTTAACCCTATCAATTAATATCAGATCTAATCAAGAGAACTAACTTTCATCTTATTTGTGGAATAACCCGGGAATCGTTTATCAATTATTAGCAGAAGAATTATGAAGAGAACACACACTTTTCGTTCAATAATCGTCGCATTACTCTTTTGTTTCACTTTGGCAGGTTGCGTTATTCAGCGTAACCCTGTCACGGGTAAAAAGAGAGCTTACGGATATAGCTGGAGTCAGGAGAAAGAAATAGGGAAAAATACTGACAAACAAATTCAAAAAGAATATGGTGTATATAACGATCCTGAGTTGCAGAAATATGTAAACAGAATAGGACAAAAGGTATTATCGAAAAGTCACTTACGCCGTCCGGATACCCCCGAAAAATTTAAAGATACGCCATTTACATTTCGTGTTCTGAACAGTTCCGTTGTGAATGCTTTTGCACTTCCCGGAGGGTATGTTTACGTCACACGCGGATTATTGGCTCACCTCGAAAATGAAGCTCAATTAGCGGTTGTACTCGGACACGAAATTGGTCACGTAGCAGCACGACATGCATCACAACAGGCATTTCAACAAAAGCTGGGTCAGGCGGCTTTAATAGGCGGAGCTGTCGTAGGAGAACAAGCATTTGGACTTTCCAGTCAGGATATTCTGAATCTTGGTGGTTCTGCAGTTAAATTATTATTCCTGCGATATAGCCGCGACGATGAACGTGAAGCCGACCGTTTGGGTGTAGAATACGCCGCCATGTCGGATTACCACGCCTCGTCCGCGTCACATTTTTTTACCTCCCTTAAGCGTATCACCCAAAAATCGGGACAGAATTTACCTTCTCTCCTATCGACTCACCCTGATCCCGGTGACAGAGAAAAGACAATCGTTAAACTATCCGATAAATGGAAGGAAAAGGGATATCCTCAAAAAGTCATTGATGAACAAGCTTATATGAATGAAGTTAACAATATTATTTATGGCGATAATCCTCGTGAGGGTTTAACACAAAACGGATATTTCTACCATCCGGATCTAAAATTTAAATTTCCGATACCTCAAAATTGGAATGTAATTAATCAAGCCTCTTTAGTTGGAATCGTATCTCCAAAACAAGATGCAATTATGCTGATGCAAATTGATACCCAATCCCAAACTCCGCAGCAATCTGTTGAAGAGGTTATTAAGAATAATGGATTAAGTGTTTTGACTAGCGGATCGACACAAAGTGGTAATTTACCGGCTTACCAAAGTATCGCGACAGCCACAACAAAGAATGGACAACAGTTGAAACTTTTTATCTATGCGTTATCATTTAATAATCAGATTTTCCAATTTACTGATTATTCATCGTTAGATAATTTCTCGACATTTCAATCTTATTTCACAAATACAGCACGTGGATTCGCAAAACTAACCGATTCCAGGATTCTAAACATTCAACCGGTTCTTATTCATGTTCAAAAAACGACACATACCGGAACCTTTCAATCATTTCTTCCGAAGAAGTTGCCGAACGATATAAAAGACGAAGATGTAGCCATTTTGAATCAAGTCAAATTATCGGATACCCTTACTTCTGGTTCTGAAATAAAAATACCGGAGCGTTAAAAGGTAAGCGATCTGTTTTATCTTATTAATAATGTCATTTCGATATAAAATTCTGTCTTGTTGATAACAAACCACGGACAACAGTCGATCGAGAAATACTTCGGAGCTTAATAACCTGAGTTCGAGATAAGATAATCAATTAAGATTTCCAATGATTGATGGTGGACGGTGGCCGTTTTGAAACGATTAACGGGTTCGTACTCCGAGTTACCGTTTTCGTATGTCTTTTTTTTAACTTAACGTGAGGTTCGTTTAAGCTTATAGTCTATCTACTTAATAAAACGTAACTGTTAAATGAGATTATTTTAGGACCACCGACTATAGACGACAGAGGTTGTGAAAAAATAACAATGTAAGCGACGAAGCACTTTAATTTTTTAATTGTTTTTGAATTTTGTTGAGGAGACTCTCTCCCTGTCGCGGATTTATCCGTGACAGGGAGAACTTGTCCCGCATACTTTCGGGAGAATGAGAGTGGGTAAGCAGAGCGAAATTGAGCGAAGCACCTAAATTATTTAAGGCAATTGAATTTGACTTATATTTTTTCACAGCCTCGACAGAGAAACGCGCTGATAGTAATTAAACATTATTTATTCTGAAAAACCGTATAATCAACGTGAGTCCGAAATCGGAATCATGTTTTATGCATCAAAACAGCTCTCTGTCGTCGATGGTCAGTCGTCCGTCGTCAAGAATATGTCATATTTCCTCAGGTCGTATTCTCAATGTAATTATTACAACTCTGCGATTCTTATCCAAACCTCACGTTAACTTATAAATGCAGATCAAAGTAGCCTGACTGCTACCGCCTATGGCCTATCGTCCATCACCATCAGTTTATTTGGGACTCCGATTCCCTAATTTCATTATATCGAATTCATGATAATAAGATGATATTTGAAAAAAGAAGACCACTCCTGATTCAACAGGAGTGGTCTTTAAAGATACGTCTCTCGACATATTCTTTTTGGGGTTTATGTTGTGTGAGTATAAGCTTTATTTATCAAGCATTTTTAGTTGGGTTTGGATCAAAAATATCAGGTCGCTTTTTACCTGATACAGCTATTTCTCCTAACATTCCTTTTCTGACAACTCGAGTAAGTGCGTGATCAACTAATTTAATCGTCTCAGGAACCGGAAATTCCAATTCGAAAACCCCTGTGCTTCCCGGGGGGACATGCATTGTTTGTACATAACGATCCGGATTGTTTATAATCGCACCCGCCCTCCATGCCTTGGTGAATATATTACCAATCGGGTGAAAACTTGACGTTAAATTCGGACCACCATTTACGAGAAAAATACGGGCAGTCTCACCGGTTTTGGTTTTCATGGCTCCATGTACACTTGGTGTTAGAGCATGTTTTTCACCATTCAGGACAACATAGCTTGGATCCTCTTTCAACATGTTATTGAAATCAAATTCATGATGACCTTTCTGACCAGCTTTTTTATTGGTATAGATCTCATTTTGACCCAAATAAAATTCATGATCAACTTTTGGCAAACCTTCCGGTGGTTCAACTACAATCATACCAAACATGCCACTGCTTATGTGATAATCCATATTTGGAACAGCACAGTGGTAAATAAACGCGCCAGGATACATAGCTTTAAACCTCATATGACTTTCCCCACCGGGAACAACCAATGTAGCCATATTTCCGCCACCAGTACCGTAAACGGCATGCATATCAACATTATGGGCTCGATTCGTAGAGTTTTTAAGCGTAACATTAACGGTGTCCCCTTGACGAATCCGAATCATTGGTCCGGGAATCTGTCCATTCCAGGTCATATATTTGAAGGTTACACCAGGTTCTATTTCTGCCGTCACTTCTTTGGCTTCCAATGTGATATCGTGTGTTATGGCATGTGATCTATGAATGGGAGCCGGTATATTTGTGGGATCGGCAGCTACCCTCTTAACAATTTTCCCGGTAGGTAATATGGTACTCTTTGTTTTAGGTGGCGTAGCTTTTTTACCTTTTCCGGTTATAAATGGTATCGAAGCACCCGCAACACCCCCTGTCATGATGACTGAACCCATGACTTTCAAAAAATTCTGTCTCGAAATACTCTTTTTAGATTCTACCTTATCTCTTTCGACAGCTTCTTTTAAATCATTTTTTTTCATAATCAACACTCCTGAATATAAAATAGGAATTAATACTCTTTTATCTTAATTAATATTATTTACGTATCTTTATCATTTAACAACTGCTACGAAATAGCTACTCTCGATTTCGTGGCTGCTCTTATTTTTTAATCTGTTGCTAAATTAAGATAAAATACTCTTTATTCATAATTATTTTTTTTACTTTTTCTACAAAATGTAATTATTTCAGATAATCAGATATGGCCCATCCCCTTATCCTATTGAGAATAAATAAGATATTTATTCTTTATACATTATAAGAAGGCTTTGCAAAACCAGGGATTTTGTTCAAGATCAAAGCTTGAGCGACTTTGGAACCACAACATATTAGCCATATGTGAGGATTTCGAAGTCGCGAAAATGAAGATATTGGGCAAAAGAACGGTTTTGCATAGTCTTCTATAAATGTATCCTGAAATTCCCCAATAAATTTTTTAAAAAAAACATCGGGAATCACATCTGTCCAAAACGATTAGAATAAAGCTAGTACGTTACCCAACTATTAAGAATTTTCTTATTAACCCGAATTATTCACGTAACCAATATGAAGTAATACATATCATATTGTAAATAAAGTAACTTATAAAAAATAAACCGATCCTCTATTTTGAGGACGCTAAAAAAAAGCTGCAAAATTTGGCCGTGCTCTGCATTGAATTTAAAAATGCTTGATCACGACAAAATTTCTTGGTGAATAATCCGGGTTAAAGTAATAATTCATGTGGGCGTTTCTAAGCTTTTATAGATGCCCCAGCATTTAGGTGAGCCCATCAGCAAAGGATCATCATGATATCACAAGGTTTATCAAATTTCAAAATGGAATCGTCCCAAGTTTTAATCCAAATGTTGGATTTACATCGATGGGCTCCACTCCATGCTTTTCCGGAGTGGTCCATCTTTCTCGCCTCTTTGTCAAACCACATCTGAGAACGCTATCGGTACCGGACAAGACTTTTGTACTGCCACGAATAAATAATTTCCAACCGATTCAGGGAGTTTTATACCATTGGGGGATTGATCGTTCAACTTTTAAAAATTTGTCCAA
>Ga0102962_1000728_pt1 | contig 14414 bp, 9 predicted proteins | sample SalPonF2_C_D2_MG_FD_84519 | JGI IMG/M metagenome (GOLD analysis project Ga0102962, IMG submission 84519) | Salt pond soil microbial communities from South San Francisco under conditions of wetland restoration - Salt Pond MetaG SF2_C_D2_MG ...
GAGGAAAAGAATATCTGATATGGAAATAAGAAAAACAATCTCCACAATCGAGGCTTTGTTCAAAAATCGGTTTCCACTAAAATTTAATAATAAGTTAAATCGGCTTTGTCCGACAGACTCCTAAGGTCTTTCTTTTTCGACAGTGTAGCCCTGAAAAGCCCATGGACAAGAAAAATTTGTGATGTTAGCTCGCTTTTCTGGGCGCTTTTTGCAGGTTTTATCCAAGAACCTGCAAAAAACACCTTAGAAAAAGAGCCTTTTCTTTTGGTTCGTTTTCTTTGGGCAAACAAAGAAAATGAACAAGACAAATCCGTATGGCACCTCTCAGGAGGATAAAATTTTTATTCTGAACAATGCCCTTCTTAACATATCCAATGGATGCTATTAATCTAATCGCCTGAAAATCATTTGATATTTTCTTAATAAGCCGTGCAAGTTTCCCCATTTTATGCCCAGCATAGCAAAAATAATTAAGAAATAGTTTGTGGACTGACTGTCCTTATCACCCTATCAATCTGATGTAGCACTATTTTACTTTTTGGGCTATTCTTCAGAAATAGAATCCAAATCAAGTACCACATCTTCTTGAATAAGATTCTTCTCGGGTATATCACTGTTCGCTTTTTTTATCGTAGGTCGTTTTAGCCGTTTTCTTAACCTCAACCTTTTTGGTGTAAGACTGTCGTGGCAGCTCAAACAACGAAATCCCCAGTACCTGTTCCAGTTTTGAAATAGTTTGCAGCGTCAGGTTTTGCTTGCCCTTTACAATTTTGCTTACCTGCTGGGGGGAAACCTCCATTGCTTCTGCCAGCTCTTTTTGCTGCATATCTTTTTCGTCAAGCACACTTAGAACCCGAATAGCAATCTTTTGAGATTTCCGCAACCAGCCACGATTTGCTCTTCGATATCGGGCTTTTTCCAGCCACCCACTTGTATCGTCAACAGCAATTTTTTCTATTTTTTTTCTGATATCTGTCATGACTTTATAATCCTAATTTTAAACGTTTAAACTCATCTTCATTAATCAAGTTCTCACTTCTCAAAAAATTGACAGTCTTTTCCATTTTAGTGATTTCCACCTGTGTATGCTCACGTTCTCGCATCTTTTTAGTGAGTTTTATAGCTCCACCGGTCATCACATACAGGTCGCTGTCAATTCGGATTGCATAAATTCGTAACCAACTTTGATATTTTAACTTACCTTTCGTTTTCTGTAACGGATACGAATCCGTTTCCATATCATTTAGTTGTCTGAAAAGGGTTTGTAATAATCCATATTGGCCGTCCGCTTCCGCTATATCCAACAATTTGTTTTCAAGGTTTCCAGCGTCTCTAAGCGTTTTTCTTACGGCATCTTCAATACTATACTCTTTATGGTGAAAACGATTATAACTTCTTAAATCGCCCGCATGCTCTTTAAAAAAATTTCGCAAATACTCCTGATCGTTCCAAAGGTCAAAATTTCTGTCAAGTTCATTACCTTCACTATCTGAGAACCGGATAGCATAAAGTGTCGGTTTCGGATCAACTATTATACGAACTATTTTCATATCAATCAACTTATAGGTTGATCATATTGTTCCCTGCTTCCAATCTTGTGATGCTTCATAGGCATAAATTATATTATTCACTTTTTTTCATTTCTCTATCTTCTTTCAATCCCAGATAACCGGTAGGCCTCCCCCAGCTTTTACTTTATTTTCCATTTAGAGCTAAGCAATTGGACTACTCACGTTCTATACACATTTTCCTGATGCCACTCCAAAAAGGCAGGCGAAGGTTGTTCATTTGCTGATTCGGGTATTTGGGATAGCTTTTGGCCATGGAAAGCATAATATTCCTTCCCATTCTCATATTCTTCCCGGATGCGACGACTGACCTCAACATTTAAGTCATTCGTTATAGTCATGTATCCTTTATCAAAAAGGATATGCATATCTGACCTTAGTAACAGCCCATTGCTTGTGATATTGGGACCCGATTCTGCATAGGGCTTGATATGTGCGGCCTCTAACACCGGCAACGTTTTCTCCCCGGTCACGGAACATCGACGGGAATACGCGTCTGTTACCAATACCCGAAAAGCACCCTGACCAATACGCGAACGAATCTCATATTTTTTGCCATAACGTTCTCCCTCGTCTTGGAAGACTAACTCCGGCTCCTTGGAATTGGACTCTTTGTCGGCAATGCGTTCCTGCACCTGTTGCCAAAGCCGATTTCCAATGGCATCATTTGTGTTATAAGTTTTACCCTGAACAATATTTTTGCTCCAATTTGATGGAACGGGAATCCAATTTTCTCTGTCAAAGAAAAACGGTTCGGTGAGAATGGTACAACCGATCGAGGGATTTAATACGTTATCATTTCTCAGTTTGATGATCAGCTTTCGGAACTGATCATAGGTAGCCGCGCCATTTTTAATCCCAAAAGCATCCCAAGCCAGGGAGAGCGGAAGTATGGAATGTCGTACAAAAAATCCGCCACCAACGACATAATTATTAGGGCTATGTAACTTAAACAAAAAAGGTGCCCCTTCGTTGATCGCTTTGAAATTCGTAGTACTACTTGGCCGCCAAAAGTTCACCTCATCCGGCTCGTGGTGAGCCAGGAAGTGGAACCAATCATCATCTGTAACGGCCAGGAAGAATTTCATGTGATTATAAAATAACTAACAATTATTTCTCATTTAGTAAATACTCAACAAAATCTTTTGTGTCCATGATTAGCATATAAGCTTCCTCATCTGACAAAGTATTCAGGTTGTGCACAGCATCATTTCGCTTGCTTTGCAAACCAGATAATTTTTTGAGCAGATGTTTGGATAAAACTTTCTCTTTACGGGCAAATGCTTTTAGCTCCTTCATCCCATATTGTGGGTTTGATTTCATTTTCTTCCAATCAAAAAGTTTTTGTGCATAGTTAGCATCTAAATCACATAACTTATTTCGAATTAAATCTTCCAATAAGGAATTACAAATAATAATTGAGGCATGTTTGCAGCCGTATAACCATGATTGGATGGCCTCTTTGAAGTATATTTCAAACTCTTTACCAATATTCTTTTTTACGGAAAAGAATATTGGGCGGACCATCTTTGCCTTTTTTATATATGCTCCAGCAAAATTAGTGATAAAGTCGGTATTGTTCCCTGTGAAGATCTCATCATAGTGATAGCCATCATCATAAGCATCCCACAACAGATCTATGACTGCCGATTTTCGTTTGATACTAGATTGATCCTTTTCATATATCAGTTCCCCTGGATAATCAATTAAATATGTGCGAATAGACTCCATTAGTTCATTTGTTCTCTCTTTCTTGTCTTCATCAAGTTTAAACATTTGCTGATCTGTAAACATATCAACATATAGGTCGGCTAATTCGTCAAGTTTATTATTTATTGTTTCCTTCTTCATGATTGTATGTGAGACCTTAAAATGTTAAAGAGTTTGTTAAAGGTTTCTTTTTATGCGTCATCTTTGATCATCTCTTTCTCTTTTTCGCTCAGTCCGTTAAACATATCTGGCGGGTTTAACAAATCATCCGTTGACTGGTATTCGCTTAACACAGGATTAGAAAAGAGTTTGAATATGAAGTAGGATTTTGCCTCGGCGAACTCATTGACAAAAAACGAATTCTTGTATCGTTCATTCTGCTTGAACAACATTTGAAACACTTGAACTTGGCCCGCCCTGGCTTTCTTTTTAACCTGTAAAGCCCATCTTCTTTTTTCTTTCCGGTCACCGTTCGTACACAGATAGAGCACCGCACTTTCTTCATAAAAACCGTGAATCACTTCTATATTCTTTTCAACTGCTCGTTTTAGATAATGGTTGTTGAAAGAAAGTAGGGGCACAATAAGCGCAGCACTTCGAATCATCAAAGGACGAATGGTTGATTGGCCACAGGCTATATGGATCAGCAAATCATCCCGCTGTTCTTCATTTTGGGCTAGGATAAATGATGCCGCCTGAAGTGATGGAATACGCTGCCAGCCAAAGATGTCGTAATCATCTTCGCCCATAACCTTGCTGACAAATGCAGAAAGGTCTTTTTTAAACGAATCGGCAACCCATGTCTCGAAAAAGTAGCAGACCCACGCTATTGAGAAGCTTCTGCGGTCCTGCAGGGATAGTGAACCTTCTTTTCGATACTCATCTTTAAAGGCGGCAAGTTCAGTTTCAAGAAATCCGTTTATTAATTGAACACCTCTATTGGTTGAATTCATAACTATTGGTACCCCTCCCTCAAACCATATTCTTTAGCATAAGACTCATATCTAATTCTGCAGTATTATTCCTAAGACATTTGGGCTCTCTTCAGTAAAACTATGTTTTCGTGATTGAATCTCATGATTTGGATCTGTCCATTTACGATAGAGAGTTTCTCGCATTTCCATTATTTCTTGTGGAGAATTATTTAAATCCCTTTCCACAAACTTTAAAATATCTATATCATTTGCTCTCATATGTTCTTGGAAATAAACTTCCATTACCATTGCGTTTATGACATCTAAAAACAGGTTATATATCTGAGTATCACTCTCCAATAGCTCAATTATTTGTACCAAAGGCTTAAATAAATTTTCAACTCCAATAAATGGGATGGGCAATATTTCTAAAAATGTTTTTGAAATATTAACTGTTAACTCAGAATTATTGGAAAAGTTATTTGCATAAAACCAATTGAGAAGATCAGAATTAATTAAGGCACATATATATTCGTAATGATCGTGATATTTATTTTTTAAAATTAAATTATTTGTGGAAGCAAAAGCTTTAGACTTATTACGATCTATTGCACATACTAAAGGTTTCCTACCCCCACTGATTCTTTGAATGATAATTTTTGGATTGGTTTCCCAAATATAATCTGACCTTGTTCTATGTATTTCATCTGGGTTCCATTTGAGAAAATTACTTGGTTCTTCAATCTGAAACCTTCCTATATCTTTACCTTCAACAAGAGGGACATATCCATCATCAGCTTCTTCCTGAATTAAATATTTATGAGCAACAATTCCCTCAACAATATCCTTGCATAAACTACCCAACTCCAGATGGTTATTTTTTATTTTCTGACTTACTTTTAAAGCCCTTTTATCCATATAAATATTAAATGCATGACTAACATTTTTAAGGAATTGAGTTTGTGGAATAAGCTTTTCTTTAAACTCCCTATTATGGAGATTTTCAATATTAGTTACTATCGATATATCATTTGCTTCTTTGCCACTCTGTAAATGAAACAGGATTGTCGAAGCTGTTACGTTTTCAAAAACTCCACTACCTAGATCCACTATCTGTTTCACCCTACTTCTTAATAGGATATATTTTCTAATAATTGAATATGTTGTAGTTCGTAAAATATTATTGGGTAAGATATATGAAACTGTGCCTTCTCTCTTCGTCAGCTTAAGTGCTTTTAGAAAAAAAATCGCAAAAAGATTAATCTTACCTGTTTGGCTCGCTTTAGATTTTTTAGTTTTCTTGATATCACTTAAATAATTCTCTTTGACATATTTCTTGAAATCAACTTTGAAATCAACATTTCTTGTAAATACATATGGTGGATTCCCAATCACTATGTCAAAACCCTCTCCAATCCCAAACATCCACTCAGCATCAAAGAAAGATGATGAACTGATCTGGTCATAAGGGTCCCAATCCGATAACTTTCTAGCAGTTTCATCCCCCCAGCCATCATTCTTCAACAGTTCAGCGATTTCTTCCCGTATTTCTTTATCTTTATCTCTCCATTTTCGTTTTGTCTTGGGGGTTTTGGCTGAAAAGTGCCGATGACGAACCTCTTCTAATTGCTTTTCTAATTTTTCGATTTTAGGGTTTCGTAATCGTAACTGCTTCGGTTTGTCGATACCTATCAGCGTATTTGCAGCAACAAATTTCGTTTCCAGATTAGGCAGAGGTCGAATACCTAAATTATCTTTGTTCTTATCTAATCTTTGATCAACAATCAAAGAAATGAAAAATCGTAATTTTGCTATTTGTACCGCAATGGGTTGTATATCAATGCCATACAAGCAGTTTTCTATTAAGAATATTTTTCGGCCAAAATCCAGCTCATTATTTTCAAAAGCTTCTTCAGTATTTTCAATTGACTCTTCACGAAGCTGGGAATCATCAATCGTTTCAATCTTTGCTATTTGTCGTTCTTTCCATTCCTTATTTTTAGGATCAATCTTGTTTAAAATATGTACCATTTTCTGCAAAACACCCATTGGGAAAGCACCCGAACCACAGGCTGGATCTAATATTTTGCTATTATCCAATGCATTAATTATAGCCTTTATATGACTCTCATCTTCAAATGGTTGTTCATCTTCATATGAGAAAAGAACCCTGAGTTTGTTTTCCAGCTCATCCTCTTTTTCCTCCCAGGGATTGGAACTAACTTTCTGTTCCATTTTTAACTGACCTTTCCGGGCACTGTTGCCAAACATGTCGCCCTGATCATTATCCAGGCTATAATATCCACCTTCAGCTTTCGTCAATTCATTCTTCAGATAAGCTATCATACTTTCATCAACCATGTAATTGACAATTTCTCGAGGGGTATAAAAAGAACCCGTCTGCTTACGAGCAGTTTTTTTTGTTTCGGGATTATAGCTGGCCAACAGATTTTCAAATACTTTACCCAGTAGTTCCGGGTCCAGGGCCACATCTTCTTCTAAAGGTGTGTTTTCAGCAATGGTAAATACATACTTATTCAGTATTGAGAAGAGTCCCTCAACAGAGGCATTTTTATATTTTTTCGTCTTCTTGCCATAGTCATCACTTAGATCAACTTCTCTGTAGTTACCAAAAAATAGGAAGTTAGGCACTTCAAGCTCATTGTCTTCTCTATCTGAAAAACCATCTATCCTTTTTACATTGCCGTCACTGTCTCGTTTATCTAAGCATTCAAAAAGTCCACCATTTAAAAAAGGTATATCTTTAAATAATTCGAGTCCTTTATCCGGTGCTTTAAAGAACCGCCTATACCGATATAGGGTAGTCACATTATAGTTTTGGCCGTCATTCCGAAACTCTCTTTTGCCCATTTCCTGATTAAACGTGGCAAAGAAAAGATTCTGTAAAATGGCTTTGTAATAGTTTGAATCCTCTTGGTCACCAAACTCAACAATTTCTGATAACTGATCTTTGTCAAAAAGTACACCGGGAACGAGTCCTTTCTCTTTTATAAACCAGGCAAAGATTAATCTTGTAATTAATCGTATTACATTTTGTGCCCGATGGGTTTTAAGCCTTTCCTGAAACTTTTTATCCTTTTCATTTGCTTTCTGTTTTGGTTCACCGGGAAATGTGACATTACGTATGGCCCAGAAATACCAATTAGAAAGCTCTTCATAGAAAGATTTGTTAAGTATGGATACATCTAAAACCTCCTGCCTCCAATATTTATTAAGCTTTTTATAGCTGGTCACAGTTTTGCGTCCGGAAGTAGGGATCGATAATTTGTTGAGTATCCTTAAATGCCCGGCATGGGGATTGTTAATATTTATATCTCTCAAAAGAGACACTTTCCCTGCTTTTTCTCCCTCTCTCCATTTTTGTTTGTATTTTAAACGCTCACAGCTGGCAAAAGCAATACAATCCGCATATCTAAAAATCGCAATTACGGGTGTATAGTTGTAAGATCTGTTAAGCAACCGAGTGATATCGGCCATTGTCGTACGTGTAGGTCTGGATCTTTTTAGTTCAATACCAAATAGAAGTATCCCATCGTAATCAGTCTTCTCTTCCCGTTTTAAGTCATCGGGATCTGTATCTCTTTCTTGACCCCTGAAAGCTTTTTCATCCACCATACCCTGCAAATAAACGTTATTGACTTTGGCTGATAAGCCGTCAGGCATTGTTACCTTGTCAGGGTTTAGAAACCCGTCGAGAGGTCCCGGCTGTTTTAAAATGCCATGGAGGGGAATATCCAGCTCATCAAAAAAATGGTTGAGGGCGGTCGTAAAATCTTCTGTTGCAAATTGCTGTAGAGTCTCTTTCATAAATCCTAAATATGTTGAATCAATGTATTATAAATATGCTGGTAAGCCTCATCCTGGTCGTACGAAACAGCCGGACGCAGAAGAGCCGTGATATCACCGGTAAATTCCCGGTCATCCATTTTCTCTTCCATATTCAACTCAAATTCTCTTGCAGTGGGAGGTTTGTTATCATTTTCTTCCATATACTCCCGAAAACAACGGATAATTTTTTCAGTATCAGGCTTAAGATGCAAAAGCGCATGGTGGAGGTCAAACAAATCACGGCCTTTTTTGCGTTGGTATAAGGCACGCAGTTTGGTACCCAGCAACTCTTCCGGCTGATAGGTAATGATATCTGTTTTACCGCTGTACCAGCGGCTATCTACCGAGAACGGCTGCCCATTCAGATCCAGGATATTTCTGTGTTCCCGGGTGTTAATTTCAATCTTGAGTTTCATTCTTGCCGGAGGCGGTTGCTCGGTTTCAAAATCGTAAAAAACCGTCCAATTGTGCTCGGCCTGCTTTACCTGCCGGTCGTCCTTACCCCCTAAAAATAGGAGTTGATCTCTTATCGCATTTAGGATGGGTTTGATCGGTCCTTCTTTTAACTGAACCAAGTCGATATCTTCGGAATAACGTGCCTGGGGATGCAGGAATAACTTATGCAGAGCTGTTCCCCCGCGAAACGCCAGGTGATCGCGCAGAAGGCTGTGAAAGAATAGTTGAACCAACGCACGAGAGATAACCAGATCCTGTTCTACTTGTGCATCTTGTGGCCAGGGAGCCGTTTGTCGCCAGGCGTCGATATAAGCTTTGGGAATCATATTTCAGCCTCAACATCAATATTCGGGATAACCTTCCAGATATTGGGGGCCTGTTGGTTTTCAGTATCCGCCGCTGGGTTCAATGGGGTAGGATAAAAATTGCGTTGATCAAGGGCCTCGTAAAGAGCATCAGACAAATTATTTTTTTGGATCACTTTCTCCAGCAAATATCCCAGCCTCTGCAAGGTAGTCGTTTGGTTAAATCGAAGAGCGCTTTCAAGCAACGCCTTTCCCTTTATCTCCGACGTTAATTCGGCCAGTACAGTTGCGGCCCTGTTGTATCCCCCAATCCTATCCGCAAAAAAGACCAAGTCCAGGGCTGTCAACGATGGAGAAGAAATATTGATATAACCGGCGTCGGTCTTTTGCTGTTCAACATCCCCGCTTTCCCATTCCTTTTTCAAACAAAAGATAATTGACTGTTGGCGATTCTCTATCGGCCGCAAATAAGGCGGTTCATGGACAACAAATTGTTGTTGAGGCTGTTGGTGGGCGGCCCCGTGATACATTGCAGCCGTTAAAAGGCCCACATAGTAATCACGCTCCAGGAACTTCATCAAGTCATCCACGAAATAACCAAGAGGCAGTGTTTGCTGATTCGCATATTCCGGCGGTAGGATTAAATAGAAATTATTTCGTAGTCTGGAAATTTTATTCTGCTGAAGCAGGCGCTGGGTCGTCTTTTTAAATGCATTTTTTGACAGCTGAAAGCGTTCTTTAACTTCACCGGAAGTAAACGTAAAATATCCCCGTCTCCTCTGATGATCCAAAAAAGAATCTAAATATTCGTAGTTATATTCAGTCATATTTTCTTAATTCTCACCTGTATTCTTAGTTCTCACCTGCAAAACGGGTGGAAGTTCGACCCCTTTTGCAGTTAATAACTAAAGTATTATTTAAAACCAAATATTTTTTACCGATGCAACGCTTTAGCGTTACGAAACAATAAACCAGCCAACAAGATCTACATTCTCCGCTTTATATCTTTCCTCAAGAGAAAAACCATTTTTAATATCCTGTACTACAGATTGGTCCCCTTTTTGTAACTTCTGAACCAAATCGGACGCGCTTTGACCCAGTTTTTTTTGCTTAGTGCCATCTTCCAATTCTTTCTCTTTTACAATCTGATCTTTTAACCATTGTCTGATCGAAGCTGAAAGAGATTCAATGGATTCCTGATCCCCATTATCAATTTTAGCTGGGACAAAACGCGGTTTGTCTTTATGTATATTTAGTGCCTCTAAAATTTCTTTTTGATTCATGTGGATGTTATTGCCATCCTCGTCAATATATACAAGATCGAAATAATCATAGCTAAAGCTTTTTACTTTGGCAGGTTTAGATGGATACCCCAAAAGAGCAATTAAACCGGACTTTGGGCAATATTCACTATCTTTTTTAAATCCACTAAATACACCCCGGGGCATAGATTCATACAATTCACGCTTATCCTTAAGCTCCTGAAACAGCTCCTGCCGATACTTTTCAAGTGAAAGATCGTCAAAACCAAGCCCGCGGTCACTAACTTCGATATCTTCCCACGTAGTCTGCATTTGCTCCAACATGCGTTCCTTTTGTTTCTTCTCCAACTTTTCATCCTTGGCCATTTCCTTAAACGACTCTGAAAACTCCATATGCACTTCCGAACCGGCAAGTTTCATTGCCGCCATACGCTGTTCAACTCTTCCCTGAAGATTTAAATATTCGTTAATATTATCGGTAGGCCAAAAATTTACGCCATGAATTGTATCATTCGGAGATCCTAACCGATCAATTCGTCCCATACGCTGTACTACCCTGACTGGATTCCAGTGAATATCATAATTTATGACCATATCACAATCCTGAAGATTTTGACCTTCACTAAGAACATCTGTTGATATCAGAAGATCAATGGGATCATTTAATATTTCATACGTCTTGGGATCCTCTTCCTTTACCCAATCGCACCACTCAGCGTATTTCTCGAAAGGCGCCATTCCGGCTCGGCTCGGTTCAAAATCCCATTCTTTGCCATTAAATAATTTCGTGTATGGAGCAAAATGTTGAAGTAATTTCTCAAACTGCTTTGATTCCACATCGGAATCCCATCTCTTGGCATAATCCCCTGAGACGACAGCCAGCTTTTCAAATCCACGCGCCTTCAGCTGTTCAAACAAATATGTTGCGGTATCTTTATAAGCAGTAAATACAATTACCTTCTGATTGTTATTATTAGCACCACTGGCACGTTTTTGTTTAATAATTTCGATCAGTTTTTGAAGCTTAGTGTCAATACTTTTATGGTTATTTGGCTGTGACAATTCTTGAGAAAGATTTTCCTCAAATCGTTGCAAATTAACCTTCAACATTTCCATCTCTTCAATATCCTGCTTCAGGTCTTTCTTATAGGCATCCAGCATATTGTTTTCATCTATTTCTGAAAGCTGAATAGGCCGCTTTTTTCCAATCGTCAAATTATCAAGTAAATCTGATGCTTCTTCATCCTCTTCAAAAAGATCGTACTGATCTTCATCCTCAAATTCTTTATCCTGCTGTATTTTTTGATACGTTTTAATCTTATTTAATGCATTCTGGTGATGATCCAGGATATTATTAACAGTGGACTGAAATGACTTCCAGGACGATTCTAATCGTTTAACCATTAGAACATACATCATTCTAACAAGAAAAAACTCCCGCTGTTTTTCATTACGCAGAGTGTCTTCAACGTCCTCCCACTCGAGGTACATAGAAGGCTGATAACCGGATAATTTTTTAGGAAAATGATTGATCAACTCATCAAAGCTCTCGTAATTTCCGATCTCTCTCGGAGTAATAAAAAAGTTATCAGGTTCCTCTTTATCCGGAAACACCAGCTCTGGTTGCTTGTCTTCAATCATGTCCCGAGTTCGTGCTAAGGTGAGGTTATCCGTTAAAGAGAAGAAACGTCGATCAAGATCTTCAATAAGTTCACCGATTTGGCCATTTTCCAATTCGCTCCATTTATTAAATGAGCGTTGGGCATTTCGAAAAAGGGCTTCCAAATTTTGAATTCCCAAGGTCTCCTTAAATCCGTCATTTCGCCCTTGCACAATAAGTTTGAATTGATTTCGGATATCAAGCAGGGTATTATTTATAGGAGTAGCAGAAAGCATGAGAACTTTGATGTCCTCATTTTTGGATAATATTTCATTAATCAGATATTGATATCGCTTACCTTTATCATTTCTAAGATTATGACTTTCATCAATAACAAACAGTTTTGGCTTGTCATTAATAAATGTTTTATCCGCTCTATCTTTATATTTCTGCATGCGGTCAGGTTCTAAATCGGTATGGAACCGCAAGAAATAATCAAACTGATCTTTTTCAAATCGTGACTCCTGATTGCGGAGATATTGTCTCCAATTCGCTTCTAATTTTTTGGGACACAATACAACCGTTTCTCTACCTTGAAGCTGGAAAAACTTGATAATTGCCAGTGCGCTCCATGTTTTTCCGAGTCCTACTGCGTCCGCTAAAATTGCTCCATTGTATTTTTGGAGCATCTTAATCAGACTTAAAACTCCCTTCTTTTGGAAATCATACAAAACATCATAAATAACCGTATTCTCAAGCCTTCCCATTTGCCTTGAAAAATCCGGGTCATCAGCATCGGTCAAAAGCTGATCTTTAAACAGCTCAAAAAGTACTTTGTAGTAAATATCCCGGGGGGTATACTCTTTAAATATTTTCACTATCTCTCCAATGAGATATCGTTTAAAATCAACAGTTCGTTTTATTTCATTTCCCTCATCGTCTGTTAGAGTTATAACTTTATCAGAGTGCGCCTGAGGGCGATCCCATAGGCTATCAAACCACTCGACCATTTCTTGATATTGCGGTGAACCGAATGCTGCTATATTCAATTCTGCATTCGGTGTTTGTTTCAATCCCAAGCCTGCTTCCGTAAGGTTGGAACTACCCGAGACATAATAATTTTTTTGAGGATCCCCATTTTCTGATTGAAAAATGTAGGCTTTGGCATGACAAAAGTTAGGTTCAAGAGTCTTAACAGATACATTTTCCTGCTTTAAAAAAGTAACGGCGTTTTGTGCTAAGTGATGTAACTTTGGAGCAGAATCGATAGTAATATTTTCATTTAAAAGATCAAGAGCATGTTCTTTACTCGAATTTTGATGGACTATTTCTCCTAAAACGAATCGATATTCTGCAATATGATTATTCAGCTGTTTTGAAAACCATGCAAGTGCTCCAACTGTGAAATAACCGGTAACTAAGTCAAATTTCCCCTCATCAACATATCTTGCAATCCATTTATGAACTTTACGTACTTTATTTTCTTTTGGCCGCCTTGTCGGCTCATTATCTAAAATCATGCAATTATCTGCTGGTCATTAAATTAACTTAGATGGTGTAAGAATATATGTATTAGGGTTCCCCTTTTTTACTATAAAATTTTTAAATCAAACAGAGTAAATAATTCCCGTATTATATTTTAATAAATAATCCTTTACTTCTCAATAGATTACAGATAATACTAAGGTTGTAGGTTATCAGGTTTGAATCTAAAATGCTGCAACTTGTTCGATCTCCTTTTCAACTTTCAGATAAAGCTGCCTTTTTAAGAGAAGCGCCAAGCAAATAGATAACATGCTTTCGATTCTTGTCAGGCTAGAAAAACATAGCCGAAGAGTCCTATATTTAGTATGATTTCCAACTAGTGATTAAATCCGGAATTGTTCGTTATTTTTCATTTTTTTAAATCCTTTCCTACCCTACAAACACCTGAATATTTTGCAACCAAAAATAGTTTCTCATCAAGATTACTTTGCCGGTTCAACAGCCAACGATCATCAAATAGTTTTAACTTCTCCCCCACCCCTCCAAAAATTTCTCAAATTTGTCGCTTTTTTACTATACCCGGAATAAATATTGATGACTATGAAATAACTGTACGAAATATTGAACCAAAATGTATCAATTAAAAAAATCTCTATGTCACTTAATGCTTTTCTGATTTACGGTGGCACTGAAGAATTATAAAGGCGCAATACGATCGTAACCACAGGTTAAGAGGATGATCATTTTGAGATCCACAGCGTTGGCATTGTCTTTCGATCTGGATAGCTGGGTTTGCCAGCATAAAATCCGAATTCAGGCCAGATGATCGACACTAAACTTTTTTGTCAATCAGGATGAAAAATTAATCATCCCAAATTAAAGGGCTGAACAAAAAACTAAATATGAGTAGTGACAGTATCCTGTCAGCCTTTATGCTTTTGGTGATTAACAGAATAGCATTCACCTGCATAACCTGATGAAATTCATCCACTTTTGCAGGTGAGAACTAAATTTTATCAAAAAACAGGGATTTATTTTTATGGATTCTGAGATCAACTCAGCATGATAAAAAATCAGTGGCAGGGATAATTTATAATACTACTCCCTATAATGGACCTTTTCCCAAGATAAAACAAAAGATAGATGCTATAATAGCATGGCATATCGACTGTAAATTAGCTTTTTTGATCTCTCTCCAAGACAATAATAACTTTTAAATACGTTTTAGTTGACAAATTAGTTATATTTATAGTACTTTGTCAACC
>Ga0102962_1000730_pt1 | contig 14408 bp, 13 predicted proteins | sample SalPonF2_C_D2_MG_FD_84519 | JGI IMG/M metagenome (GOLD analysis project Ga0102962, IMG submission 84519) | Salt pond soil microbial communities from South San Francisco under conditions of wetland restoration - Salt Pond MetaG SF2_C_D2_MG ...
CCATGCAGGCGCTGCGCACGGAGGGCTTTGCCGGAATGACCATGATGCGTGTGGGCAAGATCGCGGGGCTGTCGACCGGCACGGTCCAGCACTACTTCGAGGATAAGGCGGGTCTGCTGGCCGCCACGCTGGCCGCTCTCAACAAGGGGCTGTCGGATGCGATGATCAGGCGTCTGCGAAAGACGTCCACTCCCCTGGAACGTATTCATGCGATCGCCGATGCACAATTCGACGAGGACCAGTTCTCGCCGGACGTGGTCGCCACCTGGCATGCCCTGTGGGCCAACGTCGCTCACATGCCGGAACTGCAGCGGCTGCAACGCATCTACGAACGCAGGATACGCAGCAACGTCCGCCACGCCCTGAGCGACCTGGTTCCCGCCGAAGAGATCGACGACCAGGCCGATGCGTTGCTGGCGATGATTGATGGTCTGTGGGTGAAGGCCGCCCAGCCCACGAGCGGAATCGACGCGGCGCGCGCCCGTCATCTGATCCGGCGTTATCTCGACCGCCAGTTACACCCTTCAACATGAGGTCGGCGCCCATGCGCGAGCGCAATGATCCGAACGAGCCACCGCCGTGTTCGAGCCTTGCGGCCACGGCAGACGCCGTGCGCAACGGCGACCAGAGCGCCGAGGCGGTGATCGGGCAGGCACTCGCGCGCGCTGAGCGTCTGAACCCCGAGCTGCTGGCTTTCACGGAACTCTACGGTGATGAAGCCAGGGAACGCGCCCGCGAGCTTGATCGACGCCTCGCCGGTGGTCACACGCCCGGGGCACTGGCCGGCGTCCCGGTGGCGGTCAAGGATTTCACACCCCTGGCCGGCAAGCGGACCACCTACGGATCGCTCGTTCACAAGAACAACGTCGGCACGTTCGACCCCGTCTACGTGCAGCGGCTGCGCGCTGCCGACGCCATCATTATCGGCAAGACCAACACCCCGGAGTTCGCCTTCGCCAGTTTCTGCCGCAATCGAGTGTTCGGCACGACCCGCAATCCCTGGAACCTCGACCATACTCCCGGCGGGTCGTCCGGCGGGTCGGCTGCCGCCGTCGCATCGGGCTGCGTGCCCGTGGCCGAGGGCACGGACATGGGGGGCAGCGTGCGCATTCCGGCCGCGTGGTGCGGCATCGTCGGCCTGAAGCCCAGCCTGGGCCGGATCCCGATGGATATCCTGCCCTCCGTCTACGACACCATTTCCCATTTCGGCCCGCTCTCGGCGACTGTCGAGGACACTTGGCGATTCCTCCGTGCCGTCGCCGGCCCGCACGATAGCGATCCGCTGTCCCTGCCGGACGAAACCATCCCGTTCGATCGTGACGCCGGCGCCGAAGGCCTGCGCGTGGCGCTCAGCACCAATCTCGGGTTTTACGCAGTGGACGACGCCACCGTCGAGAACCTGCACCGCACGGCCGATATGCTGCGTGAGGCGGGTGCAGTCGTTGAACCTGTGACGTTTGACTGGGACGCAGCCATCTACCGCGCCATCAATGACCACTGGTGCTTGTACCTGGCGGCGTTCCAGGGCCACCTACTGGAACGGTGCAGAGAAAAGCTGGATCCGGAGGTTGTCGAGCATATCGAACGGGGTCTGGAATTGGATGGTGTCACCGCGAAGCGCTTCGAGATCGTGCGCACTCGGATGTGGCGGGATCTGTGCGCCATCTTTCAGGAACATGAGGCCCTTCTGTGCCCGACGGTGCCGTTCGGCGCCCCGCCGATCGAGCACTCGGATCGCGATTACGGCCAGGAGGACGCCGACGGGCGGGTCCATGCACTGGACCTCACGTCCCCATTCAACATGACGCCGCACTGCCCGGCGATCAGCGTACCCACGGGGCTCGACGAACGCGGACTTCCGCTCGGGATGCAGCTCGTGGGACATAGGTTCGATGAGGCTACAGTGCTCCGGCTGGCGCGTTGCGTCGAACGCGCGAGAGAGTAGCGCGCATTTTCCTCTCCCCTGCCCGACGATGTGCGCGCAGGGCAACCAGCAGCCAACATGGTTCCCGCGCATATGCACTGCCTTAACTATGCCGCGCGCTGTGTATCCGAGACGCTCTATCCTCAACAAACTGTATTGGTTTCCTTGCGGACCCGAAAAGACGCGTCGTCACTCACTTCCCTCGCTAACAGCGCCACGCTCGATCTCATACAACCGATCAACCGCGGCGATGATACTAGTCTCATTCGACTCCGCAATCAGCGCACTCACCCCCAACTCCCTGATCCCCTGAAGCACCTCGATCAAGCGCCGCGCCAACACCGGCGCGACGCCCTCCGTGGGCTCGTCCAAAAGGACCAGTTTCCGACCCGCCATCAATGCCCGCCCCAACGCCACCAACTTTTGCTGCCCGCCCGACAACTGTGTCGCACGCCGCCGCGTCAATTTCTCAAGTTCCGGAATGTACCTGTAAATCACTTCCATTCTTTCCGCAGGTTTTCCAATTTTATTCGACCAAGCCGGCACCATAACGTTCTCCCAAACGCTAAGTTCCGGAACCAAACCCCGATTCTCTGGCATGTACCCGATTCCAAGAGCCGCCCGCCCCCACCTCGTGATGCGCCTGAGATCAGTTCCATCGACCTTAATCTCGCCTCCCTGCAACTCCACCTGTCCCATAATCGTCCTGAGCAATGTCGTTTTACCCGCTCCATTTCTACCTACCAATCCGCAGAACTCCCTTTCCCCCACCGACAGGCTGGCATCGGTAATAATACCGATACCGTTTATAGATGCGGAAACCCCGTCTACCTCAAGCACGCATATCTCCCGTCCGAAGATGCCCCCGTCAAAGCCTAGCCTTAAAATGCCGCCTCTCTTCCACAATCCTTACTGCCCGCTCTAACACCCAGTTCCCTACCAGTAATCTTACTCACAACTTCCGAGTTCGCCAACGCATCATTTACCTCCCCGTCAAATAGAATGCGCCCCTCAAAAAACGCTAACACTCGCTGCGCATACTTTTCCACAATATCCATATCATGCTCTACGAACAAGATAGTTACCTGCCTATGCCTTAGCGGCTCCACCACCTGTTCCATCAGCTCAAACTTCTCCTTCCGGCTTACGCCACTCGTGGGCTCATCTAAAAACACCAACTTCGGTTCGGATGCCACCGTCATCGCAATGTCCACTGTCTTTCTGACTCCCTGAGGCAATACATTGACCTGCGTATCACGAACATTCTCTAACCCAAACTCCGTGACCAGCCGCCTAGCCAAATCCCTGGTATCCGTTAACTCCAAGGGCAACAAACGACCTCCGGCGCCGCCTCGATGAATCGCGCACGAAATCATCAGATTCTCAAAAACCGTCATAGATCCGAACAATTGACTCACTTGAAACGACCGGGCGACACCTTTTCTGCAGATCGCGCGCGAACTCCGGTTGGTGATATTTTCCCCATCAAAGCTCACATTCCCCGACGTAACTTGTGAGTGCCCCGTAACAGCATTCACGAACGTAGTCTTTCCCGCCCCATTCGCACCGACTACACCAATAACCTCACCCTCCTTCACCTCCACACTAACGCTATCCAGCGCCGTAACGAACCCAAAACGGCACACAATCTCACTGACATGCAGGAGACTCATTGCTCTACCTTCTTAACGGAAAACACCCTCGCTTTTATAATCCGCCGTATCACCGACCAAAGACCGGTCGGAAGCGCCATGATAATAGCAACAATAGCGACACCCATAACCAAGCCCCACGAGGACGGGAACAACTGCATGGACGTACTGTGGATCGCCTCATAGCAAAACCCACCGAGCACCGGCGCCAACGCACTGCCTGTACCCCCCAAAACAGTCGCAAATACCAGATCGCCCGACGCGGTCCAGTTCACCATTGACCCTGGGTCCACTTGGCCAATTGATAACGCCAGAACGACCCCCGCCAATCCTGTAGCCACAGCAGATATCAAATAGGTCACGAATACCGTCTGAGCAACCGAGTACCCTAGATATTGCACCCGCACTTCATTATCCCTAATGCTACGTCCCAGCCATCCCATTACCGAATGGCGCCACACCTCTACAAAAATCGTCACCAAAAAACACAGCACCACCACAAGCAATACTAACCGCTTGTCGTGTCCTTCTGACGTGACCAGATCAATGCCTAAAAGTGTCCCCGGTGAAACCGACAGCCCCTCCGTAGATCCAAACATATTGCTATTCACAAGATACCCGTAAAGAACCATCGAGAACGCTAAATTAAGCATGGCGAAAAAGATACCACGATAGCGTTGTATCAGCACACCAATTACTGCACCCGTTAACCCTGCAAGAAACCCACCGACGGCCAACGCAGCAAATACCGACGAAACGCCATACCACTGATTTAGGATAGCCACGCTATACGCGCCCACGCCTAAATACAGTCCGTGTCCAAATGAAATCAACCCACTGCGCCACAACAGCATTAGACCACTTGCGGCAATCCCTATCGACAAGGCGATCATAATTGGCGTGTCAAGCCAGTCCGCAGCGATCATACTCACAGTGCCAAGCAACGCGTAAACCGCGACAATGACTACAAGATTTATCCTTAACGACCTCGTCAAACCTTGTTTCCGACCAGCATCCGGCCCGATCTTCGAATCCGACCGAGGGTCCCAGGTCTTCATGCTAGATACTCCGTGCTTTGGGCGGCGGAAATAATCCTTCCGGCCTTACCAGCAGAACCGCGGCCATAACACCATAAATGACGAAAAGTTCCAACGAGGGCACGAAATGTATGGCCACGGACCGCAGCAGGCCTATTATCAGCGCGCCGATCATAGCTCCGGAGATGCTTCCTAATCCCCCAACCACACTCACTGCAAACGCCATAACGATAATTTGCGTTCCCAACCCGGGCTGCACCGAGATAGTAGGTGCAATGTACGCTCCTCCCAACGCTGCGAGGACCGAGCCACCGATAAACGTCAAACACTGCATCGCGTTGACATTAACTCCGAGCGTTTCAGCCACCTCACGGTCATAAATTACAACTCGTATCAACCGGCCGGTCCGGGTTCGATCGAAGAAATACCAGCACGCGACACCCACGAGTGCAGCCAGTCCGATTATGCTGAAGCCGTAATTTGTGCGCAACGTACCTCCGACCGTCACCCGGCCCAGGGCCATAACAGGTGCAAAGGAGTAGTGCGATGTGCCGCCGAAAACCAATAAACTGAGGTTCTCCAACGCGAGAAACAAGCCAAACGTAAGAAGCAAAAGGATCACCTCGTCCTGACCTTCCATGCGCCGTACAAACGCAAAGTAGACGATAAGGCCGAACGCTGCGCCAACCACAACTGACGTGAGCCCAATGCCCACAAAGTACGCCCACACAGGAAGCGCAGCGGCCGACGCCCAGCCAATGACAATAGCGGCGACATATGCACCCCAACCGTAAACCGCGCCATGCGCTACGTTCAGGATCCTCATCACCCCGAAGATCACCGTAAGGCCCACGGACACGATGAACAGATAAGACGCAAACTCCAAACCATCTAGGGCAACCGTAACAAATGTATGCATTGTTGGCCCATCAACTACGTCGTACAACGCCGGCGGCAGCCATCCGCTGCCGCCGACACGTCCTCATCAGCTACTCTCAGTTGCTCCCGCTGTTCTTACACGTGGCACCAGGCATTCCCTCCTTCAGCCATTTGATCGAATTAACCCCGGGCGGTGCATTAACGCAGCCCGCGGAGAAAAACACAACGTCCTTGACATCGGGCCTACCCGTACTCTTATTCCAATGCGTTATTCCATATCCGTCCTTGGTTACTGCCTGATGGCCGTTCGCATTCCTAAAATCAACTTCCGTTGTGAAGGACTTGAACTTAAGTCCCGTAAACGCACTCGCGACGGCCTTTGTAGTCGGCACCTTTTTCTGCCCCGACTGCCCTGCCGCCTTGTCATACGCTACCTTCGTGGCCAACATTGCCTGAGCATACATGTATGCCGCTGAGGGGGGGTATTTCCCAAATTCCTCTTTATACTCGTGAATGAACCATTTATTTAACGGTGTTTTTATATGCCGCCCCAAGATTCCATACGGCCCCCGAACACCGATAATCACACCATTCGGCATTCCTTTACCCATCTGATAGTACACCGTTGATGCACTCGTCATAAGAACCTTCTTCTTCTGAAAGAGACCACGCATCCGCCCTTGATTAAGGAAACTAGTCAAATCCCCTCCCCAAGCACTAGTCTGTACAAGTTTAGCGTTCGAGAGAAGCAGCGATGAGATCTGAGAGGAATAGTGGCCGGATAGAAAGCGCGCGAATTGTGGATTCTTTCCCTTCTTTACGTTTGGCATGAGGTCTTTCATTGCCAAAGAGAACTGGTTCCACGACTCATGGCCCCATGAGTAATTCTGATTAAAGCCTGTAAAGCTTTCCAAATGCGGAAACTTATCCTGAACGTAACGCGCAGCCGCGACGCTGTCCGCCGTCTCGTCGCTCATCGTTCGGAATATATATGGGTGATGTTTATTGAATACATCCGGAGTACCGCAACTCGCAAGAACAGTAAGTTCGTCAAGTTGATCGCTTAGCGGAGCGATCGCCTTGCAGGACCCGGATGATAAATATCCCAGAATGACATCTTCGTGGTCCTTTTCGACAAGGTTCTTATAATTTTGTACCTGCTGCGAATTTCCGCCAGCCTCATTCACGTATTTAGCGACCACTTTATGTCCGCCAAACCCCTCGCTTCCGTAAGGTGCCGGAACAATGCCCTTGTTGATTGCCTTCACCATCACCTCGGCACCGCGCTTCGAGGGTAGTCCGAATACACTCGAGGCCGGCCCAGTCAAAAAAGTAACTACGGCTACCTTAACTGGTTTCGACGCGGCGTTGCCTGCCATCGCACTGCCAGAAAATCCCGCCGCGCCAATTAGCGCCATGCCGGCGCCGATGCCCTTCGTGATCTTGCCTCTGTTCATAATCCCTGTCCTCCGATTAATTCGAAACGTTCCCTTTGACCGACCTGCTCCTCTAACGCCATAAAGCCCACCCTACGGGTCATTAGTTTGCTGCTCCCGCCACGCCAGCGCGGCTCGCAGCCCCTTTTCCCTGATTAGAGTCAGGAACTGCTGCTTCACCTTCGACCCCTGACCCTCGATTTGTAGATCAACGTCCAGGTTGCTTTGCAGGGCTTGCCTAAGCCCCATGATTTCGTATGTTTGATTAATGGCGCGCTTAGTACGTCTAACGACCATATCATCTTTCGACGCGATCGCTTTTGCAAGGTTGAGCGCGGTTTCCATTACAGCCTCATCGTCGACGACCCGGTTGACGAGGCCTAGACGGTGCGCTTCCCTTGCGCTTATCGAGTCCAATCCCAGATAAATTATCTCCTTCGCTACTTTGGGGCCGACAAACCAAGGCAGGAGCAACGAGACAATCCCAGCCCCAAATTTCAGCTCGGGTTCACCAAAAACCGCGTTTTCGGCTGCTACACTCAGGTCGCAGGCCAGCATTAACTCGAAGCCACCCGCTAGTGCTCCGCCCCTGACTGCAGCGACGGTCGGTACAGGCAGGTCCCAGCACGACATAATTCCATCGAAATCCGCCTTGAGCAGTTTTTCCCATTCGTCTACGCCTTCTGGTTGTGCTTCCGCCTGCTCCTGCAAATCGAATCCAGACGAAAATATCTTACCTTCACCAGTTATGACCGCGCATTTGATAGTCTGGTCACCTCTAATCTCGGCGCAAATATCACCCAAGTGTTTCAATACTGCCTGATTCATCGCGTTAGCGCGCCGCGGACGGGAGAACGTGATTACCGCTATATCCGTTCGCGCTTTGGAAAGCCTGACGACATCCTCCTCCATATCAATACTCCTAAGTAACATGGCCTTTACAGGCGCTCATTCCTATTCGTAGTTCACGCTGCTTCCTAGAAGCAGCCCGTGGGCTCTAATAGCATGGAATTCGGATTCGAATACGCATATACCTTTCGATCTCAATTCGCCTTTCATCTCGCGGACGAATTCCTGCTCCTGAGCGCTACCACTGTTTCGCAGCACTAGGGTGACCGGCGCCGCCCCTTCCTTACGTGCGGGAATCGAACGGCAAAGCCGTGTCATTTCATCTAACCCGGCTCGCTCGTCGTCGTGGAAATCCAGGAATGTACCGATCTCGACATAAGCGATAACCAAATCGACATTCGGATCGCCCGCAAGCAAGCTGGCGAGTCCACCCGTCATATGTTCATCGTTCTTGATCAGACCCCACACGGGAATATCTATCGGGTTTGCAACGCTGGTCCCGGGCACTCCGAACTCAGCCAAATTGTGTCGTGTAGTGCTTGAAAGCTCCGCTAAGTTGAATCCCGCCTCTGTCGCGTAGTCAGAGCACGTAACACTCACCCCGCCGCCTGATCCAAAGATCGCTAGCCTATTCCCGGATAAGGCACGGTGCACGGAGAAGACGTTAAAAATATCAAGAAGGTCGACAAGGGTCCCCACTTGAATTATGCCTGCGTCGCGTGCCGCGCTACTCCATAGTCGGTCTTCACTCGCCAGAGCGGCTGTGTGGCTCTGCGCGGCCTTAATACCTTGCCCAGTCGTGCCTCCGCGAAACACGACGACCGGTTTCTCCATCTTCTTCGCATAGCGGCAGAACAGCCAAGGATCATCTACCGACTCCGCATAGAATGCCACTAGGCTAGTCTGTGGGTCCCTATCGAGATAAATCAGATAATCCGCCAACTTCAGATCAAGGCAGTTTCCGCAGGACACAACCTTGCCCACGGGGATCCCAGCTACGTTAGCCCGACGCACTACATCGGCAGCAAAGGTCCCACTCTGCGATATAAACGAAATGTCCCCCTTCCCCGCTCGACTGTACCGTGCCGCAACGAGCGTAAGACCTCCATCCGCCGAGAACGTCCCCATGCAGTTCGGGCCTACAAGACGAGCCGATTGGCCATGCAAGGCCCGCGAGATGCCTTCCTCCAGGCTATTATCGCCTCCCCCAACCGAATCTCCCTGCCATTCCGAAAAGCCCGCGCTCAACACTTGGACTACTTTCGTGCCCCTTTTTACGGACGCGTCCACTTCAGCGGGGACGCTATCCGCACGAACCGCAATGTATACCAAATCTGGCGGCTCCGGCACCTGCCGAATCGAGCTATACGCACGCTCACCCGCGATCTCCGCCGCCTTAGGGTGTATCGGGTAAATCCGCCCGCTGAATCCGAATTCACGGATGTTTTTTATATGTCTGTTACCTAGTTTCGCGGGGTTTGTCGAGGCGCCAACGAACGCTATGCTCTCTGGGTTAAACAGGCTACCCAACACTTCCGACTCACGGCCGCGGTTACCCGCTACCGTTTCGATGTTAACAACGTCTAACCCGCTCACGCCCGATGCTCGCTCGTAATAGTCAAGCAGTGCGTCAACCGCGACCAACCGGTCCTCTGAAACAATAATCGGATTAATATCCAAATCCCTGATTGGTTCTCGCATAAGTAGACCGTCACGGCCACCCAGGATATTTAGATATTCGCTCAAACGTGCCTGCAAAACGTCTGCCCGATCACCCACGCCTAGCTCACTCAATGCCGACTTAGCCAGGCGATCGGCCATTGCTGTGCTTATGGGACACAGTGCCGTTACCGGCTCTGAGCTTTCAACATCGCCCCCTCCGCGACCCACCATTATAATCGGTCCGTATCTCGCATCCGTCCGGCCACCAATGAACAACTCGGGACCCGGCGATAACATCTCCTCGACCAGTACACCATCTATACAAGCGCTCGGGGCCCGCTCTTTACAGTTCTCAATGATTCTTCTATACGCATTCGTGCCCTCCCCTCGCGGCACGTTCACCTCCACGCCGCCCACCGCCGCCTTGTGAGCAATATCCCTCGACACAACCTTCAGCACCATTGCTTTTTCAAACTTATCCTCAACGTCGCGCATTTCGCTTTCAGTCGTACACAACACCGGTCGCGTTGTGTCAATTCCCGCTTCCGCAAGCACTGCCTTAGCTTCGATCTCGTCATGCATCACTACCAGGCCTCACAGATAAGTATCCTGAGTTTGAGTGGGCTTTTTTTGCCCCATCTCCGGGAAACACCGCGCGCTATCCTAAGCCCCCGGCGATTTTTCTCGCCTCCGGCCGGCGTTGCAGGGCCAGCATGGCCGCAACCCCCATGATCGGTCCCGGGGCCAAAAACGCAAACGCCCACGCCCAGCCTAAAATATCCCTCAAAACCGGTATTAACCAGATGGTCGCAACCGTCAGCGAGAATCCTACTGCCAGCTGGAGCGTTAGCGCTGTTCCCACGTAACTTTGATCCGCAATTTCTGTCACAATGCTAGAAAACTGCGCTGAATCCGCGATTACCCAGAAACCCCAGAATAGGCCGACTCCAATTGTCACATAGATCGAATAGCCTTGAACGATACCTATAGCGATACAGGAGGCGCCTGAAAGCGCCATGGCCAATGACGTGAGCTTTGTACGCCCCCATCGATCGCCCAAAACGCCCCCAAGCCAGCATCCGAATGCCCCTACGCCAATCGCGCAAAATGTCAGCAACGCGGCTTTTTCCCCTACATTTTGAAGGCCGTGACGTGATAACACATACGCCGCGAACGCTCCAAACCACGCCCACATTGCGTACAGCTCCCACATATGGCCGAAATATCCCAGTAGCGCCAATCGGACCCCCTTATCGTTTATTACACGCCACGACATAGAGGGCTTAAACTTCGCAGAAGGAAACTGGAATGGTCCATCCGTCGCTATAAACTCAACAAGACAGCCACCAATCACCGATAAAATCGATGTGGCGATTATCACCAGCCTCCAACTTACGTTGGCGCCAAGACCGTCAATAAGATGCGGCGTCGCGCTGCCTAGCGTGAGGCCACCGATCATAATGCCTAGCCCCACCCCACGACCTTTTCGAAACCAGGTCGACATCGCTTTGAGGGCTGGTGGATAAACAGCGGCAAGACACATCCCAGTTACGAATCTCAGTGCGAACGCTACGTACTCGACGTGCACAACCACCAGTGCTGCGTTAGCGATTGCCGCTCCTACGCACCCTATGAAAAACAACCGCCTTGCCTTCACCAAATCGGCTAGATTCCCAACCGCAGACACGATCGCGCCTACGACAAATCCGATCTGTACTGAAATTGTGACGAACGAGGCGGCTCCAGGCGTTATCGACCATGCGCTCTTAAGCTGCGGTAATACCGCCGTAGCCGAAAACCACGTGGTCATACCAAAAAGTATGCCAATCGCGAGCAACCCTAATTCCAACCACCGAGCAGGCGGGTCGTCGTCACGGTAATCCTGCATTTCGGCCACGTCCGCTACCTCAGATTATGACACGTTAGTCGGTCTGCCAATTTCTCACGCTGATATCCAATAGCTTCCTACGCACTAACCGGTGCCTGAAGTAAAGGTTACCGCAGTACCATCCAAGCAAATGTCGCCTGCATCATTCTTAATGATTGTCGTCATTTCGCAGATGGGCTTATCCCTTCTGACGTTTGTTATCGTCACATATCCGGTTACACGCTCATCGATGTAGACAGGTTTCTTGAAGCTCCAATCGACCTTCAAAAAGACGGTCCCCGGCCCCGGCAGCTGATTTGCGACGATAGCGTTGAATACCCCGGTAATTAATCCTCCCTGCACGATCTTCGTGCGAAACACCGACGCCTCGGCCGCCTCGTTGCTGAAGTGTATGGGATTACTGTCTCCCGTAATCTCATAAAACAGTTGAACATCCCGGTCCGTCATATGTTTGCTCAGCTGGGCACTCTGGCCAACCTTCGGCTCACCATTGCGCGTACTTGCCCACGCATCAATGTTATCGGTCGACATTGCCTCTCCCTCCAACCTAGCGACTTCCCGCATGGATCGCTTAATGCCGCATCACACTGCGACCACCGTCCTTCCACGAACTCTTCCGTCCAGTATCATCGGTATATACTCATTGATATCATCCAAGCCTATTTCGGTACTCATGGCATCCAATTGGGGAATGCGCCACTCGGTCGCCAACCGCGACCAGATTTCATTTCTCACCTGGTGGGCGCATTGCACCGAATCGATCCCCAATAGACTGACGCCCCGCAGGATGAACGGAAACACAGTCAGATTAAGCTTTGGCGAGGCAACCATCCCACACGTCGTAACGGTCCCTCCGTATGCGGCGCTTCGAACTGCAACGTTCAGTGGCTCCCCACCTACGGTGTCTATAACAGCCGCCCAGCTTTCCTTCAGCAGAGGTCTATCCTTGACGTCCAAAAATTGCGAACGAGGAACAACGTCGTGCGCGCCGACGGTCTTAAGGAATTCGGCTTGATCCGCCTTCCCCGTAACGGCCGAAACGTTAAAACCACATTTAGCTAAAATCGCGACAGCAAGCGATCCGACGCCCCCCGTACTTCCCGTGACTAGCACTGCCCCGTCATCGGGGTTAATACCATTATTCACGACACCCCTGACAGATAAGGCCGCGGTCAGGCCGGCCGTCCCTAAGATCATGCTTTCCTTTAGCTGTAGGCCGTCAGGCAAGGGACATACCCATTCACCTGGGACACTAATGTATTCCGCGAACCCCCCAGATGTGTTCATCCCCAGGTCGTAGCCCGTGACTATAACCTCTTGGCCTGGGGCTAATTCCCTATTCCCCGTCGACACCACTTCTCCCGCAGCATCGATACCGGGCGTGTGTGGATACTTCTTTGTGACCCCTTTATTGCCCGTCGCCGACAATGCGTCCTTATAATTTAGCGATGAGTAGTGAACCCGTATAAGCGTATCTCCGCCAGACAGATCGTCTAAGTTTCCTTCGCCTACCGTTCCGTTAAACTTGCCCGGCTCCGTCTCCTCTACGAGGTAACGTCTGAACGTCTTCCCACTCATTCCAACCTCTTTCAGTTTCCGTAATTCATCGCCAGACCGTCATACGCTTACCGGTTGCAACGAGCCGGCGTACGTGCATATCCACCCGCTTCAGGGTACCTACGCTGGTCTAGCCTCACAACTAGTCACAATTAGTCACGCTAATGGATACGCATCATTGCCTCCCCGTCACAATTGCCACGAGCTGCTCCAACATCAGTTTGGACCGACTGGTCCATCTATAACACCCTCATGCCCCCGTGTAAAGCGCGCGCATTCGGCCTCTCCGGCGCTTCTACCACGCAAGTGCACGGCGCCAGACCCAGTAGCTACCCTTCCAGTAAGGCGTGACGAGCAGCGGAGGCCACTCCATATCCCGCTGCTTTTATTGATAGTTGTGGTGTGTCGCTTGCGGACGGGCATCCAACCATTGCGCACGGTCGCTTTTAGTGCCGCAGGCAAAAAATTGCCGCGGGCCCGGCTATCGGCCTTGCGCATACTACCTCGTTGCGCGTAGACTTCACGATATATTAGCCGCTGAGCCGCGACTTTCTTGATTGCCATCAGTGGAATCCACGTATTTTCATCAAACTTAGTAGGATTTCGCGCGATTGAAATAGATCTATGTTTACGTGTCTTACATAGGGGCAATTCTCACATATGGAGAGGGATAGCAAAACGCTGACCACCAGCGCCGAAAGGACGCGGCACCGCGTTCTGAAAATTGCGGCCGAGCTTTTCGCCCAGAATGGCTTTCACGCCACTGGAATGAAGGAATTAGAGCGCGCCACAGGGTTAGGGAGAAGCTCCTTATATTATCAATTCGAAAGCAAGGAAGACCTGCTATTTGAGATCGTCACAACGTATTTGAGGGAGCTTATTCAGCTGGGACGAAAGCTTCTAGAGGCGCAAATGGAGCCGGTGGCCCGGCTACGGGAATTCTCGAGGAGTGTTATGAGGACGATCGCCCGTGATAAATCTGAACTCACACTGTGCTTTAGGGAAGTTCACTCGGTAGAGGCGCGGCGGCGCGGCGAATTGATCGATCTTCACAAGGAGTACGAGGGCGTCTGGAGGGATATGCTTGAAGATGGGGTTAGGAAGCGTGTCCTTCGGTCCGCGAGTCCGTTGCTTAACAAGGCCATTCTAGGCATGCATCACTATAGTTATTTATGGCTGAAGCCAGATGGCGCTAACACCCCTGAGGAGGTAGCCGATGTATTTATCGATCTCTTTTTAGACGGTAACAGGATATGACGCAACAAATCCTAGTGCGGCTCGGGGTTGGGGTTCCATCGTACATCACTAGTCTTTATTTATAAGTCAAGCGTACAGGAGGGACAGCATGTCGACATCAGGCAACGGTAGTGGCTTGGCCGGCGTCAGCGCGGGCGAAACCGAGATCTGCACCGTCGGCCACGCCGGCGTGGGGCTCACCTATCGCGGCTACGCGATCGAAGACCTGGCCGAGAAGGCCGATTTCGAGGAGGTGGCGCATCTGCTGATCCACGGTTCTTTGCCGAC
>Ga0102962_1000731_pt1 | contig 14404 bp, 12 predicted proteins | sample SalPonF2_C_D2_MG_FD_84519 | JGI IMG/M metagenome (GOLD analysis project Ga0102962, IMG submission 84519) | Salt pond soil microbial communities from South San Francisco under conditions of wetland restoration - Salt Pond MetaG SF2_C_D2_MG ...
ACGCATTTCACCTCGGGCCGCTGCCTGTGGCCGGCGCTTGCGGCCAACGGCGGGACGATCCTGTTCCAGCGCAATTTCCACATCTGGGCGCTCGATACCCACGATGGCAAGAGCCGGCAGGTGCCGATCCGCCTGGGCGGGGCGGTTGCCGGGCCGGGTACCGTGGAGAAGACATTCGACTCGCACTTCAGCGGCCTCGCGCTCTCGCCCGACGGCAAGAAACTGGTGTTCGTCGCGCACGGCGACATCTTTGCCGCCCCGGCCGGGACAGCCGGGCCCGCGCACCAGATCACGCATACGGCCGCGGCCGAGTTCTCCGTCCGGTGGGCGCCCGACAGCCGGCGCATCGTCTACGTGTCCAACCGCGATGGCACCGATCACCTGTTCATCTACAACTTCGCCACGGGCAAGGAGCGGCGGCTGACGGACTCGAAGGGCAACGACCTCACCCCGCAGTTCTCGCCCGACGGGAAATGGGTCGCCTTCATCCGCAACGGCAAGGACCTGGATGCCGTCAACGTCAAGAGCGGCAGGACCCGCGAACTGGCGAGCGGCGAACTCGACCTGCACCATCCGCTCGAATCGACGCGGCCCTTCGCCTGGTCGCCGGACAGTCGCTGGATCGCCTACCTCGCCTGGGGGCCGCGCATGTACCGCAACGCCGAGGTGGTTCCACTGGATGGCGGCAAGGCGCGGACGGTGAGCTTCATGGGCAACACCTTCGCCGACAGCCTGTGGTGGAGCCCCGATGGCAAGGCGCTGTTCTTCAGTTCCGGGCAGCGCACGGAACCCGGGCAGATCGCGCGCGTGGACCTGGTCCCGAAGGCGCCGCAATTCCGCGAGCAGCAATTCCTCGACCTGTTCAAGGAGTCTTCCGCGCCGGGCGCGGAGAACGGAGCCGCGAGCGGCAGCGGCAATGCGTCGGGCGGCAAGGGCAAGAAGCCGAAGCACGTGCACGTGGACATCGATTTCCATCACATCGCGCGCCGGCTGCACATCCTGCCGGTGGGATTGAACGCCGGGGCGATCGCGGTGAGCCCGGACGGCAAGACGCTGCTGTTCAGCGCCGAGGTCGGCGGGCATGAGAATCTCTACACCTGGTCGCTGAACCCGTTGGCGCTCAAGGCCCCGGTGGCCCACCAGCTCACGTCCACGCCGGGCCCCAAAAGTGCGGCGCAGTTCTCCCCGGACGGCAAGAGCGTGTGGTACCTCGACGGCGGAAAGATCCACTCGGTGCCGGTCAAGGGGGGCTCGCCCAAGGCGTTTGCGACCTCTGCTGCGCTGGCGGTCGATTTCCAGGCCGAGAAGGAAGTGGCCTTCCACGAGGCCTGGCGCTGGCTCGACGTCAACTTCCACGACCCCGACATGAATGGCGTTAACTGGAACGCGATCAAGGCGCGCTACGCGCCGTTGGTGGCAGGCGCCGAGACCAAGGCCACGCTCCAGCGCATCCTCAACCGGATGGTCGGCGAGCTGGATTCCTCGCATTCCGGGGTACGCTGGCACCGCAAGGCGCCGGACGTGATCGGACGCATCGGGCTGCGCTTCGACCCGGCCGCCTACGAAAAGAACGGTCAATTCCGCATCAGCGAAGTCATACCGCAATCGCCGGCGGCGCTGGCGGGGCATATCGCCGCCGGCGATTACCTGCTCGCGGTGAACGGCACGCGCCTCGGCGCGGGCACCAACCTCGATTCGCTCCTGGCGAACCGCATCGGCAAGGAAACGGTGCTGACCGTGGCCGAAAATGCCCGCGGGCGCCACAGCCGCGAGGTCAAGGTCAAGCCGGTCGACGCCGGTGCGGCCGAGCAGCTGATCTACGAATCCTGGGTCGAGCACAACCGTGAAATGGTGGCGAAACTCAGCGGCGGGCGGCTCGGCTACATCGACCTGCCCGACATGTCCATGCATTCGCTGCAGCGCCTGTACCGGGCGATCGATGCCCGGAACGGCGACAAGGAAGGCGTGGTGATCGACGTGCGCAACAACTTCGGCGGGTTCGTGAACGCCTATGCGCTGGACGCGTTGGTGCGCAAGCATTACCTGAACATGACCTTCCGCGGGATGAAGCGTGTCAGCGCGCGGCCGCTGCTTGGCCAGCGGGCGCTGGAGCGCCCGACGGTGCTCATCACCAACCGCGTCACCCTGTCGGATGGCGAGGATTTCACCGAGGGCTACCGTGAACTCGGACTCGGCAAGGTCGTGGGCGAACCCACGGCGGGCTGGATCGTCTACACCTCCGACGTGCCGCTGATCAACGGATTCGTGGTGCGCCTGCCGTTCATAACCGTGACCACCGCCGACGGCAAGCCCATGGAGATGCATCCGCGCCCGGTCGACGTGCCGGTGGCCGAACCCCTGGGCGAAAGCTACCGCGGCAAGGACGCGCGATTGCAGGCCGCGGTTGAAGTGTTGCTGAAGCAGATCGGGGACCGGAAGGGGAAATAACCGGGGCGCCCCCGAGACTGTTTTTCCCGGCAAGCCCTGTAGCTGCGGGCGCTACAGGGCCAACAGGCGGGGGATGAAAATGATCAAGCCGATAGCCGCCGCGCCCAGCGCCGCAATCAATACCGCGCCCGCCGCGAGGTCCTTGGCTTCCCTGATCAGGGCATCGTGATCCCGGCTGATGCGGTCGGCGAGCGTTTCGATGGCGCTGTTGATGCCTTCCGCTGTCCAGACGCCGGCGATTGCGAGGGTGATCCATAGCCAATCGGCGCGCGTCAGTTTCAGCCAGAGGCCCAGGCCGACCACGCTTACGGTAGCGAGCAGGTGTATGCGTGCATTGGCGCAGGTGCGCAGCAAGCGGTAGATACCACGGAGGGCGTCTGCCAGGCGGTGGGGAAGGCGGGCGATCTGGAATGGGTCGGTCACGGGTTGCTCGCGGGTGACTCCGCCGCAGTATGCCTGTGATATTCGGCGATTGCATGGACTGTAGCGAGGGTGACACTACCCACGATACGGAAACTGCGGGGCGAGAGTTTGTCCAGCGTGTCCTGCGGCGTGTGCCAGTATTCGTTGAACGGCCCGTAATCGAAGTCGATGATGTCGGCGGCGGGCATCCCGGCGGCGCGGAATTCCGTGTCGTCATCGCTCACCGCCAGGCTGTACCTGCAGAAGTCCGGGCCGGCACCGATACGCTGCGCCTGGCTGCAAACGAGATCCATCAGCCACGGCGTGGCGTCGGTGTCGTGAGCCACGTCCAGATGTCTGTCGCCGATCATGTCGAGGTTGAGCATCGCAAGCACGCGCGCGGCGGTGCCGTTCTTTTTCCAGTGCTGGGCCAATGTCCGGCTGCCGTAAGTGTGATCGCTACCGATCCAGGTGCGGATCGCTTCTTCTCCATCGAACCAGACGATCCATATGGCCGGCCCGCGGGGTGGGTGTTTGCGGAAATGCGCGGCCAGTGCCAAAAGGATGCCCGTCGAGGAGCCACCGTCGTTGGCTCCGACGAAGTGCGGGCGGTGGGACAGCGTGTCGTAGTGGCCGCCGAGAACGATGATTCCGGGTCCCGTGCCGGGGAAGCGCGCGATCAGGTTGGTCATCCGTATCGGGCCGTCCGGTGTATGGGCGGTGAATTCTTCAGTCGACCAATCGGTGCCGGCCAGTTGGTGTTCCAGCCAATCCAACAGGCGCGCGTGGGCCGGGCTTCCCGGCGGGCGCGGCCCAAAACGGGTCACGGCGGCGGTGTAGCGGTAGGCAAGGCGCCCGTTGAAGGTTGGCGCCGAATCGTTGAGCGAGACGCCGTCCGGTGAGTGCGCGCAGGCCGCCAGCAGCAGGGGAGCCGCAATGAGCAATCCGTTCCGCAGGGTCCGCCAAAGTGTGCCGGGGGACCGCGGGAAAGCCGAATACGTAAAATACATGTTCACGTCCTTGATTGAAGAACGCCCGGATGCGACGCATTGTCCCGTATTTTGTTGCCATCGTGTTAGCCCTTGGCGTGGGTTTCGGCGCCGGCTACTGGTTTTTGACGGCCCGTGAGTCCGGCCATTCCCGGCTGCCCGTCATGGGCAAGGCGCCCACCTATACGTTGACCAACCAGCTTGGAGAAAAGGTGCATTCGAGCGCTTTCGCCGGCAAGGTGCAGGTGGTGACGTTCCTGTTCCCTTACTGTACGGATTACTGTCCGTTGATCGCGGCACATCTGGTGGGCCTGGAGCGGGCGCTGAAGGCGGCGGGATTGGCCAATCGGGTGCAATTGGTGGCATTCGATGTCGATCCCGCGCATACCGGCCCGCAGGTAATGGCCCGGTTCATGCGCCAGTATGGCTGGGACCCCCGGGATACCCGTTGGCAGTACCTGACCGGTACGCCCGCTGAAGTCCGCAAGGTCGTCACCGGGGGCTACCACATCGACTACGAGCAGGTTCCCGAATCCCTGGCAAAGGCCCAGGCCAGGAAAGCCGAGAAGCAGGGGTTGTACAATCCGCCGCCGGAAGTGTCCAACGCGCTGGCCGCTACTGCACGTCCGGACTACGACGTCACCCACAACGATTCCCTGATCCTGGTGGATCCGCAGGGGCGGGTCCGGCGCATCTACTCCGAGGCGGACCGGGTACCCGACTCGGAGTTGATAGCGGATATCAGCGCCCTGCTCGGGCACTGATTCCGTCAAGCCGCTGCCTATTTGTCCAAGGGCAGCAGCTTGACGGCCGGAGTCTGACGGCTGAAGTAGTTGGCCAGTTTTTTCATCTGTGCGAGGGTCAGCCCCGAAGCCATGCCGTTCATGATGGCGTTCTTGCGCTTGCCGGATTTGTACTCCTGCAGGGCCCGGAGCAGGTAATCGCTTTTTTGCCCCGCCAGCGAGGGGTACTTCGGGCTGGTGCTGACGCCTCGCGCGCCATGGCAGGAGGCGCAGGTCGTCGCGAAGGACGGGGCCTTGGCATTGCCGTTGGACGGGGCCGGGACCGGTCCCACGCTGGCGAACCAGGCCGCGATGTCGCGAATCTGCTGGCCGGTCAGGGACGCGGCCTGGGCATGCATGGTCGGGAAATCGCGGTCGCCTTTGGCGTATTCCTTGAGGGCCGCAACGATGTAGGCGGCGTGCTGCCCGCCCACTAGCGGGACATGCATGGTGGGATAGGGCACCGTGTAATCCTTGATGCCGTGGCAGAACGTGCAAGTGGTGGCCATGACTCGGCCTTTAGCCGCGTTTGCCGTAGCTTGTGCAGGGGCCGGACTGGCCGCAAAAGCCGGCAGTGTCGTGAGGGCAAGCAGGATCGTGGCGCAAGCGCGGACTGGACGCATCGTGACTCCTTACACAGTCTGGACAGCTCCGTGAAGGGGCCATTTTACCGGATACCTGGCTTTTGGGAGAGAACGCGCTTGACCCGGAGGCGGGGTTTGCTAAATTGGTGCCATTGAATGTGCGCATTGCGCAACCGAACATGTCCCGATTATTTGTCTTACTACGCTATGCGGGGGCCGCCGTTTTGGCCGGTGCCCTGGTGTTTTTCGGCGCCGGGCTGCTGGTCCACCATTTCGCCGGCCGCCACTCCGGCCAGACGGTTGGCTTGACCGTCATCCGCGGCATCCAGCTGATAACCAAGGTGCCCGGACAGGCCAGCAGCGCCAATCCGGATACAGCCAAGGAACAGACCATCAAGGGCTTCGTGCAGATCGGCTTTACCGTCGGGCCCGACGGCAAGGCTCACCATATTCATGTCATAGAGGCCCAGCCGCCCGGCCTGAACGAGGAAGCCGCGCGGGAAATTATCGCTTCACGGCGTTTCAAGCCGGTGCCGGCGGGTAGCAAGCAAAGCGGCGTCGAGCGCAGCGAAGTGGTGCACTTCCAGGTGCCCACATCGCTGCTCAAGGGCTCCGGCAAAGGCGGCGGATCCGGCTGATCCGCCGCCCCCGCTATTTGGTCAGCGGTTCTTGATCAGCGGGGGATACAGGCTGTAACGGCCCATGACTTCGGCGCGGTCCAGCACATGCCCTTCGAGTGCCTTTTCCACGTCCGCGCCCCCGAATTCGCCCTCGACGGGGCAGTGTTTCAGGTCCGTCGCCAGCAGCACGAAATGGTAATGGTGCATTCGTTCGTCGTTCCAAGGCGGGCATGGACCGTCGTAGCCAAAGTACCGGCCACCCATTTCGGGATCGTCACCCATGAAGCTGGTGTAGTCGTTGAGTCCTTGGCGTGCCTGGCCGGGAGAGGGCGGATTTTTCTTTCCGCCGGGAGTCACCCCGTCGCACACGCTGCCTTCCGCTATGGACTTGAGGTCGGGTGCGACATCGACCATGACCCAATGATAGAAGCGCGTGCGCTCGAAGTCCTCGGCAATCGTACGGCCTTCCTGGTTCACGTCGTCGGGCCGTGCCGGCACGTCGTCGTCGTAGCACAGCAGCACTAGAGAAGCGGTGCCATCAGGCAGGCCCTGCCAGCTCAGGCCGGGATTGCGATTGCCGCCGAATTGCATGTGCTGTTCGGCGTGGGGAGCGCCGAAAGCAAAGCGTTCGGGGATCCAATCCCCGTCATTGAAGCCTTCGATCCGGAGTTCCATGGATACCCTTCCTGATCAAAACCCAAGTGTAACAAGACCCGGAGGATAAAATGGGGCGTGATTCGAAGGATGGGAAATGCATGGCGCGAAGTGCGATCGAGCGCGAAACACATCTGCTCAAAGGCCCTGCGGGGCAGTTGGAGGCGGTACTCGAGTATCCCCGCAAGGCGGATCCCTGCGCGGTAGCGGTTGTTTGTCACCCGCATCCCTTGTACGGCGGAACGCTGGACAACAAGGTCGCTTTCACCTTGGCGCGGAGCGCCGTCGAGGCAGGAGCCGCCGCCTTGCGTTTCAATTTCCGCGGCGTTGGCAAGAGCGCGGGCGAATTCGACCATGGCCTCGGCGAGGCCGAGGATCTCGAAGCCGTGGAAACCTGGCTGCGTGACCGGTGGCCGGAGTTGCCGGTGTGGCGGTTCGGGTTTTCGTTCGGGGCGGCCATGGTGCTCAAGCGCACGGCCGATGTGCCGTCCGAGGTGCTCGTCACGGTGGCGCCGCCCGCTTCGCATTTTTCCGAGTACGGTTTCAACGCCGACGCGCCGCGGACCCGGAATTGGCTGCTGGTGCAGGGCGACGCGGACGATGTCGTCGATCCGCAGGCCGTGCTGTCATGGGCACGCGGCCTCGATAATCCTCCGACGATCAAGGTTGTCGAGGGTGCGGGGCATTTCTTCCATGGCCGGCTCACTACCTTGCGCAAGCTGGTTGCCGGGTTTCTCGCATCATCCGCGCCGGCGCCGGACGGGGAGGGTTCGTAATGGAGTCGAACTGGAGTTTTCGCCTGCGTGAATGGTTTTCGGTATCCGTTTCCGAAACGGATTCCGTGCCCGACCAGCACCTGGCGCTGGCGGCCCTGTTGGTGGAGATGATGCGCGCGGACTACCGCGACAAGGGCAGCGAGAGAGACACGGTCGTCCGCATGCTGGCCCGCAGTTGCGGCGTCGACCGCGAGGAGGCCGAGGCCCTTCTGGCACGTGGCGAGCAAGCCTCGAACCAGTCGGTGTCCCTTTTCGAGCACACCCGCACGCTGGATGTCACGCTCAGTGAGCAGGAGAAGTTCGCGGTCATCGAGGCCTTGTGGGAAGTGGCCTATGCGGACGACGTTCTCGACGGCAAGGAAGACTATCTGGCGCATCGCCTGGCCGATTTGCTGCATGTACGGCATTCTGATCTCATGCGGATCAAGAACCAGGTTGTCGAACGTAAACAGAGCGAGTGATTCTTAGGTGTTGCGATTATTGCGCGCACGTCCTGCCGGGTGTTGTTTGACGTTGCACGGGTAGTCGATATTGCTTTACCTGCGCCGCGCCGGGACTCCTGCGCAGGAGTCCCGGCAATCGTATCGTTTTACTTGGGCTGCATGCGTATTCCGCCGTCGAGGCGGATCGTCTCGCCGTTGAGCATGACGCTCTCGCAGATCTGCTCGACGAGCTGTGCGTATTCGCCGGGCTTTCCGAGGCGCGAAGGGAAGGGCACTTGGGCGCCCAGCGACTTCTGCACTTCCTCGGGCATGCCCGCCATCATCGGGGTCCAGAAGATGCCGGGGGCGATGGTCATCACGCGGATGCCGAAGCGCGAGAATTCGCGCGCGATGGGCAGGGTCATGCCCACGACGCCGCCCTTCGAGGCGGAGTAGGCGGCCTGGCCGATCTGGCCCTCGAAGGCGGCGACCGAAGCCGTGTTCACGATCACGCCGCGCTCTCCGTCTTCGCGCGGATCGTTGTTCTGCATGACGTTGGCGGCGGCCTTGATCAGGTTGAAGGTGCCGATCAGGTTGACGTGGATGGCCTTGGCGAAATAGTCGCTGGCCATGGGGCCTTCGCGGCCCAGCGTGCGGCCCGCGGCGAGAATGCCGGCGCAGTTGACCGTGAGGTCGATGCGGCCGAAGGCCTTGGCGGCCTGCTCGACGGCGGCGTTGACCGCGTCTTCCGAGGACACGTCGGTCTTGATGAACAGGGCATTGTCACCGAGCTTTTCCGCCGCGGCGCGGCCCTGGTCCTCGTTGAGGTCGAGTAGCGCGGCCTTGCCGCCCGCCTTGATGACACGTTCCGCGGTCGCCAGGCCCAGGCCCGAGGCGCCGCCGCTGATGATCGCGTGGATGCCCTTGAATTGCATGCTCGTTGGTCTCCCGTTGCTTGGAAATGAGGCGCGAATGCGCGTGGCGGCCATTATAAAGGCCTGCCGATCGCGGGATCGGGCCCGCGCAAGCGGTGATACCCGAAGCGGCGCCATCTTCCAGAAACCCCTTCGGCCGTAATTTCCCTGTCTGGATTCCGGCCTTGCCCCGAAGGGCATGGAAGGGGCTTTAACGTTAGAATGCGGGGAAGGCGACCAGCATTTAAGCTGGTGCCGAGGAGAGGACTCGAACCTCCACGAGGAAACCCTCACTAGCACCTGAAGCTAGCGCGTCTACCAATTCCGCCACCTCGGCTCAGGCGCGCATTTTCTTCATTGGGAGACTTTTTGTCAACGCAACGCAAATCCAGAAAGCCATCGGGCCGTAGTTCCGGGGGCCGCGAGCGCGACTGGCGCCGCTGGCAGGAGTTCGATCCTGACCGTGAGCGCCAAGCCGCGCGCTACGATCAACCCATCCCCAGCCGGGCGCTGCTGCGCGAATATTTCGAGCAGCGCGCGAAACCACTCGCGCTGGACGCCGTCGCCCGGGACTTCGGGCTGGGCGGTTCGCAGCAGGAAGCGCTCGGCAACCGCCTGGGGGCCATGTGCCGCGACGGCGACCTGGTTTCCAACCGCCGCAACCAGTTTTGCCTGACCCGCCGCCTGCCGGTCAAGACCGGCATCGTGCTGGCGCATCGCGACGGCTTCGGCTTCCTGAGCCCGGACGACGGCAGCGAGGACGTGTTCCTGCCGCCGCGCGTAATGCGCTCGCTGATGCACGGCGACCGTGCCTCGGTGCGGGTGCAGACCAATCACGACGGGCGCAACGAGGGCCGCTTGGTCGATGTGCTCGAGCGCGCCCGTACGCACGTCGCCGGCACCTATTTCCGCGAGCACGGCCTGGGTTTCGTGCGTCCCGCCGACCCGCGCATGACCGACGACGTCGTGGTGCCGAAGGAGGATGCCGGAGACGCCAGGCCCGGGCTGCTGGTTACGGTGGAGATCACCGCGTTCCCGGACACGCGTTCGCCGGCGGTGGGACGCGTGGTGGAGGTGCTCGGCGAGCGCGGCCAGGCGGGCATGGCCAGCGAACTGGCGATCCGCAACCACGACCTGCCGCATGTATGGCCCAAGTCGGTGCTGGGGGAGGCGGATGAACTGCCGTCGCACGTGCGTGGCGGTGATTACGCCGGACGGGAAAACCTGACGCAATTGCCGTTGGTCACCATCGACGGCGAGGACGCGCGCGACTTCGACGACGCCCTGTATTGCCGGCGCGAGCGCAACGGCTTCCGCCTGTTCGTCGCGATCGCCGACGTGTCGCATTACGTCAAGGCCGACACCTCGCTGGACGCGGAAGCGGTCAACCGCGGCAATTCGGTCTATTTCCCCGACCGGGTGATCCCGATGCTGCCCGAGGCGCTGTCCAACGGCCTGTGTTCGCTGAACCCGGGCGTGGACCGCCTGTGCATGGTGGCCGAGATGCGGGTCAGCAACGATGGGAAGGTTACGCGCAGCCGCTTCTATTCCGCCGTGATGCACTCGCATGCGCGCCTGACCTATACCGAGGTCGCGACGATTCTGGTGGACGGCGACATGGAAGCCCGGCGCAAGCGGGAGAAATTGCTGGAACACCTAGAGGCGCTGCACGATGTCTACAAGGCGCTGGCCAAGGCGCGGGCGCGGCGCGGCGCCATCGATTTCGATTCGGTCGAACCGCGCTTCGAGTTCGGCGTCGACGGGCAGATCACGGGACTCAAGCCGCTGGTGCGCAATGACGCCCACCGCCTGGTCGAGGAGTGCATGATCGCGGCCAACAGCGCGGTCGCGAAGCATCTGTCGCATAAGAAGATTCCGGTGCTTTACCGCGCGCACGAGCGCCCCCCCGCCGACAAGCTTTCCGACCTGCGCGAATTCCTCTCCCTGCACGGCCTGTCGTTGGGAGGCGGCAGCGATCCGCAGCCCTCGCACTATGCCAAGTTGATGAAATCCATCAGCCAGCGTCCTGATCGGTTGAGTATCGAGACCATGCTGCTGCGTTCCTTGTCCCAGGCGGTATACGAGCCCGAGTCGACGGCACACTTCGGGCTTGCGCTGGAGTACTACACGCACTTCACGTCACCGATCCGCCGCTATCCGGATCTGCTGGTCCACCGTGCGCTCAAGCACCTTTTCGCGAACAGGTCACCCGGAAAGTTCCGCTACAGCGAAGACGACATGCAGGCGCTGGGCCGGCGTTGTTCCATGACCGAACGGCGCGCCGACGACGCCTCGCGCGAGGTGTCGGATGCATTGAAGGCCGAGTACATGAGCAACCGCGTCGGCGAGGAATTCATGGGTGTGGTCACAGGTGTGACGGGTTTTGGATTATTCGTGCAACTCGAAGGCCTTTATATCGAGGGTCTGGTGCACGTCACCGCCCTGAGTTCCGACTATTACGAATTCGACCAGGGTACGCAACGGCTCAACGGCACACGCAGCGGCGTGAGCTACAAGGTCGGTGACCGGTTGCCCGTGAAGGTCGCGCGGGTGAGCGTCGACGAACGCAAGATCGACCTGGTGCCCGCGGAGACGACAACGCCCGCGCCGGGAAAAAATCCGCCCGGTAAAGGCCAGCGCAGACGGCCTTCGAAAAACACCAGGGGGTCCGCGAAAGCCGGGACAGGCAAGGGCGGCAAGGGCGGCAAGACTCAAGGTGCCGGCAGGCGCAAGAAGAAACCGGCCCGCCGCAAATGAGTAACCGGGTGTGCGGCGTGCACGCTGTGCGCCTTGCTTTGCAAGAGGGGCAAGTCCGGCGCCTGTTGCTCGACCAGCGCCGCAAGGATAGGCGGCTCGCTGAACTGCGAAGCCTGGCCGCGCGGCATGGTGTCGCGGTCGAAGAAGTGACTGCCACCGAACTGAAACACCTCGCGGAAGGCGTCCGGCATCAAGGCGCGGTGGCCGAGATCGCGGGCTCCGCGCCTTTGACGGAAAACCAGTTGGAAGCCTGGCTGGCCGAGGCGGTGAACCCTCTCGTGCTTGTACTGGACGGGGTCGAGGACCCGCGCAACCTGGGCGCCTGCCTGCGAGCCGCCGACGGTGCCGGCGTGGACGCGGTGGTGATACCACGCCGCCGCGCAGCGGGGTTGACGCCCGCCGCGCGCAAGACGGCTGCGGGAGCCGCCGAGGTCCTGCCCGTTTACACCGTGACCAATCTGTCGCGGGCACTGGAAACCATGGCTGCCTTCGGCTTGCACCGGGTCGGTGCGGTGTTGGGCGAGAACGCCCGGCCGCCTTGGCAGTGTGCGTTAACCGGTTCCCTCGCGCTGGTGGTCGGCGCGGAGGGCGAGGGCATGCGCCGCCTGACCCGCGAGCATCTTGACGAGATGGTTTACCTGCCGATGCACGGCGTGGTCGAAAGCCTCAATGTGGCGGTGGCGTGCGGCGTTTTGCTTTACGAAGTACGCCGCCAACGGGACGCGGCGATCTGAGTCCACAGGTCCGGCACTTTGCCCGTGGATGGGCCGTCAACACTATCAATGGGGCATTCCGCCCTCTGGCCCGCGTGGCGATACAGGCATTTTCGCTGCCTGTTAGTATCGAACGCACCGGATATTTACCAATGCGATCAGGGAACATTGAATGATTGACATGCGACGCGAATACAAACCCAACGAGTTGCCGGACTTCAAGCCCTTGTCTGCCTATGGGTTGATTGGCGACAGCCGTGCGGCCGCGCTGGTCGGGGAGGATGGCTCGATCGACTGGGCTTGTCTGCCCGACTTTGACAGTCCCGCAGTATTCGCGGCTATTCTGGATCCCGGGAAAGGCGGGCGCTTCGCAATTCGTCCGCGGGAACCTTTCCGCGCCTCGCAAAGCTACGAGCATGGCACGAATGTTCTGGTAACCCAGTTCGTGACGGCAAGCGGTGTTTTTCGTATCCGCGATTTCATGCCGGTCATGGCGGAACGGCGGTTACCGGCTTCCGAGATTCATCGCTGTGTCGAAGGCGTTTCCGGCACGGTGCCTGTCGAGGTCGTGTTCGCGCCGAGATTCGATTACGGAGAGACACCGCCGTCCCTCGAGCGCGGGGCTTACGGCGTGTTGGCCCGTCACCCTGAAGATAGCGGCCAGATCCTGACGCTTTCGAGCCCGGTCAAGGTCGAAATTGACGACAAGAATGTTCTGGCACACAAGAAATTCGAGATAGAAGGCGGCGATCACATCTGGTTCGTGGCCGATTGGGACAGCCATCTCACGCAACCGGTGGCCTCCTACCGGTCCGAGCGCCGTATGGGCCTTGCGCGGGCCTATTGGCGCGACTGGGTTTCGCAGTTGTCTTACCAGGGCAATTATCGTGAGGCGGTCGAGCGCAGTCTGCTGACCCTGAAAATGTTGACTTACGGGGCAACAGGCGCCGTGGTGGCGGCACCTACCTCCAGCTTGCCCGAGTGGTTGGGCGGAAAGCGCAACTGGGATTACCGCTATACCTGGGTACGCGATTCGGCCTTCATCATGCAGGCGCTCTTCGCTGCAGGTTATGTCAGCGAGGGGACGTCCTATTTCGATTGGCTGCTGGAGCGCTGTCTGCTGGCAGGAGAGGAACTCCAGGTGATGTACAGCGTGCGCGGCGATGCCGATCTGCCGGAGCGCGAACTGGATTTGCGCGGCTACGAGGATTCACGCCCGGTACGGGTCGGCAACGCAGCAGCGGACCAATACCAGCTTGATATCTATGGCAGTCTGATCAGTGCGGCACTGCACTACCAGGAAGTGGGGGGCGTGCTCACGATGGTGGAGGCGGAGCGGCTTTCCGCAATCATTACTCATGTGGCAAATGTATGGCGTGAACCGGATGACGGGATCTGGGAGGCCCGCGACGAACGCCGGCATTACACCTATTCCAAGGTCTGGGCCTGGGTGGCATTGGATCGTGGGGCCAAGCTCATTCGGGAACTCGGTATGGACCTGCCCTGGGAAGACTGGGCAACCGAAGCGGATGAAATCCGCAGCGAAGTGCTGGAACGCGCATACAACGAGAAACTGGGCGCTTACACGCAGTCCTACGGTAGCGATGTATTGGATTCCGCGGCACTAGTAATGCCGTTGACGGGCATTATTTCCGCCACCGATGAGCGCTTCAGGTCGACGCGCGAGGTGATCTGCGAGCGATTGGCCGCCGGCCCCTATCCCCTGCTTTACCGCTACGATCCGGAGCTGGCGAGCGACGGCGTGGGCGGACCCGAGGGGGCCTTTCTGCTGCCTTCGTTCTGGATGGTCGAGGGGCTGGTCCTGGCAGGGATGCACAAGGAGGCACGGGCCGCCTTCGAGGCGCTGTTGCGCCACAGTTCCAACCTGGGGCTGTTGAGCGAGGAAATCCACCCTGAGAATGGCCGGCTGCTGGGTAACTTTCCGCAGGGGTTCAGTCACCTGGGACTGATTAATGCCGCGCTCAAGATCGAACTCGGCCCGGCCGTGCATATCGGTTAGCTCATTCTTTCGGCAAAATGACTTTGCATGATCGGTGGCCGCCTTCGCCCCAAAAGGTGTCCCGTCAGCAAGCCATGGCGCATAAGCAAATCGCGGCCCGAAGGCCGCGACCCAGTATGCGACGTCTTGTGGAAATTTGGATTACGAATTCGGATTCGATGTCTTCGGCACCGGCGCTTCGCGGGGATGCGTCAATACCGTATGAATTACACGGTCGCGCTCGAAGTAGACAACGAAATCGGGATAGACCCAGCGCACGATCGGCGGCTTCAGCGGTCCCTGGGAAGTACTCGGCGCCGGAGGCAGCATTTGTTGCGGCGGGC
>Ga0102962_1000732_pt1 | contig 14403 bp, 10 predicted proteins | sample SalPonF2_C_D2_MG_FD_84519 | JGI IMG/M metagenome (GOLD analysis project Ga0102962, IMG submission 84519) | Salt pond soil microbial communities from South San Francisco under conditions of wetland restoration - Salt Pond MetaG SF2_C_D2_MG ...
CCGGCATGCGCTAATGGCCGCGCGCGGATACTGAGTAAAGGCGTAAGCTTGGCGACATCCGCGACATGATGCCCGACAGTGAGTATGGGCATCCAGGATGGCGGGCGGGCGCGTATGGAACCGTTCGAGCAATGCCTGCCGCTTTGGTTGTCGCAACGCGACGGGCGGGCGCGCAAGCCACGCCAAGCTGAGCGTGATGACGAGGTGGATCGGAGGGCGGCTTATCGAGGCGTGAGGCCGGAGATGCTGTGCCCGCTGGAAGCGAGAGCGGCCGTGGCCTGCGCGGCAGGCACAGGCCGCCCGGTGAAATACCCCTGTACATAGTCACAGCCGATCGCGCGCATGTTGTCGAACTGCGCTTGCGTTTCCACCCCTTCGGCAATGACCCGGAGATTGAGCGAGGCGGCAAAAGAAACTATAAACTGCACCACCGCACGGCTATATTTGCTTTGTTCGAACTCTCGCGTAAAGCACTGGTCGATTTTAAGCACATCGAACGGCAGTGTGTGCAGGTACGTCAACGCGGAATAGCCGGTCCCGAAATCATCCAGATACAGTGGCACGCCGCGAGCGGCGAGTCGCTCCAGCATACGCTTGGCTCCGGCCTGATCCCGTATTAACAGGCTCTCGGTAATCTCCAAAGCGATACTGTTCCCAAGCCCCGGGCCCGGTTCGATCTCAAGCGCGCTTATCACCGACTCGGCGAAATCGGGCTGATGGAACTGCGCCGCCGAAACGTTGACTGCGATGCGCAGACCCACATGACCAGCCTGCGCCCACTCCCGCGCCTGCCGGGCTGCCGTACGCAGTGCCCATTCCCCGAGATCACCGATCAGTCCGGCGCTTTCCGCCACCGGTATGAAGCGCGCCGGCGGCACCGCCTCCCCGCCCGGGCCCTGCAGCCATCTCGCCAACGCTTCAAACCCCGCCACGCGGCCCGTCTCTGCCTCGACCACCGGCTGGTAATGCAGCTCCAGTGCACCCGCCTTGAGGGCTTCGCGCAAGGCGCCTTCCAAGCGCCTGCGCTCGCGCAGCTCGGCGTCGACGCGCGGCGCGAAAAAGGCGACAGGCTCGGATACCGGCATATTGGCCGCTTCCCGCGCATAGTCCAGCAAGGTCTCCGCGGTGTCCGCATCGTCCGGAAACAGCGCCACCCCTGCGCGAAACCGCGGATACACAAGCTCCCCTGCCACCAGAAACTCGCGGGCCAACGCACTCACGAGCGCACCCGCCTGATTGCCCACTGCCACGACACTGTCGGCATCGCTCATGACATAGGCAAAGCCCGCGGAAGTCCGCCCCAGCAGATCGTTTTCGGCTTTTTGCTCCTGCAACACTTCAGCGATGCTGCGCAGCAGCTCATCGCCGGTGCGCTGGCCCGTCGCATCGGTGATGGGCTGCAAGTTGGCCACCGTGACCTTGATAACAGCAACCCGCCCGCCACGAAGCCGGGCGCCCATAAGAAGACCCTCCAGACGTTTGAGCACGAGCTGGCGATTCGCCAGCCCGGTGAGCGGATCGTGAGTAGCCAGATGGCGGGCTCTGCGCTCCGCGGCAAGGGCGCGCAGCACATGGGACATATCGCCCGCCAAGCGTTCGAGCAGGCTGACGTCCTCGGGCGTGAAGAAGTCGCGATCGCGCGAGTAGAGCGCCCACACATAGCGCACCTGCCCGCCGACGCTCAGCGGCAGCGCCGCGCCCGCTTTGAGCCGCGCCCGCGCCAGCAGCTGTTGCCAAGGATGGAGTCGCGCATCATGAAGCAACGCGTTGGACAGCTGCATCCGGCCGCTGCGCGCCGCTGCAGCGACGATGCCTTGCGCCTCAGCCGCGTTTGGTTCCAACGGCAGCGAGAGATCGCAGAACGCTGCTGCCAGCGGTTGCTCCGACGCATACACCGCGACGGCGTTCACACGCTGCCGAGCCCTGTCAACCATACCAACCCAGGCCAAACAAAATTCGCCTTGCTCCACCGGGCGGCGGCATGCCGCCTCAAGGACGGATCGTTCATCCTGCCCTTGCAGCAGCGCCCGGGAGACCGCATTGAGCACCCGATAAAGGCGATTGACGTGGTCAAGCTGTTGCAAGTGCTGCTCCGCCTCGCGCGTGCGCGCGGCCAGCGCCTCGGCCATGCGGTCGAAAGCATGGCCCACCTGGGCCAGTTCGTCGCGGTCAGGCCGCATGCCCGTGCGTGCGTGCAAATCGCCCTGTTCGATGGCCACGGCCACCGAGCGCAATGTTTCCGCGCGGCGGACCAGCGGCATGACCAACCAGCGCCAAGCGAGCACCAGGGTCATGCTCAGAAACACGGCGACGATGGCCAGGTTGCGCCATAGGGCATGGTGCGGCGCTGCGTATAAAGAGGTCGGACCGCCCTCGACGACGGCATAAGCAAGACCGTGCGCGATGGGCAAATACGCATAAAAACGGCCGGCCGCCGAAACGATCCCTGTCTGTTGGTCCGGGTCGCCGGCGCGCACTGCCCGCCAAGCTCCCGCCGGTAGCCAGCGTCTTCCGATCCGCACACCCTGCGCGGATCGGGCATCCAGCACGCGGCCTTCGGCATCCAGCAGCGCTATTGACCGGCTTCCCTTCCAAGTCTGCCTTGTCGGCTGAGCGTCGGCGCCGAACCGCACGGCAACAAAGAGAATTGCGCCGGGCACGGTTTGGTGACGCTTCACAGGCCGCGCCTCGACGAACAGCGCTTCGCCACTTTTCTCATTGACCAGGAATCCGCGATTCAGCGCCATGCTCGCCTTCAGCACGTGGCGGACCACCGGTTGCGATGCCACGTGCCAGTGCCCAGCGTTAGGCGATGCGGTGTCGCACAAAAGGCGCCCCCGGGTGTCCACAATGCCGGCTTCGACGACCGTGCCTTGCATACCCGCATAGGCGTCCTGCGTCACCGCGCAGTCTTTGGCATCGGACGCCGCGCGCCGCGCAAGCACGGCGAACAACATATCGACTGCGGCCAATCTGGCTTCGTAAGCATCGCCAACACGCAGGACGAGACGCTTCACGACGGCCCGTTCATTCTCCTCCTCAGACGCGTAATCGGCGAGCGCGCCCCAGGCTATAATGACGAGAGCCGACGTGGTGGCGAGCATGGCCAGTATGACCAGCCGGGCAAAAACGGACAGGCCGCCTCCGGACCGCAAAACCCGCCATAGCCTTCGCACGCGGCGCATCGCCCATCTCCAGCACCGCTCGGTGCCCCCCGCCGCGCACGACCGCCCGGCGATGGAAGCGCCGGGCGGTCAACGCTTATCGCGCTCAGTAATCCCCGTCCGCACGATTCTGCTTTCGTGGTGTGCAATATTAGCACCAGCCTGCAATATTGCTGGCACTATGGTACGAAGCATAGCAGCGCTGGCCCCTCCCCCGGACTTGGCGTGTTCGACCAGGACGTGGCCCTGCTGGGCGTGGGCGGCGAGCAGCGCCCAGCCGAGGCTGGCCAGCGCCACCAGATTAGCCAGTGTGGTGAAACGCCGCACCTGGACTGATTCCAGGGCAAAGCTCTGCTTGGTGAAGCGGTGGTCTTCCTCGCAGGCCCAGCGATCGAGATAGGCCCGGATCAAGCGCTCGCCCGCGCCATCGCTAAAAGCGCCGGTCGGCCGCGCGTACTAACATCGCGCGCCCGGTCTGCAGCTAGGCGGTCCACAGTCGCCCCCGGTCATCGCCGCGATCAATGACCGACAGCGGGCGAGTGTGCAGATGGCGCTGCGCCGTCTGCATGGTGTCGAGTATCTCGTGGTTCTCGCTGCGATGACCCGGCGCTGGCTCGACAGCAGCCGCGTATACAGCGGCAACGCCTGACCGCTGCGCACATCGCGTGCGACCATGCTCATCAGTGGGTAACCGCCCATCACCTCGCCGCGATCACCGTCGCGCACCCGCCCGCGGTACTCGCTTGCCGGCGCGCCGTCCCAGTTCAGATCGCCCGGGTCCAGGGCCGGGATCATGTGCTCATCACCCGTGGCCCCGGCTCGGCCAATTGCTGCTGTTGCGCCGCCCAAGCCATCTCGGAATGCCAGCTCAGCATCCGCGACAGCCGCTTCTGGGCGTGGTGCAGGCGCCGGGGCTCGGCCAGCGCCCGGGCGATCTCGGACTGCTGCAGCGAGCCCGAAGCGAGAATGCCAAACGTGACCTCGGCGATGACCTTGCACACCGGGCGGCTAAATCAGCGCGGGCAAGGCATCGGCCCGGACGGGAAGGCGCCCAGTCTTTTCCAAACGCGGCGTTCTCTGGCATCTTGAGCCATCGGGGTTTCCTTGTCGGATCATTGGAAAATGATGCGGTATCCGGCTGGCCTCTCATGGCTTTGTGGCGATTGCGCTACCCGGTGCCGGCACAGACAAACCCTGTGCTAGCCTCTACGGCAATTGGGGTCGAAAGGTTGGAGTTTCAACCCCTCTTCCTATAACGCCTATCGCCTTCGCTGCGACAGGGGGCCCCGTGCGCATCGATGGGGATTCCAACGCGGAAGTCATTGTCGATGGGCTCAACCCCGAAAAAAAGGACCGCGAGTAGGTCAACGAGACTTCGTGTCCGTCGGTGCAGCTATATAATCGGGGCCGGCAGCAAGCGCGCGGTCAGATCCCGCAGCGCACACGCCTGTATCGTATATGCAGGATGCTCCACTTTCCCTACCTCGGCCAATGGTCCTTCATCGACCCCAACCGGTCTTTCACCGCATCGCCGTCAGCGACCGCTTCATGCTTAGGTTCGGCCATCTTAGGAAGCTGCTACCGCGCAGAGAAACCCCCTTCGAACGCTTAATGGACTACAGTTTTTGCACCTCCGGTGTGGGGATCGTAGCCTCCCGAGCCGATGCTCACTTAACCATTAGGCGTTAGCGAAACCCTTCCCCTCGACGCATTCTGACTCACATTTACTCAACCTATTCGGCATATGACGGATCCACATAACATGCGTGACCATCCACCCCCCAAGCAACACCATTGATCAGCTTTCGCACCATTGAGCTAGATTTATCCTGTACGCTTTTTCTTACGTCGCAGGTCAGCCCGCAGAGGCCGCTTACCTCGCTCACTTCAATCAAGACCGGCAAAATCGACGACGTATTTTACCGCGAATGCCAACACAAGCTGATCAAGCGCCATCGACCGGAAGGCCCGGTGCGCACTGTTCGTACGTCGTGCCCTGATGAACAATAGCGGATTGCACACTAACCAACTCATCGAGCCGCATCGCGTGGATCCGTCCATGGTGTTGCGCGACGATGGGATCTCGCGTCTCGTGCGCGTCGAACACCTGACGCAACCGGAAGGCCCCCCATCTCGTGAAGACCGTCTCGGGCCAGGCCTCTGAGTTCAAGCGGGTTTGTCTGCATCGCGACCATGCGATCGTCAGCAGCTACCAACTATCGTGCGGCTTGCCGTTTGAGGCCATCAAAGGTCAGGGCGCCGACGCGATGCTGATTTTTAAAGATCCGGGTGGTGCAGGATTCGATTGCAGCGCGCCACTGAGCGCTTCACAGTGGGCTGTGACTGCGGCGGCATTGGTGCGGGGCGTCGATGAGGTGCATCAGGCGGGCTTGTTGCACCGGGATATTGCTCTGGATACCTTCCTTCGCACGGCGGAGCAGACCTATATCGTCGATTTCTCGCACGCGCGTCGGACGGCGCGCGAGTTTGTCGACTTCGAACCTTTGGAAGCCGATGCGCGACGCTTGCGTTACATGGCGCCGGAGGCAAGCGGGCGGTTCAATCACCCGGTCGACTATCGCGCCGACTACTACAGCCTGGGCGTGGTGCTGTACGAGCTGCTCACCGGCCGTGCACCCTTTCTGGCTGACGATGCCCACGAGCTGATTTATGAGCACATGGCGACGATACCGGCCTCGCCGCGGAAGTGGGTCCCCAATGTACCCGACGCTTTCGCACGTATCGTGTTGCGCCTGCTCGCCAAGGACCCCGATCAACGCTACCAGCGTGCCGATGAGCTGCTTGAGCATTTGCGGGTCGCGAGGGATTCAGGCAAGGCCAAGCTCGAGAACATCCCTTTGCGCAACACCGCCGCAACGACAGGCACAGCGCTTGACGCACCGGTTCGCATTTACGGGCGCGAAACGGATCGGCGGATTTTACTCGAACGCCTGGAACTCGCCTGTGCCCACCAGCCGCAACTGGCGCTCATCGGCGGTGCCTCGGGGATCGGCAAGACAGCCTTGATCCACGAAACCTATCTTCCCATCACGCGCCATCGGGCCTTTTTCGTAGGTGGGAAATTCGACCAGGTACAACAGGGCACCCCGTACAGCGCGTGGGCCAATGCCATGGACCGGCTCGTGCAGTTCATCCTCTCCGAACCGCCAGCCGCCCTGGCGCGCTGGCGCGCGCGTTTCACCGGAGCGCTGGGGTCATCGGGAGACGTGCTGCTACCGCTGGTCCCGTCGCTACCTCGCTTACTCGGAGACCAACCCCCGGTGTCGGCGCTCTCCCCGTCGGAGGCACGGGAACGCATGTATGGAACGTTCACCCGCTTCCTGCGTGTCTTCCATGAATGCGAGCGGCCCGTGGTTGTCTTTCTGGACGATCTGCAGTGGATCGACTCCGCTTCGCTCGAGTTGCTGGAGCGGCTCGTACAACGCGCGGATCCATTGCCGTTGCTCATCATCGGCGCATATCGGGACAACGAAGTCTCGCGCACACACCCTCTGATGGTGACGCTACACGCGCTGCGCGAGCGCCTGCGGTTTTCATTGACCCGGATGCGATTGGGGCCCCTGCGTCAGACCGACGTCGCCCAACTGTTGGCCGAAGCCATGCAGCGCCCGCTCGGCGAGGTGGGTTCGCTTGCGACCGAGGTATGGCGCAGAACGAGCGGGAATCCGTTCTTCATCTGGCAGTTCCTGCGAACACTCCGCGAGCACGGGTCAATCACCTTCGACCCGGACCGCCGACACTGGGGATGGGACTTGCGCGCTATCCGCGAAGCCGGATATCCGGACGAAATCGTCGAGCTGATGCTACAGCGCTTCCATAGACTTCCCGCGCAGACACGCGAGCTACTGGCATGGGGCGCGTGCCTGGGTGGGCGATTCGATCTGTTCCTGCTGAGCGCCCTTTCCGAGGTGGAGCCTGCGGAGGGTCATCGACGGCTGCAGCCAGCGCTGGACGAGGAATTCATTGTGCCCGTCGGCGAGGCGCAGATGGTGGGTCAGGAGGTGCTTGGGACGCACTATGCCTTCTTCCATGATCGCATGCAGGAAGCCGCCTACCACTCCATCGAAGTGACGGAGCGCGCGCCGCTGCACTACCGGATCGTCCAGTTATTGAGACGAAGGTTGACGGAGGAAGAGCGCAATGCCGGGGTTCTCGAGATCGCCTCCCACCTGAATCGAGCGCGCGAGCTGCTAGTCAGCGAACACGAGCGCCTGGACCTCGCGCAAGTCAATCTCGACGCCGCGCGCCGCGCCAAAGCCTCGGGTGCGTTTGCCGCGGCGGTGCACTATCTGCGGGTCGGTATGGCTGACCTTGCATCAGACATCTGGGTCCGCGCCCCCGATCTCGCCTATGCCCTATACCGGGAACGCGCTGACCTCGAATATCTGAACAGCGAATTCGACACGGCGGAAGCGTTCGTCATGGCCGCCATCGAGCACGTGCACGACGTCTACCGTCAGGCCGACCTTTATCACATGCTGGTCGTGCAATACACGCTGCGCGCCAACTACGACAAGGCAATCGCGACGGCACGACGTGGACTGGCGCTTTTCGGCGAAGAGTTACCCGATCACGCGTATGAGGATGCTCGCGATGCGGAGTTGTCGCGGGTGCGGGCGTTGCTGGGCGACCGGTCGCTCGCGGCGCTCACCGAATTAGCCCCCATGCAGGACGCTCAAGCGCAGGCGCTGATGCGGTTGCTGGCCGCCGTTGGCCCGCCGTGCTATCGCTCCCATCCGCGCCTGTGGTCGGTCATCGTCGCTCGCCAGATGCGCCTGTGCCTCGAGTACGGCAGCGTCTGTGAAGGCACCTACTGTTACCCGGCCATCGGTGGCCTGCTCACGCACGTTGAACGCGGAGACGGCGCGGACTGCGAGGCGCTCTGCGAAGCCACAAGCGCGCTGATGCAACGCTGTGACGATCCGGCCGCCGTGCCGGTGGCCTATTTGATGATGGCAAGTTCGCTGCGTCACTGGTTCTCACCCATGGCGACGGCCAGCCAGGACTACCTTGCCGCGTATCGGGCCGGTCAGGCATCGGGGAATCTGCAGTACGCCGTATACGGTTTCGGACACAACACGTACTGCCGCTACTTCCAGGGTACGCCGCTGGATGAGCTGATCCCGGAAGCGCTAGGTTATCTGAGCTACAGCGAGCAGCGTCAGAACCAGTGGGGCATCGACCTGATCACCGGAGCCCTCAGGGTCTTTGAGCTTCTGCACGGAGATTGGCGGGAGGAAACCTGGGCTCACCAAGGCGAGCCTGAAGAGGCCTTTCTCGCACGTTGCGATAGCCATGCCAATGTACAGGTAGCCTGCATCTACCACATCATGCGGGCCAGTGCGCTGCTGCTACGAGGTAACACACGCGCGGGCGCCCAAAGCGTAGAGGAGGCGCAGAGTCGGCTTAACAGCGTGTCCGTGCAGGGGCTGCTACCCACTACCCAGTTCTACATTCTCAAGGCGCTGGCCATTGCGCAGGAGCCGCAGTATTTCGGCGCCGACGCCGAGGAGGTCGCTCGGTGTCTGGGCGAGACCGTAGGGCGATACGAGCGTTGGCGACGCCATGCGCCGGACAACTTTACCCACTGGCACGAGCTGGCGCTGGCTGAGCAGGCCCGCCATCGCGGGGACGCGGTTTCGCTCAGCCGGGCTTATGATCGCGCGCTGCAAGCGGCGCAAGGGCAGCGTTGCTGGTTGGCGGCAGCCCTGATTGCCCGCCGTGCGGAACAGTATTGGCATCAACAAGGACTCGACACGTTTGCCCGCATCTACCGCGAGCAAGCCGATGAGGCCTTGCGCGAGGGCCGCGCACGGCGCGTGCTTATCCCGGATGGCCAGGAAACGGCGCGGCCGCAAGCCCACCGCTCGGCACCTGCTGCACAGATGGAGCAGGCGATCAGTATCGCGCAAACGCTGGCGCAGCATACCGAGAGCGAGCAACTGATCCCCGAGATTGTGCAACTTGCCGCGCATCACACGGGGGCTCAGCGCGCGGCGCTACTGCTCATGCACGACGGCAGTCTTCGGCTCGCCATGGAGATAGACCGTCACGGCGCGCATTATTATCCATCGCAAGCGCCGCTCGACGTCTTGGAGGGCTTTCCCTATGCGGTCATCGAGCATGTAAGTAGCAGCGCCCGCGCGCTGCGCTTCCACGCCCGCGAAGTCGGCGGCACGCCCTTACTGAGCCGGGACACGTACCTGCTGCGCCGCGCCGGTAGCTCCGCTGGCGGCGCCGAGGTGTTCTGGTGCGTGCCGATCCAGTATCCGGGCCGGAACATGGGTGTGGTCTATCTCGAGCTTGCGGATGCCGACCACGGCAGTGATTCCGCCCTTATTGGGTTCCTGGCGGCACAAGCAGCGATCTGCCTGCGCAATATCGAGCTGATTCATGAGTTGCATGACCAGGCCCGTGCCCGGCGGGAGGCGGAACAGCGAGCAACCCGCGCTGCTACCGAGATCGCTGTGCGCCGGGGCACGGAGCGCCATTTCAAACAACTCGCCGAAACGGATGAGCTGACCCAGCTTGCCAACCGTAGGCGGTTCTTTGCGCATCTGGAGCGGGCTTGGGCCCAGCGGTTTGTGCCGGAAAACGCTTCACAGCTCACGCTCACGATGGTCGACATCGATCACTTTAAGCGTATCAACGACCGCTACGGTCATGCGGCAGGCGATGCAATCCTCATCCATTTAGCCCATCTGTTCCGTCATGAGACGCGCCCACCGGACATCGCAGCACGCATGGGCGGCGAAGAGTTTGCTCTGTTGCTGCACGACGTCACCCAAACTCAGGCGCAAGCCATCGCCGAACGCCTGTGTCAACGCGTGCGTGAGGCGCCCGCGCACTACGGCGACGAGATCATAGCGTTCACGATTAGCATTGGCCTGGCGAGCCGAAACCCAAATGACACGCGTTGTGAAAGCCTCGTGCAACGTGCGGACACCGCTCTTTATCGCGCCAAGACTCAGGGGAGGGACCGGCTCAGTTGGTAGCCGATCGCCGATAGCGATGTTTCTCATAACAAACCCCTCGAACGCGCCAGCCTCGCAGTCCACTCCGCTTCGTACAATGCTGCGTCCAAATGCTACGGTGCAGGCGTGAATACCGTTAGCGCCAGCGTGGAGCGTCTGGGCTATCTACTCGTCGAACACAGCTTGGACGCCATATTTCTGACGGCGCCGGATGGTCGCATTTTTAGCGCTAACCCAGCAGCGTGTGAGCTGTTCGGGTATACCGAGGCCGAGTTTATCGCGGGTGGGCGAGCACTGATCAGCGACGCCCATGATCCGGAAGTCGCGGCACTGATCGTCGCCCGCAAAAAGCACGGCTCGGTCCGCGGCGAACAGTGGATGCAGTGCAAGAACGGCAACCGGGTGCGCGTGGAGGTCACAAGTGCCGTGTTCGAGACGGACGGCGATCAGCGCACCGCCATCATCGTGAGGGATTTAAGCCAACGAGAGCACTACCAGTATCTTCGACGCATCACAGAGGCCGCCGCCTATGACTTGCCCCTGGCTTTCTGCTTAGCCGATGAACAATGGCGGCTGCTGTGGATAAATCCAGCGACGGAGCAGATCACCGGTTATCCAAAGCACGAGCTGCTGGGCAAACCGACGCCACTGCGCCACTACCTTGAGGAAAACGACCCCGAGAAGCTCGCCGCGATCAAAAAGGCCCTGAAGGAGCAAGGCAAGTGGAGCGGCGACGTTTTCGCGCGTCGCCGTAGCGGCGAGGTGTACCCGTTGCATGGCACCATCACGGTCGTCGATAGCCCACAACCAAGCCAGCACCATCTGGTGGCCACACTGGCCGATATATCGGCCCTGCGCAGCTACGAGGATCGCCTTCGCAAGGCTTCTCTCTACGACCCTGTCACCGGTTTGCCCAATCGCTCCTTATTCGACCAGCAAACGCATGAGATGCTCGAGCACGCGGGCACTGCTCGCGCAGCCCTCTTACTGATCGATATTGATCGTTTCCGCACCATCAATGAATCCTACGGGCACGAGACTGCTGACCAAGTGCTCGCCCAGGTTGCCCAGCGCCTGCGCGCCGCCGCGCCGGGCCACATCACTGTGGCCCGCCACACCGGCGATAGTTTCACGCTTTTAATACCGGACCCAGGCGGGCTCGACGGGATCATCCGCATCGCCTTACAAATCAAGGAAACGCTGCATCAGCCGCTCGAGGTCGATGGCACTCATTTCGCTTTGACCGCGAGCATCGGTATCGCCAGCTACCCGGCGAACGGCGATACGCCGGGTGGGCTCCTCCAAGCCGCTGAATCGGCCTTGCGATGGGTCAAAGAGCGGGGCGGCGACCATCATGCCTTCTACGAACCAGGCGATGAAGAGGCCAGCCGTCACTTCATTGAGCTGGCAGCACCGATGCGCGAAGGGCTGGTCCAGGGGGAATTTGTCGCCTATTTCCAGCCCATCGTGGATAGCCGCAGCCGGCGTATCGTCTCCATGGAAACACTGGCGCGGTGGACGCGTGCGGACGGCACCCTGATCAGCCCGGCTGACTTCATACCCATCGCGGAACGCTCGGGCATGATCGACGACATCACGGACACCTTACTTCGCCAGTCATGCCAGCACCTGCGCCAACTGGATGCCAGTGGCTACCGCGGTCTGACGACGGCAGTGAACCTTTCCGCGCGCCAGTTCCGCGACCCTGGGCTGCCGCGGCGCCTGCTTCAGGTCATCGCCGATGAACAGGTGACACCCAACCGCATCGTGCTCGAAATCACCGAGAGTCTGCTGATGGACGATCCGCAGGCGAAGAGCGTCATCCTGCAAACGCTGCAAGACCGCGGCATGCACGTGGTCATCGATGACTTTGGAACGGGCTACTCGTCGTTTGCCTACCTGAAGCACTTCCACGTCAACGGCATCAAGCTGGACCGGGTGTTTGTGCAGGACGTACCGGGCCAATCGAAGGACGAAGCGCTGGTGAACATGATGCTCGCGGTGGGCAAGGAACTCGACATTCCGGTGGTGGCGGAAGGGGTCGAGACCACTGCCCAAGCGAAGTTCCTCCATGAGCGCGGATGCAGCCGCATCCAAGGCTATCTGATCGCTCCGGCACTGCCGTCCAGCGAGTTCCTCGAGTTTCTCAAGCACCACCCTTGGGCTTAAAGCAACCATCCTCCTGAGTCCAGCGATTCCCGCGAGGCCTGTCCGGCAGTGACCAATCCTTCTGCGGCTGCGTATTATTTGTATGGCCCAGGCAGCTGCAAGGACTCAGGCCTTAGCGGATTGTTTCGTCAATGCATACTTTAAGACCTACACCGGGATACCAGATACAAGAAGCCACTCGTAAATCCCTGGCATCCACATGAGCCGGTCGAACCTTGCTCACGCTGGCTTCGAGCAACCGCATCGACTGAATGGCCTCTCCTACATGACAACGGCTTCGCAATCACGCTTCAAGCTGTCTTGGGCACCAGATTTGGCCACCGTCGTTTCATGGCCGGGTAAACGGTCCTTTCCCGATTGAGTGATGACTGTCTCTTGATGGCCGTCCTTTAGCGTTGCGCTAATAGCGGGGTCAGTTCAGCCAGCGCAAGTCGGCAGTCACGGGGGCGTTAATAGGTGCCTCCCGCGGGCACGAGATCCGCAAAGCGGAACCCGTCGCGTTCCACGAGTTCTCCGACAGACGCCCGTGCCGGCCTGCTGAACATCGGCCCGGCCAGCACACAGGTGTGGAGTTCTCCATACTCGCCCCAAGGGTCGACGCCGTCCGGCAGCGCCTCGAGGAACCCATGATCGAACTTGCGCCCAGCAAAGGAGGGAGAATGTTTTCCCGGATCGACACAGCTGAGACGCGCCTCAACCCCAGCGGCGATGATGCGGCGCGCCAGCGCCCCGGTCGGCTCGTGCCATAGTGGGAAGAGAGGCTTCAGCCCGGACCCTTCGAGCTGGCGGCATCGGTAGGCGCGAACTTCTTCCAGAAACAAGTCACCGAATGCGATGTGCGTGATCCCCCGTTCGACGGCGCCGTCAATCGCCTCGCGCATCGCGTGCTCGTACGCCTGTTGGAACAAGGCCATGGGAGCGGGACGACGTGGAGCGGCAGGCCCGCGGCATTGGCCTGCGCCGCCAGGATCGCACGACGGGTCGAATGCATCGCGACCCGTTCGTGCGAGCTATTGACGGTCGTCAGTAGGCCAACCATTTCGACGTCCCGGTCTTGCCGCAGTACGTGCAGGGCCCAGGCGCTGTCTTTGCCGGAACTCCAGGACAGCAACAGGCGCTGCGCCATGCGGGCGACTCCCGAGTCAATGCGCCCAATGTGTGTGAACACGCGCTCGCGGGCCTACCGATCGCCCCATCCGCACTCAAACGCCCTGCGTCGTGTTGACTGACGGCGCCATCGCCGCGGCGGCCGGGCAGGCCTTTGCCGGGTGTCGACTCTCAGCCACGCCCGCCACTCCGGGCGGGTCAGTAAACCCGGCCGGCTCTTTACCGGCTTGAGCTATACCCCGAGGGCCTGCTTGAGCGTGGCCCCCGCTTTGAATAGCGGGGCTTTATGGGCAGGGACCGCAACCGTCTCGCCGGTGCGCGGATTACGCGCCGTGCGCGCCGCGCGTTCGCCCACCCGGAAGGATCCAAAACCGGTGAGCTGGACTTGCCCGCCTCGGGCAAGCTCCGCGCTGATCGCGTCGAAAAAGCCTCCACCGCCGCCTGCGCCTGCTTCTTGGTGAGCCCGGACTCGGCAACCAGCTCGACCAGATCTTGTTTTTTCATGGCATGTCTCCCCTTTTTTGCTTTAAATCGCCTGCTCAGGGTAGCAGCGATCCCTGGAGCGCGGTGTCCGATCAGCACCAGCGGCACGCGGGAGATGACGTGAAGTGCCCCGGCGACACCAAGAACAGGCGCGGTCAGGCACGCGCCCGCCTCCGCATCCCGCTCGACTGCCCGCCGGTGCTCTACGGCGCTCGCGTCGGACAGTGCGGGCTTGCCAACCCCCTACCTCAGCCGTAGCGGTTCGAAAGCGACTGGATAAGGGGCGAGGGAGAACTCGTCGCTGACCGCCCCGCTTGCCGAGTTGGCGGGCGCAATGAGCAGATTAGGCCGGCTGAGCAACGCGGCGTGCACCAGGGCCGGATTCCACAGATCGGCACAGATCAGGTACGCCCCGGTCCAGTTGCCGGCGATGGCATTAACCGTGATGTCGCGCCCGTAGCAGAAATACTTGCCTTCATCGAGGC
>Ga0102962_1000735_pt1 | contig 14363 bp, 13 predicted proteins | sample SalPonF2_C_D2_MG_FD_84519 | JGI IMG/M metagenome (GOLD analysis project Ga0102962, IMG submission 84519) | Salt pond soil microbial communities from South San Francisco under conditions of wetland restoration - Salt Pond MetaG SF2_C_D2_MG ...
CCCAGATAAATCAGCGACAGGGGGAGCGGCTCTTCAATAAAACTCGAAAACAATTAAAAAATTTTGGTGCACAGTCGCTTGCATTGCTATTTTTTCACAGCCTCGACAGAGAAACGCTCTGATATTAATTAAACATTATTTATGCTGAAAAACCGTATCATCAACGTGAGTTCGAAATCGGAATCATGTATTATGCATCAAAACAGCTCTCTATCGTCGATGGTCAGTCGTCCGTGGTCAAGATAGGACATATTTTCTCAGGTCGTATTCTAGATGTAATTATTACAACCCTGCGATTCTTATCCAAACCTCACGTTAACTTAATTCCCCAAACTACTGATCCCAAAGTTCTGCTCTTATAATATTGCTACTGTCTTCGGCGATATGATAAAACAGCTTCAATCGTCGTTTTTCCGGGAGTAGTTTTTCCACGAGTAACGCACATCCGGGTGTATACAGGATGAGATCGACATCGCGTACAAATAATGGAAGTGATTTGCCATAGATAGATCCGGCGATGATCGAACCGCTGAATTTGAGTCCCAGCTTTAATTCATCAATTAAAATAGGGATCGACTCTTCCTGATCAGTGACCAGTCCCAATGTTTCCATACCGGCGCGCTCTACGATATCAATCAACAGATCGGTATTGAATGTGTAAAGAATGGGAAGCATCAGGATGTTGCTGCTCGTCTGCTCCTTTATGTTTTGATAGTAAGGAATAGGAACAAACAAGGCATCGTAATTCACAAATTTATCCACCTGATGTATGGTTAATGTCGAACTTTTAACACCAACCTGCGTCTGTATCGCTTTAGATAACATATCGGCATGTTCTTGTGTGGCACCAAGACTCGCACACGATTGCAAACGCTCCGGCCATTCCAAAAAGCCAAGTTGCTCTTCGAATACCTCCTCAACCTCATCTTCACTCAAACCATATCCGATCAGTTCTTCAAGAAGTGTACGCATCCGGTCAGCAGCGAATTCCAGACGTTCGGTTTTATCCTTTGTAGTCGACTGTCGTGCAACCACAAAGCCCCGACCGGGCTCGCCTCTTAAGATGCCTTCACTCTCCAATATTTTATAGGCTTTATGAACCGTATGAAAACTGACCTTCAACTGCTTACCCAATGTCCGTGTTGATGGCAACAGCTCATTGACCTGAAATTGCTTGGTCGCAATTAAAAGCCGTATCCGGTCCGCGATATATTTAGCGTTGGTAGTCGTCATAGGTCTAATATAATGGGTGTTCGCTTAAAAACCATGATAAGGACGACGGACAACTAACCACCGACGACAGCAACTCTGTGTTACCCCGTGTAAAATCTCCGTGTTCGCTCTGTGGTTAAATTATCAAGCTGATTATTCCGGAATCTGCATTTTTACTTATACATTCCCTATCTTTCAGGTTTTAAAATTTCTTTACTTAGTACATGCCAAATTACCCTCTAAAAATTGGAATCCTTTACGACCGTCCCGAAGATTATCCCGAAATCACCGGACCCGAAGACCGTTTTGCGGAATTCGAACCAGAATCGACCATTCAGGCTATGGAAGATGCGATTCATTATCTGGGACATGAAGCGATACGTATTGGCGCACCTAAAGAATTACTGAAACAGAAACAGGATATAGATCTGATCTGGAATATTGCCGAAGGATATGGTACCCGGAATCGAGAAGCCTGGGGACCCGTGTTGTGTGAAATGTATCCTATTCCCTGCCTCGGAAGTGATGCTTCTACCCTCAGTATTTCGCTCGATAAAGTTATGACCAAAATGCTCTGCAGTTCTATTAATATCCCTACTCCCAAATGGCAAGTTCAGCCTTTGAGCGATGATTTTCATCTATGGGAAGATATTTTTCCCGTATTCGTTAAACCCCGGTATGAAGGAACGGCTAAAGGCATCGGACCTCAAAACGTAATTCACAATAATCATGATTTGAAAAAGAGAGTCAGTGAGCTCAAAAAAATCTACCGGCAGGATGTTCTTGTGGAGATATTTTTACCGGGCAATGAATATACCAGCGCCACAGTGGGATATCCACTAAAATCATTGCCCGTGTTACAACGTGCGTTACATAAAAACACTAAAGTTGGTTTACATACTATCAAAAATGAGTCAGATGAAGCTTATGAAATCAGCCACCATCTGCCTCTGAAGCTGGAAGAGCAGCTTAAAAAATGGTCGCTTCAAATATGTGAGATCATGAATGTAAAAGATTATGCGCGAATCGATTACAAAATGGATGAAGCCGGTAATCCCTATTTTCTTGAAATCAATCCCCTCCCCACCTTCGCCATCGACAACACCTTTGCCATCCTGGCCGAAATCGAAGGAAAAGCATATGATGAATATTTAGGGGGAATTCTTGATGAAGCAATAAAACGGATCATGAAATAGATCCGTAGGGACACGATTAATCGCGTCCCTACTTCTCATTAATTCGAAATCACCTTATTTTACATAAATAATTGAAACATCGTTAAGCAGTTTTTTACCTACATGTCAGAAACGCGATTATTAATCAACCGGAAAGAAATCAAATCAAAACCGGAATGGACGAATTGGAAGTGGCAATTGCGTCATCAGATCAAATCATTGGAAGAGTTAGAGCAATGGATCAATGTTACGGATGATGAACGACAGGCGATTGAAGCCACGAAGGGATTCTTCCGCTGGCGCATTACTCCATATTATGCATCCCTGATGGATCCTGATGATCCGAATTGTCCTGTTCGCCGGCAGGTTGTTCCCACGATGGCGGAGATGGAAGATGACATCGATATCATGGCTCTGGATCCTCTGGAAGAACTCGCTCATAGTCCGGTTAAGAATCTTATTCATAATTACCGGGATCGCGTTGCTTTCTGTGTTTCATCGATATGTGCCGTTTACTGCCGGTATTGTCTGCGCAAGCGGATGGTCGGCGAAGGGGAAAATATGATGAATAAAGCGGAACTGCAGGAAGGCATCGACTACATCGCTGCACATGAAGAAATAAGGGATGTTTTATTAACAGGCGGTGATCCACTGACCTTGAGCGATGCCAACCTGGAATGGATTATCAGCCGCCTGCGGGCCATTCCACATGTGGAGATCATTCGTCTGGGTTCGCGTTTTCCGGTCCTCAATCCCTTCCGTATAACTGATGAACTTTGCCGGATTATATCGGATTATCATCCGGTCTGGTTTAACACGCATTATAATCATGTAAAGGAAATCACGCCGGAAGCCGCCAAAGCTGCGGATAAATTGACCCGTGCCGGCGCTCCCGTGGGAAATCAAACGGTATTACTCAAAGGGATTAATGATGATGCAAAAACACTTATTACTTTGAATAACGAACTCGTCAAAATTCGCATTCGTCCTTATTATTTATATCAGGCACAATTGCTTGGCGGCACCCGCCATTTTCGAACCAGCATAGAAAAGGGAATGGAGATCATGAATCAACTCAGGGGGAGAACATCCGGCTTTGCCATTCCGACTTATGTGTTGGACACGCCGTATGGTAAAGTACCGCTCACACCAAATGGTTTTGTACAAAGAGATGGGAATTATGTGGAAGTAAAAGCGTATGGCGGGCAAACGTGGCGAGAATACAATCCGGATAGGGATTGAGTTGGTTTAGTGTTTAGGTGTTTGAGTGTTGGAGTTTTTTGCAATCATTTATAAGTAGTCATCTTTCGGTTTTTTTATTGGGGGACTATTTCCCGACGTCATCCCGGACACCGCAGACTGTGTCATAATTATATATCATATTTGGATGACTTAAATAATTTAGGTGCTTCGCGCAATATCGCTCATCTTACCCAATCTCAATCTCTCCCAGGAAAGAGGCTCTTTAATAACACTCAACAATACTTAAAAAAATAAGGTAACCAGTCGCTTACTTTTTATTATGACACAGTCTGATCGATCCGGGATCTGGTTCTTTTCAAAAAACAGTGATTCTGTATAATCCATCACAATACACGTTCCCAGTTAATCTCTTCTAAGCTTCCTGTAGCGCTTTCTCTGCCTTTTTACGACGTAAAAGGACGTAACTAAAAATACTTCCCGCTAATCCAATTATTCCGCCGATATAAAAGGCATCGGTGACTTTCAGCCAGTCTGCAATCAGACCGAAGATGATAGGACCAAGTACTTGTCCGGCACTTAATGAGGTGGTGAAGGCGCCGGTGACCGCTCCCATTCCATGTATGCGCCCCCGCTCGGTACGAATGGCAACAGCGGAAGCACGTCCGATGGCACTGAATAAACCCATCATCAGTGTTATAAGAATAAGCATGTAAAAGTTTTTGGTTAAAGGGACCAGAAACATCATCACCGGACTCAAAATGCTGCCGAAAAGTATAATTTCTTTTCGATATTGAATATACCGGTCGCTTAGTAATCCGGCGGGATACTGAACGAGTGCTCCCGCAATCATATAAAATGATAAGATAACTCCGACCTGGGTTTTGGTTAAGGACATACTCATGATCGCCAGAACAGGGAAAAAGGTGTTAAATCCCCAGCGATAAAATCCACGGGAACTCATGAGCGTCATAATTCCCTGCATTTGGGGATCGTGGGCCACTTTCCCCAGGACTTTCCAGACAGGCTGTGCTTTTTTTGTCTTTTTTGAATGGGCCTCAGGACTCTCGGGAACAAGGAAAAATACGAGAATCAGGGCGATAGCAGTCAATACCGCCATAACATAAAAAGGCATAACGATGCTAAAACGGTCGGATAAAAATCCACCCAGGGCGGGTCCGATAGCCTGGCCTCCGAAAAAAGACATAAAAAACAGGTTCATGTACTTGCCTTCTTTGCCTTCCGGAGTGATATCGCCGATATAGGACTGAGCAATGGGAGTGACCAAGACCGAAGCAAATCCCTGAAAGGTTCTGATGAGCATTAACCAGCCCGGAGTACTCGCCCAGGCATAAGCGATTGACAGGATGATGAAAAAGAATAAGCCTGCCATGATGATCTTCCGGCGTCCTTTACTATCGGAATACTGACCGATGATTGGTGCAAATAGTCCACGTGACAAAGCAAATCCCGAGAAAATGACTCCCAAAGTTAATCCTGTGGCACCCATGCTGTGAGCGTAAATCGGTAAGATCGGTTCTATAATACCGATACCCAACATAGCCGCAGCTGTGGCTACGAATAAACTAATAAATGTTGCCTTAAATGATGATTTCATGATTTAGATATATAAATATCAAGCGACTTGAAGGTTCATTGTCGAAATAATTTCTAATCAAGACAGATGAGCATATTTTTTACTTTTATGAACCTACTTCGCACCTTTCTCCTTTTTATTATAATACTGTAACTCGTAAAAGGTGTCCTTTTTATTCTTCTTCGGCCTCCGCCAATTTATTTAAAATAATTATGGCCTCCTCAAGTGTCTTCTTTTCTTCCTTTGACAAAGTATTTGTGATGGCATGTGTCAACCATTCATCCCGTTCGTAACGAGTTTGTTCCACCATTTTTTCTCCCTGAGAAGTGAGAGAAACATTGATTTTTCTTCCATCTTCCTTGGAAGGTGATTTTTTAATCAGATCCCGGTTTCCCAGTTTTTTCAATATCTGAGATATACTTTGTGGCTTCACCTTGGTCAATTCAGCCAATTCAGATGGCAGTAAGGGCCCCTTTTTGTACAACAAACCAACGACCCTGACTTCAGTCATGGAATAGGTATCGACCGAGTACATCTGTTTCCGTAAACGTTTGTGCAGTGCCGAAACCGACACTCTCAGTGCGGAGGATAGCTCTTTAATATTCATTACCAAGTTTATTTAATAAGTTTACTTTATAAGATATAACTTAATTTAAATAGAAAACAAAATTCGAGTCAAAATTTAAACCATTTCCCAAATGTTAGTTATTAGCCCAAAAACGACCAGCCACCAACAACCAACCCCTCAACAAATAACACCTTTTACATAAACACGATGGCATTTATCTTGATAGATATATCATTAATAACCTAATAGAGACCAAATGAAAACAGCACTTATCACGGGAGCTTCATCAGGAATCGGATTGGAATTAGCCCGGTTGTTTGCAAAAAGCCATTATAACCTGATGCTTGTGGCCCGGCGGGAAGAGAAATTGAAGGAAATCGGACAGGAATTGGAAAATGATTACGGTATAACCGTCAATCCGATTCAAATGGACTTGATTGAAACTGATGCGCCTTCGCGCCTTTACGATAGAATAAAAGAACAAAACGCGAAAATCGATGTATTGATCAATAATGCTGGTTTTGGGTATCATGGGGCTTTTAAAAACACGGATTGGGAGACCGAAAGAGCTATGATTCAGTTGAATATTACGACGCTCACTGATCTGACTAAACGGTTTCTCAAGGATATGTTAGAGAGAAACCATGGAAAGATACTAAACGTCTCTTCCACCGCCGCATTTTTCGCCGGTCCCAATATGTCCGTTTATTATGCGACCAAGGCGTATGTGCAGTCTTTTACCGAAGCCATCGCTTTTGAGCTTAGAAAGACAGGAGTCACTGTCTCCGCTTTATGCCCTGGTCCCACCAATACGGAGTTTCAGGAACGAGCCGGTGTCGAAAACTCCGCTCTTTTTTCAAGTAAAACGACTCCTGTTATGAGTGCAAAAGAAGTAGCCCAAATCGGATATAAAGGTCTCATGAATGAAAAAACGGTGATCATTCCTGGTTTTTTTAACAAAATAAGTGTTAAGTCAAGTGGTATCACACCCGGTTTTATCAGTAACCGGATAATCGAATCATTACATAAATAATTCTGCCACAGATTTATGCTGATTTTAGCAGATTTTTAAGTATGAAAGTGATCACTCCCGAAGGATCTCGTTACAGTGCTGAGAGCCCTGTAACGAGATCTTTTAGTTTTTAAACGTACCTGGTGTCATTATGAGCCAATAATTAAGGAAAAACTTTCAAGCAATGGAACAATAAGCTTACCGACTCAAGACATTAATAAGAGCAAAGCGAAGGGACGTTAGGAATCCCGCCGAATGTCGGGGCACTCTCCTGCCGTTATCGCTGCCTTTTGCCAATTTCAACTACAGCGGATTGCCGCGCTCTACTCCCGAAAGTTTCGGGAGATTCCGATCGCAAAGACACGAGAACATGTATTTATCTGGTTGTTCGTGTTCCATCTTTTTGAAAATGTCAATAGGAATTGTATGCATCAAGCCTGAAGGGCTTGAATATGAATAGCCACCCGTGAAACGGGTGGAAAACAGATTATTCATTACCGTAACCCCGAATGGAGTTTAATTAACCCGGATTATTCACCAAGAAATTTTGTCGTGTCCCAAAAGCTTTCGGGATTAAAAATATACATGAAATGTACAATAGTACGTTGATTAAGCATTTTTAAATTCAACGCAGAGCGTCCCGATGAGCGTTACCTCCCTGAGGGGGATAACGAGATAAATTTGTAGATTCAATCTATTATCACGCACTCACCTTCTTATACCGCGACACCGCTAATGAAATAATAACCACGGCAAAGGATGCCAGCACCATGATCTGATAGCGGATATCTGAAAGGTGAGCTCCTTTAACAAGTACCCTCCTCATCACCTCGATAAAATGGGCAATGGGGTTGAAAAAGGTGATTTTTTGCGCCCAGATCGGCATACTTTCGATGGGCGTAAACAATCCTCCCATTAAAATAAAAACGACCATTAAAAACCAGGCGATAAACATGGCTTGCTGCTGCGTATCCGTCAATGTTGATATGAATAGTCCCAGTCCCAAAACAACCAATAGATAAATGGCAGCTACGAAAAAGACCAGGAACAGACTGCCCACCATTGGAATCCGGAAAATGATCCATGCTGCTAAGAGTCCGAAGGCTAATTCTCCCAAACCCAAGATCCAAAAAGGAGCCAGTTTCCCAATGATAAACTGATACCGCTTGATCGGTGTGACATTCAACTGCTCGATAGTACCGACTTCCTTCTCTTTCACAATATTCATTCCTGAAAGAAACATCCCGATCATCGTGACCAAAATCACCAGGATTCCGGGTACCATGTACGATGAATAATCCAGATCCGGGTTATACCAATTGACGGTATCGATATTAATCAATTTTTGGGGCTTGGTTGGTAATAGAGACGGATGATTTTGTTCCCATTGACGGGTAAAACGCTGCACAATACTGACCGCATACGTCTGCGATACCGACGCGGCATTTCCGTTTTCGGCATTGAATAGCAATTCCAGTTTATCAAAACGCTTATTCATCAGATCCCGCTCAAAATGTCGGGGGATAATCAGAATCATATCCGATTTACCTTCCTGTACCGATTTTTTAGCCTCTGAAATCTGGCTTGAATAGCCGGAAATCGTGAAATATTTCGTCGATAAAAAATCATCCTGCAGTTTTCTGGAAACCGGCGTGCGATCCTGATTAACGATATAAATATCAATATTTTTGATCTCGTATGTTGCTGCGTTTCCCAATATCAGCAATTGAATCAAAGGCATGAGGAAAATAATGGGCAGCATACCTTTATCCCGGAATATCTGCAAGAACTCTTTTTGTAATAAAAAACGTATGGTTCTCATGCTCTAATCCAATCTTGTTTTAAATTTTTTCATACTGATAGCTAAGAATGTGACTGCCATTACAGCCAAAATCAGTGTTTGTTTCCACAAATAGGTTATTCCTACACCGCGTAACATGATGCCTTTAATAATGACCAGGAACCAGCGGGCAGGGATGATGACACTGAACCACTGCAAAATTTTTGGCATACTCGTCACCGGGAATATAAATCCGGATAACATGATGGTCGGCAGTAGTAATCCGGCCAGAGCTTTCATCATAGCTTTCTGCTGGGATGTACTGGTTGTGGAAATAAACAACCCTAGCGAGAGGGCCGTCACAGTGAACAACATCGACTCCATTATAAATATGAAAAAGCCACCCCGGAAGGGCACATGAAAAATGTATAAGGCCATCCCAAGTACCATTAACACATTAACAAACGACAGTACCAGGTATGGAATCACTTTTCCTATGATTATCTGAATGGGCTTCAGTGGCGAAACCAATAATATCTCCATTGTTCCCATCTCTTTCTCTCTTGTTATGGTGATGGAAGTCATTAGCGCCGATACCAGCATTAAAATGACCGCTATGAGACCTGGCACAAACAGATTCACACTTTTGAGTTCGGGATTGTAAAACATGCGTATCTCCGGCACCACAGACAGTAGAGAATGTTGTCCGGGCGGCTGAATACTTCGCTCATAATTTTGCAGGATGGAAGTCGTATACCCAATCAGCATCCGGCTCATATTGGGATCACTTGCATCTGCGATCAATTGCACGTCTGCATGCTGACCATCGCCAAGTTTTTTGGAAAATTTTCGACCGAAGACGATCACTTCTCTGACACTGCCGTCCCGGAATGCTTTATCTACCTGTTTCGTATTTTGAAAATATCCATACAATTCAAAATAACCAGACGATAGTATTTTATCCGTAATTTGATGTGTCACATGATCATTCGATTGATCCAATATCCCTATTTTGGCACTGGTCAATTCATTGCGAATGGCGTAACCAAATAAGATTAACTCAATTATCGGCAAACCAAACAGAATGATCAGTGATCGATAATCCCGGATAATGTGATAAAACTCTTTTTTAACGAAACCTATAAAGCTGTTCATGAAGCATCCTCCTGTTCAGGACGCACCAGTTTCACAAAAACGTCATCCATACTGTCCGATTTAAATTGATCTTTTAATTCTGTCGGTGTTCCCATCGCTTCGATATTTCCTGTCACCATGATCGATATCCGATCACAATATTCAGCTTCATCCATGTAGTGCGTTGTCACGAAAACGGTAATACCATTTGCCGAGGCTTCATAAATCATATTCCAAAACTGTCGACGGGTGATCGGATCCACACCACTTGTCGGTTCATCCAGAAATACAATTTTGGGGTTGTGTATCAATGCCACCGAAAAGGCCAGCTTTTGTTTCCAGCCCAGAGGCAGACTTCCGATACGTGAATCCCGAACTGATTGTAAATCGAGTTCATCGAGCAATTCATTACGCTTTTGGTTGATCTCTTTGTTCGATAATCCGTATATCCCACCATAAAACCGGATATTTTCACTGACCGTCAGATCATCATATAAAGCAAACTTCTGACTCATATAACCAATATTCTTTTTCAGTTTTTCCGGTTCTTTATACACATTGAAACCGGCAACGTTTGCTTCTCCTGAGGTCGGACTCAACAATCCAGTCAGCATTTTCATAGCAGTTGTTTTACCCGCGCCATTCGCTCCGAGGAAACCAAAAATTTCACCTTTTTCCACCTCAAACGTAATATGATCCACGGCGGTAAAATCACCAAACATTCTTGTTAATTCTTTAACCTGTATTACTTTCTCATTCATCATGCTGCTCCATTAAAGCCATGAAAGCATCTTCAATCGTCGGATTAACCGCTTTGACTTCCACTCCTTTAAATCCCTGATCCAGTAAAAACATGCGAATTTCCTGTATATCCACATCTTCCCGCTTATCGGTGTAATGCAGATATTCACCAAAGGCATAGACCGAATCAACTTGTGGGTAATCCCTAAGTGCTTTGATCACCTGATATCGAGGGGTTCCCTTCACTCCAAATACTGTTTTTTGTTTCATTTCCGTGACATTCTCAGGTGTATCAATTCCCATTATGGAACCTTTCTGCATGAGTGCCACCCGGTCACATCGATTCGCTTCATCCATATAAGGAGTAGAAACCACGATCGTTAATCCTTTAGACTTCAATCGATTCAGGGTATCCCAGAATTCCCGGCGTGATACGGCATCGACACCGGTTGTCGGTTCATCCAGTAATAATACATCCGGACTGTGAATCAGTGCGCAGGAGAGTGCGAGTTTTTGTTTCATCCCACCTGATAGTTTCCCGGCTCGCCGTTTTTTGAAGGGCTCAATGGCTTCGTAAATATCCTTGATCGTATCATAATTCTCTTCAATAGTTGAGCCAAAAATGGAAGCGAAAAAGTTGAGATTTTCTTCCACACTCAAATCAGAATAGAGGGAAAACTTACCCGGCATATAACCGAGGTTTTGACGAAGTTTTTTATAATCCTTAACCGTATCCAGATCCATTACCCGGGCCTCCCCTTCATCCGGTATTAGTAGTGTCGCCAATATTCTGAATAATGTTGTTTTACCGGCGCCATCAGGACCGATGAATCCAAACAACTCGCCTTTTTCAATCTCAAAATTCAGATTGTTGACGGCAACGATCTCCCCGAATGTTCTGGTAAGATTTCGAACAGAAATCATGGCCATTGTGTTATCTCCTATTGATTAAATTCGATTTCTCCAGGCATACCGATTTTCAGGGTGCCATCATTCCGAACCCTCACTTTTACAGCGTAAACCTGTGAAACCCGTTCTTCTTTGGTCTGGATATTTTTAGGTGTAAACTCGGCTTGTGAAGCAACCCAAATCACCGTACCCGTCATCGATCTGTTTTCTTTGGCATTCTTATCAACGATAACCTTAACCTTTTGTCCCAATTTAACTTTTGGCAATTGCGCTCCGCTCACATAAACTCTGAGATTGATATATTTTAAACTGGCGATATCATAAAGTGGTTTGCCGTAATTCTCAACTTCGCCGGCCTCAGCATAACGGACCAGCACGGTACCACTGACCGGATTGATCACTTTGCTCTTCTGAATTTTTTCATTCACTTGCGCAATTTGAGAATCCAGAGAATGCATCTGACTTTCAATCACACCTTTTTGGGTCTGACTGGAAATGATTTGCTTTTGCAATACATTGACCTTTCCCGTGGCATCATCTAATTGTTTAGGCGTAGCCGCACTGTCTTTGCTCATGCGCTGAATTCTTTTCAGATCGGTAACTGCCACCGATTTTTGTTCTTTTAAAACAGCCGTTTGAGCTGAGATATTCGTAATCTGAGCTTTTAAAGACCTCTTTTGAGCTTCTAATTGTTCCTTATGAAGATGTAAATCGGTCGTATCTATTTGTCCGACTTGTTCTCCTTTACTTAGCGTATCTCCTTCTTCAACATGGAACTGCAGTAATTGTCCGGTACCCTGTGCCGAAACCGTTACTTTTGCATTCGCTTCAAAATTGCCATAAGCGTCCGCTTTGTCATTATTATTGGAGCAACCTACGACACCGAATCCAATCGTTATGAGTAATCCTAATATTATCTTATTCATTTTGAACCTGTTTTTGTTAAATAATTTACTTTTGCCATCATCCATTGTATTTCATGCTCATCGAGCGCCAGCCTTGCCTGATACACACTGTAGAGATCGGTGACGTATTCCGAGGGTGTAATCACTCCATTGTGCAACTGACTGGCACTTTGTTGTTCTACTTTTTGGCGTAATTTTATGATTTGATGATCTTTCCCGATCATAGACCGGTATTTATGGATGTCGCTTAAATCCTTTTGAACCGCTACTTTAATGTTTTTGGTAAAAGCGGCTTTATTTTCCTCAACATTTCTTTTCTGTAACTGAAGGACTTCACGCTCTCGTTTTCCTTTATTCCAATCCCATAGTTTCCATTTTAACCGGAGACCGACCATATAATTAAACTGGAACTGATCCTTAAAAATATTCAACCCTGGCCGGCCGTAAAGTCCCTCGGCAAAAGCATTCAGATTCGGACGATATTGCACTTTGGTTTGATTTTTAAGCACGTTCAACTTGTTGAGCTGCAAATTAAATAACTTATACTCGGGACGATTCCAGTTATTCATATCCGATGTTTTTACCAATTGATGAGGTAATTCCAGTTTGGTGTCGGATGTCAATGTTTTCCCGATCAACTGTCCCAAGGAGTTATAAGCGGCATCGATATCTGATTTAACCCCATCAATCGACTGATCAGTTTTTAATAACTCGGCTTTTAGAACATCTTTACTGCCAGGTAGTAAAACACCATTTTTAACCTGCGATTGAACCATCTGCATTCGTTTCTCAAGCTGCTTTTTCATCAGATTTAGTGATTTACGCTTCTTCTTAAGCAGCAGTACCTGAAAATAAGCGCCATTGACTTCGTTACGAAGCTGATATAATGATACATTCACATTTTGCCGGGCCAGATTGCCATTTACATCCTCAAGATGTTTTTGAGTCGACACGGCTCCACCATCATATACCATCTGATCGAGTTGCAGGTTCGTTTGATACTGATCCTTGCTGATATGAATTGGCGACATTGGCACCGAGGTGACATCCGATTGATAAGATGCCTTGCCACTTAAATTCAATTGTGGCCAATATAATTTATCCGTGTTTTCTTTTTTTAGGGAAGTAATACGTTGTTCCCTTGATAACTGTTGATAAGTCGGATAATTTTTCCGGGCCAATTCGTAACAAGTCTGAAGACTCAATGAATCTGGCTTCGGCTGACCTATAAACAGTATGGATATGAAAGCAATTAATAAATTCATCCTGCTTTGAGTCCGTTTATAATGAAAGTTGACAATTCTTTTTTTCTTCTTTTCAAAAATTCCTGATACTGCTGATTATCTAACCGGAAGACGGTGATAATCATTTGTTTCCCTACGAATGGAAATACACACAACGACAACAAATTGACAATAAAATCGATGGGTTGTATAGGAATGATTTCGACATCACTCACAGCCTTATCGATTTGCTGGATGAGAATTTCGGGTGGCCTAACATTCAGTTCTTGTAACAAACCTTTTAAATGTTCCGGATTGGTATTCATCTCATGGAACACAAATATCGGGAGATATGGATTTTCCTCAAGTAATCCGATATACGTTTCCACAAAATTTTCCACCTTCTGGAAAAGCGGGGTGTCACTTTTTAAAACTTCGAAAACTTTCCGTACAATTCGTGAAAAGGAATCCCGAAAGACCTCCTCGAATAACTTTTCTTTGTTCCTGAAATAGTAATGAAGCATCGATTTATTGATATCCGCTTCATCGGCTATTTCCTGCATACGCGCACCGTAAAATCCCCGGTGATGAAAGACCTTTCGCGCCGCATCAAATATCTTTTCTTCCGTTTCTTTTTCCATTGCTTTTATTTTTATAACTCACAACTGATTTACCGAAAACCCGGATCAAATTGTTTTTATGACTTTTGAGTTTTCAAGATTGTATCCTTTACCTGATCCATAACATCGTTGGCTTCTGTTATATCTTCGTTGGCTGTGCACTCCGAATAAAGAAGCACATATACCAGACCGAACAATAAGAGATCCAAAAATTGTTTCATTATCAGAATACTATGCAAAACCGTTCTTTTGCCCAATATCTTCATTTTCGCGACTTCAAAATCCTC
>Ga0102962_1000736_pt1 | contig 14332 bp, 10 predicted proteins | sample SalPonF2_C_D2_MG_FD_84519 | JGI IMG/M metagenome (GOLD analysis project Ga0102962, IMG submission 84519) | Salt pond soil microbial communities from South San Francisco under conditions of wetland restoration - Salt Pond MetaG SF2_C_D2_MG ...
GGGTATTTTCGACGATTCCATCCGGATTCTGAATATGGACCTGGGTCGCGGCATTTTTAAGCGGAACCACGGCACCAATGAAAAACTTATTTTCAAAGGCCGTCCAAACCAGGTCGCTCTGATAGGTGATCGGTTTGTCCTTGAGGTCTTTAACTTTTTCGGTCTTGACTTTCTCGCCGACCAGGGTCACCGGGCCGACAAAGGAATAGCGACCCCCTTCCATCGATTCGTTCCATGGATGCACCAGGGAGAGGTCCACCCTTCCACTGGCAGGGCTGCCGCCCTCTTGAATCAGGCGCAGTTTCATACCGAACTGATAGCGGTCTCCGTACAAAGTATAGATCTTCTGCAATACCAGGCCATCTTTGTTCTTATAAGAAAAAACGATATCCCGAGATTCATTCCCTTGCAGTCGAATGAAATTATCCTTGATCGAAATGCTGTACAGGGCATCGGCGGGCAGTTTCAACCCATCGCTGCCACTGGTACGCAAACTGGCAAGGCGGGCGTCCTTGACATCGACCAGCGAAACCTTTGCCGCACCGGGTGTGGTCGAAACGAAGTATTTTTTTAGTTTTAAACTTTTAAGGCGCGCGCCGTCGTTGGTGAAAACAGCCTGAAAGAGATCCGTATCGATCGTCAGGTCACGCTCTCCGCGGGCCTCCACGATCCGAGTCATGGCTTCACCACTCACCTGCTGCGCTACAACGGCTTTCGCGCCGGGCTTATTTTCCGGTTTAAGGGCAAGACGGGACTCGGCGCTCTTTTGGGTCACCGGCGGGCCCTGTCCCTTTTGGGGGGTCGGAAAAAAAACGGTAAAGGCCACCCAGACGACGAGCATCAGGACGAGGGCTATAATCAGGTTTCTGTTTTCCATTCTTTTGGGCTCCGGAACAAGGGAAGGTGAGACTCGCCGATTATTTTACCGGGTCATACCCTCCAGGATGAAAAGGGTGACACCGAAGAATCCGTCCAATACTCATGATGCCGCCCTTTAATACACCATACTTTTCTACAGCCTGGCAGGCATAGGAAGAACAGGAAGGATAAAATCGGCAGGATGGCGCCTTGAGGGGGGAAAGGAATCGCTGATATAAAAATATCAGTCCAAGAACGACTCTTCTGACCATCAGTTTCTCGGATCTGGACACCCTGGTGTTAGTGGACAAAATCTGACGGAAAAATAAAGAAAAACCAATACTTTGAAGGTCCAGGGAGTCATAAAGAAAAATTATTATCGAGACTTTAGTTGGCGCCGCCTCAGCCAGGGAATATATAAACCGAGGAGTTTCCCCATCATAAATGAAGCATATTCAGGAGTTCTCTCCAGATCCCGGCAGAGCCGAGATCCGCGGCCCCCCTTTTAGCAATGACGGAAAGGTCAACAAAACCGGGTATTTGATTCTGTTGTATGCGAAAGAACTCTCGAATTATTCTCTTTACCCGATTGCGCTCAACGGCCCCACCAACCTTTTTGCTAACAGTGACGCCAAGGCGGGAGGGGCCTTCGGATTTTTCAACAACGGCGGTGATAAAATATCGCGAATGACATTTATCACCTCTCAGCCAGACTCTCTGAAACTCTTCGCGTCGGCGGAGACGCCTTTCAGGAGGAAAAACGCCCCTGCCTTGGAAATTGCCGCGAGGCACTTTATTTGGACGGTATCGTGGCAACCAAAGTTTTCCGTCCCCGCGCTCTACGTCTCTTGACCACATTTTGACCATTTTTGGTTTGCATCCGCTTCCGGAACCCGTGGGTTCTTTTCCGGCGAATTCGACTCGGCTGGTAGGTCCGTTTCATTTTTCTAAGGCTCCCTATCTTTTGTTCGATTCTTGGATAAAAAGTACTATTAACCACATATCCATAATTCTGTCAAGGGCGAAACATTTTTTACTCCTCGAACGTCCTGTCCACAGCGGACCCGACCGCAAATAACCCTTGCAAACACCCGGGACCTTTGTTAGCTTGGAATGTCTTTTATTTCCTGCTTTTCGAGGCAGAAAAGACCCCATCTTAAATGGTCAATTTCCTCTATCCACAACTGTGAGTAAGTCTGTGGATATTTAAATTTTTATCAAAGAAATCGGGCAAACATTTTCATGCACAGACTGTGGCAAGAGACCCTCGCTTTGATCCAAGAGGGACTAAATCCCCAACATTTCAACACCTGGATAAAACCGATCCGGTTTCTGGGCGTAGAAAAAGACCTGGTTAAATTAGAAGTTCCGAACCGCTTCGTTCTGGATTGGGTAAAGGAACATTATGAGGAAATCATCCGCTCGACCCTTTGCCGGGTCGGTGCCGTGGACTATCGCATTCAACTGAAGGTGGCTCCCCGCTCTCAGGAAAAGGCCGCGGCACCCGCGCCCTCGGACCCCCCTGCGCGGGTTCAAACTGTGGAAACGGCAAAAAGTCCCCCCCCGAGGGACTGGAACAGCGGTAACCTTATCGGCAAATATACGTTTGAAGAATTTGTTTCGGGATCCTCTAACCAGTTTGCCTATGCCGCCGCCATGGCGGTTGCAACAAATCCCGCGACAACGTATAATCCGCTGTTCATTTACGGGGGCGTCGGCCTGGGGAAAACCCATTTAGTCAATGCTATCGGCAATGCTATTTTTCATAAATCGCCGGAGATGCGCATCTGCTATTATACGTCCGAAAAATTTATGAATGAACTGATCAATTCCCTACGCTACGCAAGGATGGATGATTTTCGTAATAAATTTCGTTCCATGGATGTCCTTCTCATCGACGACGTACAATTCATAGCCGGCAAGGAACGAACCCAGGAAGAATTTTTCCACACATTTAATGCCCTTTACGAGTCTCACAAACAGATTGTTGTGACGTCCGACAAATTTCCAAAAGAGATCCCCGGCCTGGAAGAGAGATTGAGATCCCGTTTTGAATGGGGACTGATCGCCGATATCCAGGCCCCGGATGTGGAAACCAAACAGGCCATCCTCAAAATGAAGGCCGAACAGAATAACATCGACCTCCCGGAGGAAGTGGCCCTCTTTCTGGCCACTTCCGTCAGCAGCAACGTCCGCGAATTAGAGGGATTTCTGGTCCGCATCGGCGCCTACGCCAGTCTCACTTCCACTCCGGTCACACTCGCCATGGCCCGTGAGGTTCTGAAGGACATTTTGGTGGAGAAAAATCGAGAACTGACGGTCGAGGAAATTCAAAAAGCGGTATCTCTTCACTTCAATGTCAAAATTTCCGATCTTAAGTCGGCAAAACGCCTCAAAGCACTGGTTCTTCCCCGCCAGATAGCAATGTATCTCTCCCGCCAGTTGACCTCTTCCTCTTACCCGGAAATAGGGGATCGTTTTGGCGGCAAGGACCATTCGACAATCATTCACGCCATTAAAAAAATTGAAAAAAATATGGAAACCGATTTTCAGCTACGCTCGACGCTCAACCTAATAAAAAGTATGATTTTACAATAATTTCAACTGTTTATATGAGAATAAAGAAAAAAATAATTTTTACCGAAAGCACTGTCCTCCCCTGTGTATCAATAGGGGGATCATTCTGTGGATAAGGGAGGCTCACCTTTTTTATCCACGCAGACACCTATTTCTCAACATATAACACACAGCTTCATCAACATAAAATTTAAATAAAATTCAAGTACTTAACTGCCGAATAAACAAATCAACAGCCCTTACTACTATCTGCTAAAGAACTTAAAACAAAACCATAGAAACAGTACCCTGTGCATGGGAGGCCCCAATGGACTTCAGGATCGAAAAAGAGGTTTTTCAAAAAGGACTGTCTCGCATTCAGAACATCGTGGAAAAACGGAATACCATCCCCATTCTTTCCAATGTTCTCATCGATGCCGAAGACGACCAGATTCACCTGACGGCCACGGACCTTGAAGTCGGTATGCGGGCCTCGTTCCCAGCAGAGGTAAAAATTGGCGGAAAAATTACCGTTTCCGCGAAAAAAATATTCGAAATCATCCGCGAACTTCCAGAAAAGGAAATTGCCTTCCAAACCAAGCAGAATTCTTGGATTGAAATTCGTTGTGGAAAAGCCCTATTTAACATTGTCGGCCTTTCAGCAGAGGAATTTCCCCACTTCCCTCTGCCGGAAAAAAGCAACTTTTTTTCTTTAAAAAGCACACTCCTTAAGGAAATGATCGACAAAACCGCCTTTTCCGTTTCCACGGATGAAAGTAAATATAATTTAAACGGTATCTATTTTCAGAGTTTCGAAAAGAAGGAGAAACTTCTTCTCCGTTTAGTAGCTACCGATGGACACCGTCTCTCCCTTATTCAAAGGGAATCGAATATTTCACACATAGAAGAACTTCGCAAAGGGGTCATTTTTCCAAGAAAAGGAATCCAGGAATTAAAAAAAATGACCGAGGAAGGGGAAACCGATATTTCCATAGGATTTCTCGAAAATAGTGCTGTTATAAAGAAAGATCAAACAATTGTCGTTATGCGCCTTGTCGACGGTGATTTTCCCGATTACGATCGGGTTATTCCAAAAAACAACGAATTTACGTCGACTATCGAGCGTGAGCCATTTCTTCACGCATTACGCCGCGTTTCTATTCTTTCCAATGAAAAATCACGAGGTGTAAAACTTCTTCTCCGTACCGGGACGATAGAGATTTTTTCTTCAAATCCCGAATTCGGCGACGCGAGGGAAGAACTGGATATCGCTTATGAAGGTCCGGAGATTTCCATCGGCTTCAACGCTCGTTATCTGTTGGATATTCTCCAGAACCAGCAGACCGATCAGATCAGTTTGATGCTCAAGGACAACCTCTCTCCCGGCCTGCTGATTCCTCCCGACGATCAAGATTATCTGGCGGTCGTCATGCCAATGAGGTTATAATGCCGAGCTGGGAGGACACTAAAATTTTTCATTTTCCCGGACCTTAACTGTATTTCATGCAACTTACCCGGTTGAAATACAAAAATTTTCGCAATATCGAGGCAATCGATTTTACTCCATCCGAGGGCTTCAATATTTTCTGGGGAGACAATGCCCAGGGAAAGACGAATCTTCTCGAAGCTATCTACCTTCTCGGACATCTGAAAAGTTTCCGGGGAGCGCGCAACCCCGAGCTGATCCGCAGCGGCAGCGATCAGGCTCGATTGCAGGGAGAGCTGACCAATCTCGGCGTTAACCGTCGTCTCGAGCTCGCCATCGAACAAGCGAGTAAATCGGTCCGCATCGACGGCAAGCAAGTACGATCCGGCCGGGATTTTTTCGGATTTTTGCGCCCGGTTCTTTTCTCTCCCGAGGAAGTGAGTCTCGTCAAGGGACCCCCGGCGGGCAGACGGGCTCTGCTGGATCGTTCGATTTTCCAGGCCCAACCCCTCTATCTGGAAAAGGTCCAGGAATATGAGCGCTGCTTGAAACAGCGCAATCGGCTTCTTAAAGAGGGCCGCCTTGGCGAAGAATTAATTCCTTGGACCGAAGGCCTGATCGATGCCGGAGGCCGCTTGCGCTGGGAACGCTTCTGTTATCTGGTTTCTCTCGCTCCCCTGTTGCGGCAGTGCTATGACACCATTGCCGGAAACGGCGAAAAAGCGGATATCCATATTGAATCTCACGGGGAAAAGGAGGAGGATTTTCGAGAGGCCCTGCGAAGCGAGTTGAAAAAGACAGCAAACAGGGAGGTCCACCTGGGACAAACCCTGGCAGGACCTCATCGGGACGACCCTCTGTTTCTCATTGAGGAACGGCCCCTTCGTCTGTACGGCTCGCAGGGACAGCAACGCTCTTTTATACTCGCTTACAAAACGGCCCAGATTATCGATCTGGAAAAACGGTTGGGAGAGCCTCCTATTCTCCTTCTGGACGATATGACCAGTGAACTGGATCGTCACCGAAAAGGCTTTCTTTTCCATTTCCTTCTCTCCCGCCGGGGCCAGGTTTTTCTCACAACGACGGACTGCACCCCTTTTAAAAACGAGGGCATGAAAAGCGCCCGCTTTTTTCGTGTGACACGCGGAAACATCATCGATGAAGGCTGAGAACGAGGTTTAAATGACTCTGAATGCTACCAAAGAATACGGCGCCGAAAGTATCAAGGTCCTAGAGGGGCTTGCAGCGGTTCGCAAGCGCCCGGCCATGTATATCGGTTCCACCGGACCTATGGGTCTGCACCATCTGGTTTACGAGGTGGTCGACAATGCCATCGACGAAGCTCTGGCTGGTTATTGCGACGAGGCATCGGTTATTCTCCATGTCGATGGATCGGTGACGATCGAGGACAACGGCCGCGGAATCCCGGTCGAGATGCACTCCACCCAGAAAAAATCCGCGGCTGAAGTGGTCATGACGGTCCTTCACGCGGGCGGCAAATTCGACAGCGACTCCTATAAGGTCTCCGGTGGCCTTCATGGCGTTGGCATTTCGGTGGTCAATGCCCTTTCGATCAAACTGGAACTGGAGATTCGCCGCAACGGCAAAATTTACCGCCAGAGTTACGCGCGGGGGGTTCCCGTCGCGCCTCTTCAGGAAGAGGGTGATACCATAAAACGGGGGACCCACATTACTTTCTGGCCCGATCCGGAAATTTTCGAAACGACCGAATTTTCTTTCGAAACGCTCTCCCAGCGGTTGCGGGAGTTGGCCTTTTTGAATGGCGGGGTGAAAATCCACATCCTCGACGAGCGCAACGAAAAGAAACACGACTTTCACTACGAGGGAGGGATCGCCTCCTTCGTTGAGTATCTTAACCGTGCCAAAACCCCCCTTCATCCGGCCCCGATCTTTTTCAAAGGAGAACGGGAGGGAGTGGAGATCGAAATCGCCATCCAGTATAACGACGGGTATGACGAGAAGATCTTTTCCTTTGCGAACAATATCAACACCCATGAGGGAGGCACCCACCTGGTCGGGTTCAAGGCGGCGCTGACCCGCACCATGAATAGCTACGCCACGGCCAACAATCTTCTGAAAAACATCAAAACCTCCATTTCGGGGGACGATTTGCGCGAAGGGATGGCGGCGGTGATCTCGGTCAAGGTCCCCGACCCCCAGTTCGAGGGGCAGACCAAAACCAAACTGGGCAACTCCGAGATCAAGGGGATCGTCGAAACCCTGATGAACGAGAAGCTGGCGACCTTCCTGGAGGAGAATCCCGCCATCGCCAAAAAAATTCTCGAGAAGGGCATCGAAGCCGCCCGGGCCCGGGAAGCGGCCCGAAAGGCCCGGGATCTGACCCGGCGCAAGGGCGCCCTGGAGGGGCTCTCCCTGCCGGGGAAACTCGCCGACTGCCAGGAGAAGGACCCGGCCCTGTGCGAAATCTACCTGGTCGAGGGTGACAGCGCCGGCGGCAGCGCCAAGCAGGGAAGGGACCGTCGGTATCAGGCGATTCTTCCCCTTAAAGGGAAGATTCTCAACGTGGAGAAGGCCCGTTTCGACAAAATGCTGACATCCAATGAGATACGCACCCTGATTACCGCCATGGGAACGAGCATCGGCAAGGACGATTTCGATGTGGCGAAGCTGCGCTACCACCGCATCATCATCATGACCGACGCCGATGTCGACGGTTCTCATATCCGCACCCTGTTGTTGACCTTTTTCTTTCGCCAGATGCCCGAACTGGTGGAGCGCGGCCACCTGTTCATCGCCCAGCCGCCCCTCTACAAGGCCAAACGGGGGAAAAAGGAGATCTATCTCAAGGATGAAGCGGCCCTGCTCGACTACCTTCTCGACGAAGGGGTCGAGGGCATCACCGTCCAGATGGAGAAGAGCGGCAAGGTTCTGCGCGGCAAACAGATTATCCCGATGCTGCGCAACATCATCGATTACAACGCACACTTCGAAAAGATGGTCCACAAGGGCGTCCACAGCGAGGTTTTGAAAGTTTTCGTCAAAGGAAAAATTCAGAACGGATTCGCCGACATGGCGGATCTGGAACCCCTTTCGAAAAAATTGAAGGAGGCCGAACCCCGGGCCGATTTCAAGGTCATGCAGGAGCCGGCCCGCATCCTCTTCACCCTTGGCGACATCCGGGCCCGCATCGACCAGACGATCCTGGAAAATCTCTCTTCCCACGAGTACAAGCTGCTCCTGCAGGCCTACCGCCAGGTGGAAGAGATCTGCCAGGGAGAAAACGCCCTTCTTTCCGCGGACGGCAAGAGTGAGACCGAGGCCGCCGATCGCCAGGAGCTTCTCCAGTACTTTCTCGATCGGGCCAAAAAGGGTCAATATATCCAGCGCTACAAAGGGTTGGGAGAGATGAACCCCGAACAGCTCTGGGAGACGACCATGGATCCGGAAAAAAGGGTTCTGCTCAAGGTCAAGATTGAGGATGTCGTGGAAGCCGAAGAGATCTTTACCGTTTTAATGGGAGATCAGGTGGAGCCGCGCCGTGAATTCATCGAAAACAACGCCTTGAACGTATCCAACCTGGACATTTAAGATAAAGTGCCGTTATCCGGGAATCCCGGAAGGCCGCAAGAAGGACAGATACCATGGAAATGGACCAACAGAGACGGGAGATCCCGGTCAATATCGAAGATCAGATGCGTCGCTCCTACATGGATTACGCCATGAGCGTCATTGTCGGGCGGGCTCTGCCGGATGTGCGCGACGGTCTGAAGCCGGTGCATCGAAGGGTCCTTTTCGCCATGAGCGAACTGGGCAACGAATGGAACAAATCCTACAAAAAATCGGCCCGCGTAGTCGGCGACGTCATCGGTAAATATCACCCCCACGGCGACACGGCCGTTTACGATACCATCGTGCGGCTTGCCCAGGATTTCTCCATGCGCTACCCGCTGATCGACGGGCAGGGGAACTTCGGCTCCATCGACGGCGATTCGGCGGCGGCCATGCGTTACACCGAGGTTCGCATGGCCCGACTGGCCGGGGAGCTGCTGGCCGACATCGACAAGGAAACGGTCGAATTCGGGCCCAACTACGACGACTCCCTTCAGGAGCCGCTGGTGCTGCCCTGCAAGTTCCCCAACCTGCTGGTCAACGGCTCCGAAGGGATCGCCGTCGGCATGGCGACTAAAATCCCTCCCCACAACCTTGGCGAGGTGATTGACGCCCTGGTGGCCGTCATCGACGATCCGGCCCTCGATTTTGACGAGTTGATTCAGTTGATCCAGGGGCCCGATTTCCCTACGGCCGGCTTCATCCTCGGCCGCGAGGGGATCCGCGAAGCCTATCGCACCGGCCGCGGCATCATCCAGGTCCGGGCTCGGGCCCTGGTGGAAAAGGACCGACGCACCGGTCGCGAAAGCATTGTCATCTCCGAGATTCCCTACCAGGTCAATAAATCCAAGCTGATCGAAAAAGTGGCCGATCTGGTGAAGGAGAAGAAGATCGAGGGGATTTCCGATCTGCGCGACGAGTCGGACCGCGAAGGGATGCGGATCGTCATCGAGCTGAAACGGGACATGATTCCCGAGGTCATCCTCAACCAGCTCTACAAGATGACCCAGATGCAGACCTCCTTCGGTATCATCATGCTCGCCATCGTCGCCGGCCAGCCGCGGGTTCTGACCCTGCACGACGTCCTTGCCCGATTCATCGAACATCGCAAGGAGATCGTCACCCGGCGCAGTATTTTCGAGCTGAAAAAGGCCGAAGCCCGTGCGCATATTCTGGAAGGTTTGAAGATCGCCCTGGAGAATCTCGACGAGGTCATCCAGATCATCAAGACCTCGGCCAATTCGCCCGAAGCCAAGGAACGTCTGATTTCCCGTTTCGCCTTCTCCACCCTTCAGGCCCAGGCGATCCTCGACATGCGCCTGCACCGGCTCACCGGCCTGGAGCGCGACAAGATCATCGCCGAATACAATGAGATCCAGGCGCTGATCAAGCGACTGAAGGAAATTCTGGCCAGCGAGGTCGAAATCCTCACCATCATCAAGACCGAGCTGCTCGAGATCAAGGAGAAATACGGAGATCCCCGTCGCACGGAGATCGTCGACAAGACGGGCGACCTCTCTCTGGAGGATCTGATCGTCGAGGAAGACATGGTGGTGACCGTCAGCCACGGTGGCTACATCAAACGCAACGCCGTCTCCCTGTACCGGGCACAGCGGCGCGGTGGCAAGGGCAAAACGGGCATGCGCCCCAAAGAGGAGGACTTTGTCGAAAAGCTCTTCATCGCTTCGACCCATTCCCACATCCTTTTCTTCACCGACCAGGGAAAGGTTTACTGGCTCAAGGTGCACGAGATCCCCCAAGGGGGACGGGCCTCCCGGGGCAAGGCGATCGTCAACCTGCTGCAGCTGGCTCCGGAAGAAAAGGTGATGACCGTCTTGTCGGTCAAGGAATTCTCCGAGGGCAAGTACATCGTCACCGCCACGCAGAACGGCACGGTGAAAAAGACCGAGCTGATGGCCTACTCCAATCCCCGCGCCGGTGGCATCATTGCCCTGACCATTGATGAAGGAGATCGCCTGATCGCGGCCCGCCTGACCGATGGGACGATGGATATCCTGCTGGCCAGCAGCAACGGTAAGTCGATCCGCTTTCCGGAGAGCGGTGCACGTCCCATGGGGCGCACCGCCCGCGGCGTACGCGGCATGATGCTCGAAGGCGATGACCGGATCATCGGTATGGAAACGGTCACCGATGCCACCGCCGCCACCCTGGTGACAGTGACGGAAAACGGCTACGGCAAACGCACCGATCTCGGCGAATACCGGGTACAGAGCCGCGGCGGCAAGGGAATCATTACCATCAAAACCACCGACCGCAACGGTAAGGTGGTGGATATCAAACTGGTGGACGACGATTCCGACCTGATGTTCATCACCGATCGGGGCAAAGTACTGCGAACCGCGGTTTCCCACCTGTCGGTGATCGGCCGCAATACCCAGGGCGTACGCTTGATGGTTCTTGAATCGGGAGAGCGGATCGTCGCCGTCGCCAAACTCGCCGAAAAAGAAGAGGAAAATGGAAGTCGAGAAGCTGAAGAAGAGGCTTTTTCAGGAGGAGATGAGGCGCCGGAGGAGGAACTCTAAACGCCGCCCGCTGCTGCTGGCCTTCATTCTGTTGGCTCTTTTTGGGAGCGGAGGGGCGTTTTTTTGGGGTCGTCGTTCCGATCGGATTCTCGCCGGAGAATTTGCCCGGGGAAAAGCTCAGGTGGAGCGCGGAGAGTTCGAACGGGCCGTAGCGACCTTTCAATCCATTTACCGGCACCATCCCCGGTTTCGGCTGGCGCCCCGCGCTCTTTTTCAGGCAGGGGAGACTCTCGAGCTGAATCTGAAACACCCCCGCAAGGCCCTGCTCGACTTTCTGCTGGTGGTGCGGGATTATCCCGGCAGTGCGCTGGCTATCCGAGCCCGGCGGCAGATCGCCGATATCTACAAATACCGGCTCATGGATTACGGAAAGGCCCTGCTCGCCTACCAGAAACTCCTCGACAGCGGGGCTCCCGATCCGGATCACATTCAATACGAGATCGCCGATACCTATTTTCGCCGAAACAACTTCGAACAGGCCCGGATCGAATTCGAGAGCCTGCTCAAGAATTACCCGGCCAGCCCACTGGCCGCGGAGGCGGCCTACCGCATCGCGGTCGCTTATTCCCTCGATGGCGACGCAGCCGCGGCTGAAAAGGCGTTTCGCCGGGTTTTTCGGCTTTGGCCGAAAAACTCCTTCGCCGCCGAAGCCCGCTTCGGCCTGGCGACGGTCCTCGAAAGCCAGGGGGAGTTGAAAAAAGCGCTCAGCGAACTGGAAGGTTTGCGAACCACCTACCGGGACCAGCAAATTCTGACCCGGAGAATAGCCCGGGTAAAAAAACGCATCCGTAAAAAGAAGCTTACCTATTGAGGGAGGGATTATGAAAATCGGCGTAATCGGAGCGGGCAGCTGGGGAACGACCCTGGCGAACCTTCTGGCCAAGAAAAACTACGCCGTCACCCTCTGGTCCTATGAGAAGGATCTGGCCGAGCGCATGGAGCGCACGCGGGAGAACGACCTATACCTCCCCGGCATCTCTCTGGCGCCCGGGCTCTCCTTTACCGGCAATCTGGCTGAAGTGACGGCCGGCAAAAAGCTTCTTCTGCTGGTGCCTCCCTCCCAGGTGATGGATGCCGTGATGAAGCAGGCCATCCCCCACCTCTCACCCGAAACAGTACTCGTATCGGCCGCCAAAGGAATAGAAACCGGCTCGCTGCGCACCATGTCCGACGTTCTGGGGGATCTTCTCCCACCCCGGGACGCCAATCGCCTGGCGTTTCTCTCGGGACCCTCTTTTGCCCGGGAAGTGGCCGCCGAAATGCCGACGGCCATCGTTGCCGCGTCCCGCAACGAGCAGGTCGCGCGGCAGGTTCAGACCATCTTCAATACGTCCTACTTCCGGGTCTATACCAACCCTGATGTGATCGGGGTGGAACTGGGAGGGGCACTGAAGAACGTCATGGCGCTGGCGGCGGGAGTTTCGGACGGCCTCGGCTTCGGTTGCAATACCCGCGCCGCGCTGATTACCAGGGGGCTTGCGGAAATGAGCCGCATCGGCCTCGCCCTGGGGGCCGATCCCACCACTTTCGCCGGATTGGCGGGAATGGGCGATCTGGTACTCACCTGCACCGGAGACCTGTCGCGCAATCGCACGGTCGGCATGGAGCTGGGCCGGGGTAAAGGGCTGAAGGAGATTCTGGCCGGAATGACCATGGTGGCCGAAGGGGTCAAAACCACCCTTTCGGCCCACCAGCTGGCCGGCAAATTGAAGGTGGAGGCTCCCATCACCGAACAGATGTATTGTATCCTCTACGAGGGAAAAGACCCCCGCGAAGCCGTGACCGACCTCATGTTGCGGGAGTTGAAATCCGAGGGAATCTGACAGGTTTCCGATTCTCCCAGCGAACCAGGCCAAAGGGACACAAAGATGCGTCGCTCGATACCCTTTTTTCTTCTTTTGCTGTTGGTGGCAACGCCGGTTCAGGCGGCAACCTTTGCGGTGATTCAAACCAACTACGGCACCATCAAGCTGGAGCTTTTCGAACGGAAAGCCCCGGGCACGGTGAAGAATTTTCTCCACTACGCGAAGGCGGGCTTTTACGACGGGACGATTTTTCACCGAGTGATCAAGGGATTCATGATTCAGGGCGGGGGATACACTGTCGATCTGAAGCGCAAGGCGAGCGCTGCGCCGATCAAGAATGAAGCGGGCAACGGGGTAAAAAACGAGCGAGGCACTGTCGCCATGGCCCGCACGCCGATGGTGGACAGCGCCACCAGTCAATTCTTCATTAATTTAAAGGACAACGCTTTTTTGAACCATCGCAGCGACACTCCGCAGGGGTTCGGCTATTGCGTTTTCGGCAAGGTGGTTGAAGGAATGCAGGTTGTTGATACCATTGCAGGAGTGGCCACCGAAAGAAAGGGCGGACCCTTTCAGGCTCTGCCGCGAAAAACGGTTCTCATTCGGTCGGTAAGACAGGTCGATCGATAGGGCGGGAGAGGTTTTTCGAGGCCGGACTCACCACCGGTCAGGGGGGACAGATGTCCACAATCCGCATCATGACATACAACGTCCAGGGATGCCGGGGCGGTGACGGACAGGTGGACCCCGAGCGGATTACGAATGTTATCGCCGAAGGAGCGCCCGACATTGTCGCCCTGCAGGAGGTGGAGGAATCCAGGGACGCGTCCCATCTGCAGTACCTGGCCGAACATCTCGGGATGTGCAGTTATTCGCAACACGCCTCGTGCGGAACCGCTTTTCTCTCCTACTTCCCTCTGCGGGGTCTTCACCAATATCATCTCGGAGATGGTCACGGCTGCTGCCTCAGAGCCGATGCCGACATCGGAGGAAGGCGCATCCATCTGCTCAACCTTCGCCTCGATGCGCATCCCCTGCGGCGAAGGACACAGATCGCCGGTCTGTTGGGTCCGGACCTGATGGGAAACCGATCTCTGGTCTGCCCGACGATCCTTTTGGGGGATTTCGGCGACCTCTGGTGGGGAATCGGCAATATCGGCCTCAACCTGGGGTTGCGCAAGGCCTCCCGCCCCTGGTGGCGCGGCACGTTTCCCGCCCGCTTTCCCGTGGCGGGGCGTGATCGGGCGTATCTGCGCGGGGAGCTTCGGGTGGTCGACTCCCGCATTCTGCACAATCGCCAGGCGCGTCACGCCTCCGGCCACCTGCCCCTGATTTTGACGGTGCAGATCACCGATCCACGAACCTTTCTCCACCTCAAAAAAATGCCCCGCAACCGAATGGAAATCGCTCCCGGGTAAGGCCACGGACTGAGCGGCTGATTTTTATGCCCCTTGTGGATAGCCCTGTGAATAAGGTGGCTAGGTCCCGCCGCTTTGGGGCCAAAGATCCGGCCTTACCCGGGAAGACGCCGAATTCAGAGGTACCACCCATGA
>Ga0102962_1000737_pt1 | contig 14313 bp, 8 predicted proteins | sample SalPonF2_C_D2_MG_FD_84519 | JGI IMG/M metagenome (GOLD analysis project Ga0102962, IMG submission 84519) | Salt pond soil microbial communities from South San Francisco under conditions of wetland restoration - Salt Pond MetaG SF2_C_D2_MG ...
ATAAACAATCAGCTCAGTTTTCATGTAACCGTAATACCATACGATCACCGGTATAGCTATCAATTACTCCACCAGATTTCGGGGATTATTTGGCAAGCTGGGGTTAGTGTTTATTTGTGAGGATAAAAGTTGAAAATCTGTCAGCTTATACAAAAATTTGTCAAACACATTAATGGGATAATAATCTATTTTTCTAATGAAAAAAGCGATTGTTCCGGTATCGATTTTATCTCCTTACTGGTCTCTGCCTGGTAAGGCCACACGGGACGCCCGGCGTCACCAAGTGTGATTGGTGGTTGGATACGTTTCTTTCCGGTTGGCACGCCTGGCATACCCTCTTCCGTTCCCCCTATCTTAGGGGGAAAGCTTGCTTTGAGGTGTTTAAGCGTGAAGAGGTGGTTTTTCTTGAGGAAATGTTTATCGCATATTTCTACCCCGTTTCCTCGTTCATAAATGACAGAGATAGGTTTATTAAACGTTTAGATTCTTTTTTATCGTTTTTGCTTTCCGAACCGGGATTTGCCGGATTTTAGGATTGATATATTACCTCCTGGCAAGGTTATTCCGGATCGCGATCCGAAATCCCGGTGTTTGGGACTATGATTGTCGGATGATGGTTATTTACAATTTAGCTGTCAAAAGCAATAAAGTAAATTCGACAAATTCATCCAATATTGGCAATGCAAATCCCTGAATTTTTGCAACAATCGGATTTGGGAATGAACCAGATAAATCTCCACCATCTGTGCCAGTAGTGCCGCTACCGGAATTATCTGTACCTGGTGGCCATTTTGATCCATCCCATTTGAGGACCTGCCCTAAAGATGGATTATTTGAAGAAATTGGTTCTTCTTGTATACGTGAAGTATTAAAACTATATGCAGAATATGATAATTTTATCCGTGGTGATAAACTTGTTCCATTTACATCTATTTGAAGCCAATAAGGACTGTCAAAACTCATATTTATGAGATTATTTTCCCCTAATTGTACGCTAAAAACACCTTTAGATACAGTAACAGTCTGAGTTTCACTTCAAAGTGCAGTACCGCCAGAATTAGTTGAATACAAAGCAAACTTCATATTATAGGAACCATCATCAACCAAAGTTCCGTCGTTCTTTTTAAGAACGCCCTGATAAGAAATGGTTTGAGGTATCTGGGCTATAAGATGATTAGAAAAGAATGTAAAAAAATCCCAATAACAAATAGATATATAATACAACTTTGTACCTCTTCGGCATGATTTCCTCCTAATCTTATCCACTCAGAATAATTATAACAACGATTTTTTTTATTAATAGTTTACTATTTATATTTAATTTATGAATACTTAATATTAAGTAGACTATATCTTAGAATGTGTATTTATTTAATATTATTCATGAGTTCGCTCTAAAATCTCCAAACTTGACATTAGGTCTTGTTTTTGAGCCATATACAACACTTTTTTAATCAAAAACACCTTTTTAGAGAAGACTCGTTCATACTAATTTGATACAACAAAAATAGCCATATATTAAATTTTAATTTATAGTAGTCCAGTTCCAATGATCACTATCTGTTGAAATAAATCGTCCATTAACAGAAGTTTTTACAATAAATTTATATTTGTAACCAGATTTAGGTTTACATGAAAAACTATATGTATAACTTCCTCCTCCCGTAACAGTAGCATTCTTTGTTGACGAAAAAACTTTATTGCCAGACCCATCATCCAATATTAATTCCACATTAACTGATCTATCATAATCATAATTTGTTACTGTAATCTTAAGTGATCCACCAACTCCTAAAAATGGCTTATTTATTTGCACACCATTACCTAATACTTCAGGTTCCATTCTATATAAAGCAAGAGATTTTGGTATTTGGACAGATTTTTGTGTATACCCCCAATAATCTCCATTATTATTATTATAAATTTCAAGATAATATGAATCATTTTGTGCTAAATTATAGAAATCTGCATGACCACTATTTGTTATATGTGAAGTAGTTGTACCTTGCCATGAATTTTTATATAAAATAACTTTTATAGATGTACCATTTGCTGAAATTACACCACCATTATTGTCTCTATTATATATATCAACAGAGAGATCTGGGAGTTCTTTAGTAAAATTAGCCTTGATAGCAGCATTTCCATTATTTAGGGTCACAGTTGTGTTTGCACTTGGGGTATTACCAAATGTAACTCCTGTTCCACTTACAACAGTCCAATCTTTAAATTTATATCCTGTTTTAGGGGTAGCATCGATATTTGTGGCGGTTGCATATTTTACTATTTGATTTCCAGATGGGCTTACACTCCCGTTACCATCACTTTGAACAGTTAGAGTATAATTATTTTTTGCAAAATTAGCTTTAATCGTTGCATTTCCATTAGTAAGTGTCACAGTTGTAGTCGCACTATGGGTATCACCAATATTAACTCCTGCTCCACTTACAACTGACCAATTCGTAAAATGATAGCCGGTTTTGGGTGTTGCACTAATATTTGTGGCAGTTCCATATTTTACCGTTTGGTCCCCAAATGGATTTACATATCCATTTCCATCACTTTGGATAGTTAGTGTATAATTATCTTCTACAAAATTAGCTTTAATTGTTGCATTTCCATTAGTAAGAGTCACAGTCGTAGTCGCACTATGGGTATCACCAATATTAACTCCTGACCCACTTACAACTGACCAATTCGTAAAATGATAGCCAGTTTTGGGTGTTGCACTAATACTAGTGGCTATTCCAAATTTTACCGTTTTATTCCCTGATGGGTTTACATATCCATTTCCATCACTTTGAATGGATAAAGTATAACTTATTAAAGATGAGGAAAAATTGACTCCAGTTATATCTGAAATATTATCATTCAATGTTATTGACTGACTTTGGGGATTAAATTCATAACCTTTTCTCTTTGGTGTAATTGTATATCCCCCATCTTTTTGAAATACAAAATTATAATCACCAGTTAAATCAGTAGTGGTTGTATCATTATTTCCTGTATTTGGAATTGCGATAATATTCACATTAGATAAACCACTGTTATTTGTTGTGACTTTACCAGATACTTTATAAACTTTTTTCGTCGAAAAATTAACTTTCACTAAAACAGAATCACCAACCGAATTGCCATTATTATTACTTGCAATCAGTTTAAATTTATATGTTTCAATACTATTAGTCGAATTTGATGGTACCGATATGGTTGTACTTGTATCAGATGTAATTATTGGAGTATTACTCAAAACCGGGGAGCTGGTTATTTTATAATTACTAGCATTTTTAGCACTCCAGCTTAATAGTACATTTCCACCAGTTGATGAGAGTGTATCTGGATTGGCATTAAACGATTTTATTTCCGGTCCCGAAATCTGTATTTGTCCAGATCTCATCACATAATTATTAGTTGTATCCGGATCTATTAACACAGATGGCGATGCATGATTTACATAAACAAACACATAATAATCGCCTGATATATTTTTAGGAATTGTAATATATGACAACCCAGTAGTTGAAAGCGTAACGGCCTGCGATGTTGAAGATTGGAGATTAAAATCATACCCATTATTACCGATCTTGATATCGTCCTGATCTCCAAAGGTTTTATTTTTTGACAAATAGAAATCAGCATTGACCCGGGTGTTAGGAGATGTCAAACTTGACGGACCATTATTCTTTAATTTATAGGAGACGCTGCCGGGATGATCACCGGGATTTATGGTTGTTGGCATAAACGTAAAGTTTGTCACTTCTAAATCCGATTTTTGCACATTTGATCCTTCAACAATAGTCAAACTATCTTTAACAATTGAACTTCCATTAGAACCATTACCTTGCAGTAGTATTTTATAAGTAATCGTACTATCCGTATTGTTTGACGGAATCGATACAGATTCACTTGTATTCGTTGTACTATTTGGAAATCCAGTAATGGATGGAATACTATTCAGTGTATAGCTGCTGACGTTCTTTCCGCTCCAACTCAACGTTACGTTTCCACCACTTGATGGCAAAGTATCCGGATTTGCTGTAAAAGAGGTTATCTGCTGTGAACCCGGCACAGCATCTTCTTTTACAGTCACTTGTTGTTTGGAGTCTGAAACCCCAGGTGCCCCTTTCGCGGTAAGTGTAAAAAGATAATTTTTTTGATTGGTATTTGGATTAGCTGGTATGCTAACCGTTGTACTCGTATCGGTAGTGTCTGAAGTTGTATAAGGCAACCCATTTAAAACAGGAGAACTATTTATTGAATAACTGGTCGCGTTTTTAGCTGACCAACTTAATGTTATTTTTTTACCTTGATATGAAATACTATCCGGATTGGCTTTAAAATATGTGATAAGAGCCTGATGCGGAGCCATTTGTTCTACTGTTAAGGTATCAGATACCGTTTTGGTATTTTTACTTCCGACGGCCGATAAGGTCAAGGTGTATTTTATAATTTTACCTAAAGAGTCAACCGGAAATGTTACTTTAGCTGCACTTGTCGTAGGTTTAAATGTTGCAGTATTCCCATTGCTATTATTTATAAGAATACCCTGGACCGGATATACAGAAAGTTCAACTTTATTGGCATGTGAGGCATCCCAACTGAGCATTACATCTCCACCCTGAGATGAAACGGCACGGGTATTAACATTAAATAATGATATAACTGGTGGTTTGGGAGGAGCATCAAGCAAGTGGAATTTATCACATTTTGTGAACAATGATATACCTAATACCATCAGAATAATAAGGAATAGATCTCGATAAATTTTTTTCATTGATAGTAATCCCTAAACCCTTACAATAATTATCTTACTAAAATTTAATTTACGTTTTATTATACCAGCGTTAGCATTACAGCGTGATATCTGAATTCTTATATGATTTAATAATATCATTGGCAATACTTAGTTTAAAAATATCATCGCCCAACTAATTGTTATCACATGTTAATATTAAAGTTAGACAATTTTATTAATGCCGAATCATCCCACGCTTGTGGCTGCCAGGACCGGACATATATCTGGGGATTTTTTTCGTTGAAATCAACCAGCAGGAATAAATATCCTTCATCGGAATAGGTACTAGAATAATAATTCTGCCGCATACTTATTCCATATACACCTTTCTGCTTGTTTTTCCGGGTGATATTGAATGTCGAATATCCCAGATAGATATCTTGTTGACTTTTAAAAACGGCTTTCTGTCTTTTTAAATACTGGTTTTTGGTCAGACGAATTTGTTTAAAATCCGGTTGTTTGTTATTCGTTTTAAAAAAGACATAATCCCCATCTTTCTTCTTCTTTTTTAAAACCCTTCCTACAATAATCACGGCTTGATCAGAAAACAACGAGTCGATAGTATTAATATCTCTTGTCATAAATGCCGTTCTATACTTTTCAATAAATTTTATAATGACCTGCCTGTGCTTCCAATCTTTTAATATTTTTCCTTCCGTTACAAATTTCTTGTACAAATTGTGCATGATTCCAAAAGTCACATTGTACATTTTTCCTTTTGGTGTAAAATCAAAGACAAGATATTCTGTTGTCTGTTTATTTAATGAAGGATATACAGCGTGCACTTGTATCTTTCTCAGTTCCCACCCCATATATGTTTTATTAACCGCCGCTTTGAAATTATTTTTTAGCACAGAGAGGTGATTATATCTCATCATGTTTATCATCCTTTTTTTCAAGAATGGATCGTTCTCAAAATATTTGGAGATACCTTTTAAATCGTGTTTTTTTATCAAACTGATGAGAGAAAATGATTCGTTGCTTATCTTTCTGAGAACATTGCAACTATCGTTATTCTGTAATTCTAACTGATATTGCCCTCGATTGAAATGTGCTATGTGAGCTTTCAGATTATTTTTAACCGTATCGGTTTTCGCGGTAACAACGCTTTTATTACTTTTCAGAGAATCCTTCTTCGAAGCAACAGATTGCTTCTTTTGGACTGACTTCTTCTTCAAAATAATTTTTCTAGTATTATCAAAGGAAGGTTTCTGAACCAAATCCCATAACTCCGATACATCTTTTATCTCCTGACGATTCTCGTAGTAGCTATACTTTATGGAGATGTTTAATTTTTTAAAATTCACACTTGGTCCCAATAAAGTGGCTGTTCCATCTCCGTCTGTTGCCTGTACATTTACCTGATTACTTCCATCCCAAAAGCTGAAATCCAGATATTGATCCGGTTTATGGTTTGTCCGGATGTTGAAAACCAATTCTCGTTCATTCTTTGACAACAGACTATCCGTTTTTAAATAAAATTTCGTTTTATTTAATATGGTGGTTATTCGATACGGAATTTCCGTTTTCAAATTCAGATCATGATATTTTATTACCTGATCAGGAAGGGAATTCATCAGAATTATCGCAAAATAATACCATTTCAGGGCATAGCCATATTCCTCATTGTTCTCAAAATCATTTGCTTTATCATAAACACTTCTAATTAATATCTTCCTTTTATTAAATATATTTTCAACATTGCTCTTCCTGATATAATGGAATACATCAATCTTACCATCTTTTAATTGTTTTAAAGTCTTAACATTACGTAATGTAGCCGTCGAAAATGTTTTCAAAATCTTCTGTACGGTCTCTTTAATATTCTTATTAGACTCTTTAACATTACTTTGATAATCAGATGAAACCATAACGGCTATATTTTGAGTGAGATTCGCCAATGCCGCATCCGATGCCTCTTTTTCATTTCTTGATATGGCCTCTCCCCAATAATAATCGTTGGAATTTTTGATGATTTTTTTGTTTACAGCCTGAGCTAAAAGAACTTGTGGAACCAAAAAAAGAAGTAGGAAGAATATGTTTTTGAGATATTTCACGTTTGTATAATTATCTATTCACATTTTAGATTTATAATTTGAAAGTTAGCCCAACCAGATCTCCTGCCATCATATATTTATTATTCGAATTATGGCTTAAAGTATTATAGGAGATACCCCACGATGTCGTAATACCAACCGTTTTCCCAAACCAAAGAGTACCACCAAGCAATCCCGATGGTCCGTATGCTTCAGTCGGATAGGCCAGGGAACCATATTGCATATCGAGATACAGCTCAAATCCAAAATTCTGATTTTTGGTGAAGCTTTTAGCTAAAATAAATCTGATTCCACCGGAGAGTAATCCATGTTGAGAATAATTCTGACTCTTCTCATAAATATGCGATCCAACACCTATGTGAAAATCAGCTGCGCCAATCCGATATCCAAGTTCTAATCCCATGTTTCCATATGAGTTACCAATTCCGAATGATACGCTGGTAAATGAATGGAAACTTGATCTTTTATTGGATGAATCAACCCTGTTTTGATTACGAGAACTATTGTCAGCGTTTGATTCCGGTAATGAATAATTTTGACTTATTAAAACCCCCTTCTTTGTTTTTAACGGTTTCATGTAGAGGCTTTTGACGGATGTAATTCCATTCCGTACCTGCAGCGTATCGGTTAACTCAAAATAGCCTTTACTCTGAGCCAGTATTTTATACTTTCCCACTGGTAGATTATCAATATAATTTAACCCTCGCCAACTCCTGACAATTTTACCATTTTGCATCAAATTAATTTGTGCATCTAACGGTACAATACTGAATTGCAATGTTCCGGTCTTTCTTTTTAAATCATATTCTTTTGTTAGCGTTTTATTTAGGGCAATATTCACCGTGCCGCTCTGTGAATAATACCCGTCCTTACTAATCACAATTTTATACGGACCCGGCATCAAATTAATCGTATTTTCACCACTGAAATCCGTATTATTGATAGTTATATTGGCATCTTTTGGATTTAATACCAGATGTAATGTTCCTGTATTTTGAGATAAATGAAAAACAAATTGATTGCTACTATCGGATTTTACCGTAACAATTGCCGTTGTATCTTTATACCCTGATTTTGAAAGTCTTATGGTATACTTACCAGGATATCTGAATATACTATGATCTGTGACTCCCACATTAATTTTGTTCACATAAATACTTGCCCCTTTTGGAATAGATTTTATTTCTACAGGAAGAAGCTGTTTTTTTCTCTTCAGAATAACATTTTTTGTTAATGTTTTATTCAAAGCAATATTTATTGTCTGACTAAGGGTATCATATCCGGTTTTACTAATTACCATGTTATATGGTCCCGGTATTAAACTAATCATACTTTTCCCACTGTAATCCGTATTATTAATAGATACATGGGCATCTTTCGGAGTTAGTATCAGATGTAGCTTCCCAATATTTTGGTTTAAACGGAAAACGAACTGATTATTACTATTGGATTTTACGCTTATAGTATCCGTTGTATCTCTATAACCGGATTTTGAAAGTCTTATGGTATATTTTCCGGGATATCGAAACAAGCCGTTATCCGTAACCCCGACATTAACATTATTTAAATAAATATTCGCCCCTTTAGGAATGGATTTTATCTCTACGGGAACAAGCCGTTTCTTTTTTAAGCGAAAAGTAAATAGCGTTTTATCGGGTGTTACATTTATTTTTTTCGCAATCGTATAGTAGCCATCTTTTATTATTTTAATGGTATGAGCCCCCCGGGATACCTGTTGTGATTTCAGGGAATCAGAACTTTTCTGATCTATTCTCGTACTATCAATATAGATTTTAGCGCCTCTTGGCTGAGTAATTATATTGATCGGTATTATGGATTTCGGTTTATTTCCGGTGATTTTTAATTGCCAGACCTGCCCTTTTTTGAGTTGTATACCATAATTATTTAAAATGATTTTCAATGGCGCAAAACCACTCTTATAGATTGTAACCACGCGTTCATCAGATGATAAAAACAGGAAATCCTGACCGGGTTTATGATTGCGTTTTACAATTCCGTTATAAGAGTCGAATCGAAGTCCGTCCAGATCGGAAACGATAATGAGCCCCGCACATTCCTGCCCATTGGCATCTTTTACACTTTTGTCGATAAGTTGACTGGGTAGAAACTTACCTTTTCCCACTACATGTAATTCCGACAACTTTTGTGAAAATCCCTTGGTTGGAATTGAAATAATAAACCCAATTATCAAAATCCCCCAAAATGTTATGGACCATCTTAAATGATCATCAATATGTAATAATGTATATTTCAAAAAATCTTTCCTTTTCGATACAATTAATTTGCATAAACTATTTCAGCAGAAACATTTCTGAATTTTGGCATCGATTCCCCAATTGAGGAATTGATATAAGTCGGGTCACAGATATAATATTTATGGCCATGATATCTAATATAATCCCCTTTTATAGGTACTGTGAACCTGATAGCAGTGGTCACATGATCAGGATATTTCAATCCCAGGACTTTTAAATGCATCAGATTTTTTATCAGATAGGTGTAGAAAACGGCGCGGTCCTCACAATCCGAATAGGGATAATAAAGGGATTCTTCCGGGAAAAATGGTTTTTCCCAGCCAAATTGTTTTTGATCCGTTTCATAACCGGTTGCGTACTGAACAAAATGAAGTAAGAAATTAGCCTTTTCCGTCTGCGTCTTATTTTTAATGATTTTATTTAATTCGGGCAGTAATGTATTTTTGGCATCACTGGAAAGGCCAGACTTAAAATACACCGACAAATTTGTATGAGGATAATAGTGATAAAAATCGATGAGCTTTTTGTTGAATTCAACAGGTAATGAATACTTTTTCCCCTTAAAACTGAAATGTATCGTTTTCTCTCCGATAGTATTTCCTAAATCCGGTAGTCTATTGAAACCCAAATCCAAATCATTTAGATGCTTCGGATAGCTTCCTTTATAAGTATACATCTGCCCGGTGGGCTCCGGTTCATTATGACTTAAGATCATAACATAAAATTTTCCAACCGGATCGTGAAGTATAAAATAGGGCGTACTATACAATTTATTAGGAGTTGATATGAGCAGGTAGATCTGATTGTTCTCATACCCGACTCTTGCCTGATATCCCGATTTTACTAACATGAACCAGGTAAAAAGATATGCGGCATTTCTATTTCCATTGGTAACCCGACTACCTATATCGAACAATAATTTGGCATACCCCCACCCGTTCAGTTCCATGTTCTTGTCTAACGATAATGCTCGATTTAAGCTAACAGAATATTTACTCTTACTTATATTATACCAATAATCTGCAATTGATTTGTTTGTTATTTTTCCGTCAAACGAAACATCAAGTGAACGATCATAAATCACCGGTAGATTAGAACCATAATAATTTATCTCATGATTAAATGAGCCCGAAATGTTTTTGGGTCGTTTAATTTTTTTATGAATCAATGGATTATTCGCATTATGGGATCGTGTATTTTTTCGAGAGTTAGGTGGTTTCTGACCGTTATTTTTCTTTTTCTCAGGGACTGTTTTATAACTTTTTCCTAGCGGAGGTTGTTTTTTTATTGGATATTGAATTGGTTTTTGGGGTTTATTCGGGGTGGTTTTAACTATTGGATTTTGAGGTTTGGGATTGTGAAAATTATGTGTACCCTTCTCAACTTTAACCTTAATCCAGTTTTTCTTTAAAAAACCGACGAATTCACTGTCTTGTTTGGATAAGAATTGATTATATGCGTCATTTTGTTTGTTAAGCCATTGCTTATAAGTGCTTTGACCATAACTTATTTTCACAAAACAAAAGCACCCAGCCAGGATTAAATAAGTTTTTATCTTAAACATTTTAAACTTTTTCCCTCCATTTCAGCTTACATTATCTTACTTTCTCATTCGCATTAAGACATAGTAGAAATCATCACTCTTATCGACCCAACGTGATACTATTTGTACATTTTGTAATGTGACAGCTATATCCTGATTTTCAATTGAATTTTCTGTGGCTTCATCTGAAAAAGATTGCATTCGATTTAAAACTTCGACATATATGGAAATCGAAGAAGCCAGTTGTATTCGAGCCGATTTTTCTGCCTGTTCCCAGGAACTTTTCTCATAATAATATCGGGGAGCTATTCCCACGGCATAGTAATATTGCTTACTTTCAGGAGGATTATTTATCCAGTTCGGGTTTTTAGATATTTCGATCCTGGTTTTTAAGAATACCTTTGATTGGGGATTGCAACCTTTATTCCCTGAAAGGACTGCTACAAAATTACCTTCTCTGAGTGTATCTATGATCTTGAATGTATGTTCATAGCTTTTTACAAGTGAAGTATCATACGTCTCCTTAAGGTTGTTCCCCATATCAAAGGTTCCTATACCCGTAGCCCAAAAGGCTTGTCCCCCGGAAATACGAACTTGTTCATTTTCGGCAAAACGTCGACAAGCATTATTAAAAGCTGTCTTTATAGCCGTTGTATCTTTGAAATAAGAATGCATGGCATATCCAACCGAAATTTCCGAACAGTTAATTTGTGAGGGATGAATAAACCAGTTCTTATATACTTGTGAATAACAATTCAAAGGCAACAGGATCAGAATAAATATCAGTAACCCCTTTTGCATGCATTATTTAACTCATTATTGGTTACTGTTTTGTGCCTGTGGCTGACCTTGCTGAGCCTGATTTTTCTTCCATTGATCATACTGTTTAACTTCTTTATCCAACTGTTTATAGGCCTGAGAAGCTTTAAATCTCGTATATAAATGATTATTCTGCTTTAATTGTTTCATTAAAGCTTTATTTGCAGCACCAACTGGATACTCAACCAATACATACGCCCTGAAAGCATTTTTATCCTTGAGTACTTTTTGTTTCGAGACATGTGAACCACTCATAGTTTCATCAGTAACATTTTTTGTCACTTCCGTAAACTGAGATAAAAGCTGAGAACTATCACTTGTTCCCACTTCCTGTCTGAATCTTTTTTGCAAACTGGATAATTTAGTTTGCACTTGCCTTGCAATATTTGCCCGGGCTCCTACCGTAGCTTTATCGACAGCCATCTGCATATCGCGTGAAGTTTGGCTATTTGTGGCAAAAAAGTAATTGGGATCATGAGGAATATTCGTGTACCAATCAGGAATATTTCCCGTACTTGTATCCGTCAGATTTTTGTTAGATGCGCACCCTGATAAATAAATAAGTGATGTTAGGAAAACCAGCGAAACTAAAATTCTTCTCATAACAAACTCCTAGATTATAAAATTTCCAAATAGATAATTTGAAGATTAATTTTTTTTAACCTCTCGAATCTAAATTAAACTCTGCCGAACACTTTTTAATACCAACTATTAAGTATTTTATAATCACAAATGAGTAGATTTCTAGTAATTAATCATAATTCAGCAAACCCATTAATTCACTTGTCGAATTCATACTCATTTTTCCTAATATATTCCGGCGATGCGTATCCACTGTGTGTTTACTTATGAATAAAATATCGGCTATTACCCTGCTGGAATGTCCCTCTAATAATAATTTGACAATATCTATTTCACGGTCGGTTAAAGAATACTGCATTTTCAACCTCTGCGGTAAAATTTGCTTATTAACCTTTCTTTGTGAGTCGATATATCGATCAATCGATGCCTTCAATTCATCAATATCCACAGGTTTCAACAAATAATCAAAAGCAGCATTGTGTATCGCTTTTATGGCATATTGTGAATATCCGGTAACGATAATAAATTTAGGACTTATTTTCTTACTTCGTACCTCACGTATAATGTCAAATCCGCTTTTATCTGACATTTCAATATCAAGAAAAACGATATCAGGCAATAATTTGAAAATAGTTTTGATCCCATCCCCAGCATTCGTTTTTTTCGCAAGTACTTTTACACTATTTATTTTTAGTAATAAATGTTCTAATCGATCACAGGCATCTTTTTCATCATCAATAATGATGCACGTGATCGTTCTTTCCGGATAATCTTCCATTATTCAATAGGTATTTTGATTTCAACTTTGGTTCCTGAGGGTTTTTGAAATTCATCAACCATATCATGGATCACATACGTAATTCGAATATTCATCAGGTTTTCATACAAATCCAGCATTTGATCCAGGATGTGTAATCCTTTACCAGTATTATTCCATTCCACTTGCTCCGCTTTAGCGCGACCTACGCCATTATCCCGGATCTTTATTCGATATCTTCCTCCTTCAGAGTGGACGGAAACCTTTAGCTTTCCGTTAGTCAGACGGTGTTTTAACCCGTGCTTTATGGCATTTTCAACAAACGTATAGATCAACATTTTAGGTATTTTAAAACTCCTTTTAACCGTTGGATTCACATTTATTTCCCAATCGAATTTGTTTTCATACCGATACTGTTCCAGTTCAAGATAATTTTCGACATAATCGAGTTCACCTGATAACGTGGTTGTGATTTTATCTGAATTCAGTATCGTAAGTCGTAACAGTTTGCTGTACTTGCTGAAAACATAATCGGCTTTTTCATGATCTTTTTTATAGATCAATGATCCGATGGAGTTTAGGGTGTTTAATGTAAAATGGGGATCTATTTGGTTTTTTATGGAAAGCAGCTGTAACTCGGCAATTCTTTTTTCCGTGTTATATTTTAATTCAACACGATGTTTTTGAGCTTTTTCAATCACTATCATCACAGAAAGTGTCAATAAATAAATGGTGAGATAAGCCGGATATTTTAAAAAGTATAGTTTATCAAACCGATATGAGTAAATTGATTCTTCATTTTTTGATTCCGTAACCAGCTCGGGAGATTTAGCCCCGTTTAACTTGACTCCATAATATCTAATCCTATTCAAGCTGTAGCATTTTACCAAAGAATAACCCGAAAAATCGTCACGGGTTATTATAAAGTGACTGTGATCGCGGCTCCGAAAAATGAGTTCCGTTTGATGATTGTTATTAACATCAATCTTTATTGGAAAACCATTCGTTAATTTGGGAAGTTGCTGCGTTTTGATAATCCTGAAGTGATCATTGTATTTATTAACCTGCCCGTTTTTCTTTATGATATAAAAATATTTCGGCTGATTCGGATTTGAATAGAGTGCGGCTCCTCTCCAGGATGATGAAAATTTAAATTTCTTTTCTCTTATTATTTTTAGTTTGGCATTAAATAATCGTAAAGAACTGAAATGTTTTTTTGTCCCATCATATAAATTCATAATGATATAATAAGCCTTTCCAAATTTATTCAAAGGAACTAAACTCGTCTCAGAAGGATAAAGGCCTGTTTTAACTGGTTTATACTTAAAATTTAAATTCTTGCTATAGTCCATGAGCCAGGAATACATATCAGAATAGGGAGCTTTTATATCACTGTTCCCGGTTGCGTATGTACCAAAAACTAAATTAAGACCGGATTTACTCCTCTGAATGACTATCCCCTTTCTATTATTCAGATTTGCATA
>Ga0102962_1000739_pt1 | contig 14274 bp, 21 predicted proteins | sample SalPonF2_C_D2_MG_FD_84519 | JGI IMG/M metagenome (GOLD analysis project Ga0102962, IMG submission 84519) | Salt pond soil microbial communities from South San Francisco under conditions of wetland restoration - Salt Pond MetaG SF2_C_D2_MG ...
ATAGTAGACGATGGTTTGTTGAGTGTTTAACACACGCACGGTTTCTTCGATTGTATCAATCAAACGCCATTTTTTGAGAATCAACAAATCTGAGAGCTTAACACTCTCATTTAATAAGATTTGTAACTCTCTCATTGTGTAATTTGATTGTCGCAATCGATTCATGATTCGGAAAAGCTTATCATCAATTTTAGTTATTGTTGTTGACGGTATATGCTCATGATCCTTGCAATAAGGATATCCAAAACGCGGTTCTCCCATTTCGGTTTTAGCGCCGCAGACTTGGCATTTCATGGTTGTTTCTCCGAAAGGCAACTGGTGTTTTCAGTTAGTAAGATCAATATCTATAAGATACGCTGAATCTTGATCACCATGACAGTAGACTCGAAAAAAGTATTCTTTGATTTGCGAAATCTCTAGCAACCTCCATGCGGTCTACGGGTTTGTTGCAGATGGCACATAAGGGTGTTGGGATATGGTCCTCAATTTTTGGAGAACGGTTACTCACGATTGGCCCTCGAATTTGAGTGAATATTCAAGTTTCAGCATATCACCTGATTCAAGATAAATTGTATTATTCAATTTCGTCTCACGAAGTACATCTAGATTAGGAGTACAAATGATTGTATGTGTGATATATTTGATTTGTTTTTTAACTTTCAATGGTGCAGTGTGCCAGATTACTTTTTCCAATTTATAATTATATGTCATTACTTTTTCTGAATCAATAATTTGCATTCCTTTGATAATTTCTCCATTATCAAGACGGAGGAAATGTACACAATCGTCAGGGTTATTTTGATAAAGCCAGGTGTAAATCTCAATATCATTGAGATGTCTTCCTAACTCTAGTTCAGTAAATTCAATGAGAAAAGGATTTCCCATTGATAATGTACCAAGTGTGACGCCTTTAAGGAAGTCTCTTCTTTCCATTTGATTGCTCCAATCAATTGCTGCCCTCATCCTTGAGAGCAGCAGTTAATCAACCGAAGATGCTCTTCCACCAAGAATTCGCACGAACACGAATCTTGTATGGACCACCTGAATTGGCCACTGTGATTTCAAAGCGGCCTTTACCGCAACGATGATCGACGTAATTTTTGCCTGGATGGTTTCGAGCCACGCCATGACCGGGCCTAGCCTCACCATCCCAGATACCGATTACGACACTAGGGTTGTGGATGTTTGTTTCAAAATGAAACTGCGTCCATGAGGACGTAGAATCAAAAATAAATGTATCGCCTGGTTGCCCATCAACAACCGTATCAAGTTGAAGCTGTTTCTGAGGCATTTTTGATACTCTCGATTAGGATTTGTGACCAACTTTCAAATTGGTCTACCATTGAAATTAAAACATCTTGGTCAACAAAACGACAGTTGACCATTTTCTCAGGTTCATTTGGTAGGATCTCGGAACCGCCGACCGACATTAAGTGAACAAGACCCAAATGAACTTGACCAACAGCATCACTGTTGTCGTTGATTGCACCAACCAATTGGATTGGTGAGCTTCGATTGTATTTAATTTCTTCGTCAAGCTCACGCCTAAGAGCTTTCAAATATGCAGAGTAAGACGCATTACCATCAATTGGATTGATATGACCACCAACACCAATTGAACGCCTGGAGTGCAATCTCTTCTCGCCACTTTTGATAGTGCGAGTATAAATGAATGTTTGTCCTTTGTTGTTTTTACTAACAACATAAGGGATGATTTGCTTGAACTCAGGGTTCTTCTCCATCTCATCACGTGACTCGTACCGTCCATGTTCGTCGATAAGATCAACAAACATTTGAACATCATCGAGCACTGAGATGTAGCCTTCAAAGTTAATGAGATTGATTGGTACAACCAATACTTGTTCTTGCTCGTTCATGCATATATCCTGAAAAAGCGTTCTTTTATAGGTGAGGCTAACTGACTCACCCGTCCTTCTGTTATTCCAAGGATCTCACCGATCTTATCTCCGGTGAATCCTTCACGCTTGAGATCAATAATCCTTCTCTCGTCTTCATTATGAACGGCTAATGTAATAGCCTCTTCAAACTCAAGTGTCGGTTTTTCTTGTTTTGCTTCAATTGAAATAATTGCAGCATCACTGTCTTCAACTTCCTTAAATTCAACTCCACGTCTAGCTGTTGTTGCCGACGTATGTACGATCTTATCCGTGAGAATAAAATCTCTAATCCCCCTCCTTATCGCCTTAATTATATAAGGCGTTATGTTGTTATCTTGTAACGCGGTCCTAGCCTCTTCGACCGCAATGATTAAATACAAAAAAGCTTCGCCTTCGGCGTCGTCGCCGCGATATGCCTGCTCTTTTGTAATCCGGTTGGCGATCGTCGCCGCAAGCCGTAAGTGGCAAGCTATAATACTATCGCGATGTTCAATCTTACCATCACGATATGCTTGCACAATCACTTCAAGTTCCTCTTCCGGTAATCTAGATGGAAGAGACTTTATTTGGCTTTTCCGGTTCATTAACTTGCCCTCAACACGTCAGCGTTGACGCGTGATCCCTGGTTGAATTTGGCAACATCGCCAAATGAGGGTGGCTGTTTCCAGCCACCCTTTTCATATTCTCAGGAAATCAAAAGGCGAGAAATCTGACTTGCTGACATTGGCTCAACACGAAACCAATGATGGTTTGGTGAGCTAATATCTTTAAGTTCATGAACTAACATATCATTGCCAGTCCATACTAATTTCTTTCCTTCTTCACCTGAGAACACTTTGGCGATGTACTGAGTGTTTGTCATTACGTCGAGGACGTAATAATTGCCGTTTTCGTGCGGGACGCCATTAACTGGACTGATCTTTGGTGCCATCTGTAGGTTCCTCCAGAGGCAACCTTCTGACGAACTTCCATTCTGCGTCATCGGGCTTTGGTACAAAGAACCATCTGCAATCATTCCCTAAATCCTTGAGTCTCATACCCTTGGATTCTCCTGGGAATGTTACAATCAATTCATTGTCGCTCATGTCATACCAGACATGAGCGAGATTAACTGTTTCGCATGTCGTATCAAGTACGACATAATTTCCAGGTTTTGTTGGGTTCTGTCCAACGAATTGCAGTGTTTGTTCCCAAGAACCAAAGTTCCGGGATTCCGTCTCGCGTCGCTTCTTTGACCGCTCGATTATCGCGGCCTGGTTGTCAACAAAATGTTTCTCGTCTGCTGTCATTTGTGATTTACTCTTCTCGTGTAATCGACTCATGGCTCCCATCGGAATGTCTCCTGTTATGTTGATCTTGTCTTGTTCGAAATCAATGGTTGCACAATCAAAGACAAGGGTTGCTTTCCAGGCACCCTTGTAATTGATTGTGCAATCAAACACTATGCAATCCCGCAAATTCATTGCCGAATGAATTGGGCATTTTGGCGAATATAGCGGAGACTGCATAAATGATTGTACAATCAATTCTATCATTTGCAACCAATTCTTGGTTTTGCAATCAATTCTTGCAATGGCCGAATCACATCGGCAAACTTCATTATATCATGGCGTTGTTTCAAAATGCAAGAAAAATTTTTTTTGATTGTAAAATGCTGTTTTGATTGTAAAATGCTGTTTTGATTGTACAATCAAAATGGGATAATTGCAAAAAAGATTTCTACAGCAAAATCATCAATTCTGTAACATCTGCCGACTGGATCTTTGATTGCACAATCAATGCTATCCCAAGCGACAGCATGAGGCAAGCCTGATCTTATACCACGTCCAACAATGACGCCATCGAACCTATTAAGATACTTCATTATACGAATCTCATTCCCTTCCTGGAACTTGACATCGTATAATTCCCCCTTAACATCGTTGCAGGAGACTGGAATAATCTCAATTGGAACAACAGCGTGAAAACGTTTGATTGCACAATCAATCAATTCCTGAGTATGGAACGAACGACGATTGAGAGGTTCACTCGCATCGGGATAAATGATCTCGGAACCATCATGTCCTATCTCTTCAATCAATTCGTCGACTTTGCAATCCAAAGCCATAGCGAAAGAGGTAGGAAGACATGACCAACGGTTTGGTTGTACAATCAACTGCATGGTTTTCTCTCCAGCATGTCAGAAGAGATTTCGATAGATCGGTTTGCTGAAGACGATAATTGGGGAGGTATTTGTGCTGCATAGACTACAGCTTCAACACCCCTCTCACGAACAAAACGAACAAGAGGTATCATATCGTAATCATTAGAACCAATGACTACAATATCAAGCCGATCAAGAAGCCGAAATATATCGATTGCAATTCCGACATTCCATATCGAGTCTCTTAATACCTTTGTTGTTTTACGGTAGCGTGTCTCGAAACCGAGCGATTTGAGTGCGATAATAAAGGCTGAAGCTTCTGTACCTGTATGTGTACCGTAAGCATACGCACGATATAGTTCGTGCTCACCTATTGCACCCTGTAAATATTTTTCATAGCTTAGCTTTGCTCCATTAAATTCTGAAGCAATAGCATGGTATAGGTGTGATGTATTAGCAAACACACCAACACGTTTTGGCATAATAGGGCCTCATTTTGTTGGGCAGCCTCCAGTGCCGCATTCCACGGATTCGATCAAGTCTCTAGCTTCATAGTCATTGCTTAGTTCCATTATTGGAGGGCAACGACTAATTAGTTCATTGTACTGATCTTCATTTATCTCCTCATAAGGGGCTTGCTTAAAGCCATGATCTTGATGAAGAAGAAAAGATGTAGTCTTAACTTGATCGTGGTAATTCTCCCCAAGCCAGTTTCGAATTTCTGCTACTTCATCGGGCTTGAAATAGCATGTCATGCTAACTGAATTATCAGCCCAGTGACGTTGCAGAAACAATTGATTGTTCAATTGATCGATAGCAGACAAATCGCTTGCACAAGCAGTATTGTCTGGTACTCGACAAGGGAAGTCAATAACCAATGTGTTCAAATCACGTGAACCATCAATATTCCATTTTGGTTCAACTGTATAATTTAATTCTCTTGCTTTGGCAACAATAGGATCATTGCTGGCAAAAGATATTCGGCGAATCCAGAATTTTGAGAATGCAGGGTGAACACCTGGCGTACAACCTGCAAGCAAACTAAGTGTGCCACTAGGCTTAACTGTCGTTAGTTTGACACTTTCATTTCGCCGCATCTCACGTGAAAGCCATTTGTCTGTATACTCTAAATGGTTATAGACAGCATCAAAGGCTTCAGCGTTTCCAATAAACGGATTATCTTGCAAGTACCCTGTCACCGATAATCCAATACGATTGTTACGACTGACAACCTCATTGGTTTTTGGATGCCAGAACTTAAGACTACCGATTGCTTTTGCTGCTCGGAAAAGCAATTCAGCAGCACGGCCAAACTCATTAACATCGACGATGTTTGGCAAAAACATTTCGCCAAGATTGCAAGCTTCGTGAGATTCAAGAATGATCTCAGCACATGGATTTGGCCCAATAACATAAGGGTCTGGTCGATAATTTAATCCATCAACAAGACGACCGTATTGGCGTGAAAGATTCAAATTGAAAAGGCCGTAAGGCTCACCTTTACCTTCATAGCCTCTCCAAAATCTTTCAGGCAATAAAATTACGTCATGTGTCTGAACAGTATTATTAGACATCTGACGATAAGCCGGGACCTGTCGAATTGACCAATCCTTTGCACTAAGATATTCTGGGTCTTCATAGCTGCCAATTGTTATTTCAGCCGAACGGCGGACGTTCCCAGCAACAACAATGCTGCCAATAATGTTCATAATATCCATACATTCAGTAGGCCGCAATTTACGGCCTCTTGCGTTCCGAAGGATTGCAGCAATCAATCCAATGCCACGAACCAATTCTTCTGGGCCAGAAGCAACACCTCCGAATCCGTTAATTAGTCGTCCTTTATCTCTAACGCAAAGCGTGTTATATCTAATGTCTTTTCCAGTATAGAAAAAAGATTCGAGAACACGTCGAAGTAGATCAACCCATCCTTCGCGGTTATCCGTAACAATATAATCACAATCAAAAGTATCGACGCGGTTGATTGTGCAATCAAACTTAACGATCGGCATCTCGTAGACATATTCTGGTAGAATGTTAAAGCCTACACCACCGCCAAGCATTAGCTGATTGAATGTGAATATAAATGGGTCAATTGGATGATTGACGGCGACATGCCAACAATTACCAGTGAGAACACCATTGGCAAGCGTAAAGTTATGGTATTCTGACACCTCGCAACAATACACTTCTTCTTCGCGATTTGTTTCTTCTACTGAAAAAACTTCAAGAAAATCTGGCGCCCCATACGGTTTCAAGTCATAAGGAACCTTGAATCCGGGATTCAAGTCTTTAGTTTGTACACGAGCTTTAGCAAAATTATATGGTACCCACTCATGGCTAGGAGTTGCAAACACACTTGTACCATTAGAAAACACGACTCGCATCAACTTTTGGACGCCGAAACTTTTAACAGTTGTCGTAGTCCAAATAGCCTGCCCATTTAACATCATCGATTGGACAGAAATTGATTGTCCAACCAAATTTTTGAACTTTTGATTACCGTGATAAGTGCGAATTTCAGTGTCACCACTGAAACAATTTTGCATCGAGTCGCCACCAACCTTATCAATTGTTGGTGTACCTAATTGCCAAATTGGTCGCCCAGCCGGGCAGGCTTTCAAGCTGAACCAATAGTAAAAGAACTCACTGATTTCTTCTGGTGTATAAATACCACCAATATCAAGGATACCGTTACAACCACGTTGGATTGTTTGCCACCATTCCTCAGTGACGCCAGCCGGTGTGTTACGAGCATATGTGCGTTTATATGTGACATAGCCGCATGGTCCCCAAGGAGGCACAAGATCCTTAAAATGATTCACTGTGGATTCGGGGACTTTCTTCGCGAATCTTGGAATTAACATGCCTGGATTTTACCTTGCATAAGACGGCTTCGCGAGCATAATGGTGGGCTCGCAGATGTTGGGGATCGTTGACGACTTTTACCCAAGTTATATCATGTACTTGGGCAAGTAATTTCATTTCGAACCAAGCAGCAGAAACTTTTTGATTAATTTTGATGCGTGAATTTACACCATCAATAACATATTTACTATCAGTATAGACAATGATTGATGAGGGGGTATTTAGATTATATAATCCATTTATAACAGCATACAGCTCCATTGTATTTATTCGACGATCGTAATCGTAACCTTTACCTATAATTTCAGTACCATCAGGGCAATCTAATACATAGCCATAGCCTCCGAGTTTTAAGTTAGTAAATTCACTACCATCTGCGTAAAGATTATAGGTCTTTGTAACAGATGGTACAGAAGCGAAATCGACCACACCCATTAGCTATAGCTCCACCTGGTAGCCTATGATCGCAACGATCAATCATTGATGCTAATCTTTGAATCGTCCCTTTCATTTCTAAATCATGTTTTAATCTATAGTGTTCACTGGGATCAATTTCTTGTAGTGTAGCATACTTTTTATTGATCCCAGTTCGTATTCGGTATTCAAGTTCTTGCATCGTCGCAAGCATTTCACCAGTCATTCGACGTACCTCGAATAGCAGATGAGGCAAAAACGGCCATTCGTCGCCGTTGAGCCATCAGGTAAAAGATGATCGCACTCTTCCTTCAACTCGCCAAGTTCTTCTTTGACTTTGTGTCGTTCGTTATCGATTGTACAATCAATTGCGTCGATTTCATTTGCATCCCGAGATGCGATTGCTGATGACATTGCATCAGCATATGCTTCAAAGATGCCCGTAAAATACTCGAAACGCAATTCATTCATTTTTGTCGATAAATTGTTGGTTCATTGTTTTACCGTCATGATTGGAAGAATGATTGGTGCAAAAATGACAAAAATGGTTGCGGCAAGCAGGCTTTGTTTCTTAAGAAACCGCCCTTGGTAAACAGTAAATATCCCAACAAACCAAAACGCAGTACAAAATCCAAGTAGAAACATCATGAGCGAAATATCTCCAGATACTGCCACCAATTTGCCGGCTTGAATAAGGTACCTGGAACTTCGTCGGGGCTTGTCACAATCCAGATACCGACTTGATGGGCAGTCATGAGCGGAAAATTGCGTAACTGTGCTGGTGTGAATTTATAACCTTTCGGGTTCTTTACTTCAATCCAACGACCACCATAGCTCCTATGACAGGCATATAAATCTGGGAATCCAGATTGATAGATGCCGCCATAAGTGTCTTTACAATACCAGCCTTCTTTTCGGAGTTTGGCTTTAATTGCTTCTTGAATTCTTCGTTCTGGCCCATCAGCTTGTGCTCTTACAGGCTTAGCAATTTCAATTTTGCTAGCTCTGTTATGTAGCTTCATCACTTCAAGAAACGTATACCAGTTTGCTGGCTTAAAGAGCTTGTTATATTCCCAATCACCATGATCTGTTAAAATCCATACGCCTACATTTTGCTTAGCAAACTCGTGGAATGTTTCACGCTGCGACGCCTCCAGCTTTGAACCTTTTGGGAGTTTGACCTCAATCCATCGTGAGCCATACGAAACATGGGCGGCAAAAACATCAGGAAAACCTGATTGATATGCATTTCCATGTGTGGATTTTGCATACCAACCTTCCATTAACAACCGTTTGATTAAACGGTCTTGGATTTTGGCTTCCGGTCTAGTATTTACTTTTAGTTTCGCAGGCTCCATATGGTTCTCCTCCTGATAGTCCGAGTTTCTTGATTTTTGTTCTGACTGAATACTCACTACGACCTAATATTGCACCTATTTCTCTAGCTTTTAGCTTTCTATAATTAGATTTCAAGAAGGCAACTTCACTATTACTAAAATGTGATGTGTTGTCCAGTTTTGTTCGGACACCGTAATGTTTTTTAAGTTTCTTGATCCCTGTTTCAATTATTTGTCTTACTCTTTCTTTTGTAACACCAAAAGTCACCCCTATGCTTTCGAGAGTGACTTTGCCGCTTCCTTTTATTCCATAATAAAGAAAAATGATTTCACGTTCACGCTCACTAAGTGTTTTATCAACTGCTATTAGCATTTCTTTGATTTCTATATTATTGATTGCACAATCAACATGATTATATTTATCGGCAATTTCAACTTGGTCACTACTCTTAGGCGTTCTTTTCTTTTTACGGTAATATTGTTGGTAAGCCGCTCTCAAATGCCAATAGACCCATGTTGTAAAATCACCACGTTCCGGGTCATAAGCCGATGTACCGTTTCTAATTAAATCAACAATAGAATCAACAAAATATGATACCATTTCATGTATTTCAAAATCCCTATGCACTTCATAATATCGTTCGGCACAACTATAAAACATACCATATACTGATTCGATTAAAGCCCAACAGGCTTCTTTGTTGCCTTGTCTGGCTTCAATAAAAAGCTCACCAGCATCCTTTCTGGTGAGCTTTTTGGAAACCAATCTTTTCATTCTTCTTGTTCCCTTTTAAGTGCAGATAAAGCAAGCAAACCTATTGCTTTCTTTATCTTAGAGTGGTATAAATCTTTGCCTGAAACGCCACCATCAAATGGATGGTCATAGCATTCTTGGGCTTCTTGAATTAACTCAAGAGCCCTGACTTCAATATAAGCCGATCCGTGGTTTGCAATAATGCGGTGAGGTCCATCTTCTCGTGGATTGATTACGCAATCACGGAGATACTTATGGATTGAAGTTTTCGACGGCGGGGACGGCCGCTTTACCTTTTTCGCTCTTCCTGCCATGTCGATTCCACCAATGTTTTCTCACTCTTGTCTGAGCAGAGTGGAGCAACACTTGCTCTGGAAAATTCCTCTGATCAGAAAATAGGTAAAGATTCTCCCACCACTCTTTTGGCTTTTGGTTCCACACTTCAAGAATAGATGAAATGTAGTCCCGTTCAAATTCTTCATACCACTGAAGAGTTTCTTGAATCTCCTCATTGGTACGGTCTGCGATGCTCCATACTGGGGCATCAAATTTTGCTTCTTGAATACCTGAGCGGATAACGTGCTCACGTATTCTTTCTCTTACAGCAGAAATGAGATAGAGTTGCTCATCTCTCCTGGTTTCAAAAAATGGTTTCTTGTTGCTCACGACGTGTGATCTCCGATAATAGTGTGGACTTAGGCATCTTGTTATAAAAAGGTATCCCCAGGATAGATGCCTTTCGCCTTAACGTGGCGACACTAAGTTCGCCGAGGAGCTTTCTCTTTTGATTGTGCAACCAATCTAAAAGACCTTCTTTGTTGCCGTCCTCAATATATTTATTGACTTTCTGTTTTTCATTTTCAGTTGCGGCAGCGTAAATTGCCTCAAATTGAGGCCGCTTTACAATACGCTCGATGCTCCGTAAAATAAGCACCTTGTTTGTTACATTTGAGAACAGGTCATTTAGTTGGTCCACGGTAAGCCTCCTTATTTTTCTGCCCAGGAACTCATTTGTTCCTCCCATTCAATTTCAATGAGAGGCACCCTGTCTCGGAAACTTTCGACCGTCTCAACAACAACTCTTGTTACATCTTTTATTTTATCAGGTCTTGTTGGGCACATGATTTCATCATGTACATTCATTGGTTGTACAACCCAATCATTGATGCCTTTTGGTTGTAGGTCCCAAATTTTGCGTTGTACTGTTTTTGTGATTTGTGCCCCGCTTGATTGTATTTCGTGGTTTGCGGCAGCACGAATGTTGCTACCTTGCAAAGCAAAAGCAGCACCGTACAGTGCTGTTTGTGTTGCACCTGAAGCTGTTTGCTCACGGTCGCGACGTGTGAATTTCATTTTAAGATCACGCCACTCTTTGGGCGGATCTTGAGCAAGCTCATATAGTGCTTTAATGATCTTATTTTCAAGTGTGAAATATCGACGAAAGCCCAACATCGACTCGACATAATCATCAGGATCTTTCCATTCAACCTGTGTCCCAATTCCACGCGGTTGATGCAAAGCTGAAAATTTGTCGATGATGCGTTGACGAGCAATTGCAACGCCTGGGTATTCGCGACAAAACTGTTCATACGCTTTTGTTGCCGTCTCGATATCAACACCGAGGCGTTCTTGAAGCGTATGTTCATTGCCACCATAAAGCATTGCAAACACGGCAGATTTACAGCGTGTGTAAATTTCTTTATCAGCGATAATTTCCTCATAAGTCATATGAGGGTAGACGAAGACGCCGAATAAGCCGTGAATCTTTTTTCCGAGTTGTAAATCGCGTCTCAGATTTGGGTCATTGTACTTTGCTTCTGCAAGTACGACCTCAAAACTAGCAAAATCACCGCCGCATAATTGATTGTCGCAATCAGCAAGTGGGAATTTGCTTCGGACGACTTTTTCACGCTTGATGCCTTGTGCATTTAACTGACTGTTACCAGACATGCGGCCAGATAATGCACCAATGACTTTGAAGTCAGCATGAAACCGATTGGCAGTTAAGAGCTTTTGATAGAGTTCAAGCTCTTTGCCAGCCATTCTAGCATCAAGAACGTTTTGTGCCAGCTTCGCCGCTGGATGGTCATAGCGACCAGTACCATTGCACCGTTCACAAGATTCTACAAAATCCTCGTATTCAAATTTACCGCTACCATCACAGGAATCGCACTCTTGATTTATCCATTTGGCTATAGTTTCCAAATTAACTTTCTTTGTGCTTCCCTTCATAAAGTGGGCTTCAGTTGGGTCAAGTGATTGTGCAAGATATTTCTTAACCGTTGATGGTGCAGTTGGGTATTTACCTTTTCTTATCAAAGCATCATGTTGAAGCTCTTTGATGCCTTCAAAATCGATTTTATACCCCTTCCAACGACAAGCACCAACCATACAAGCTAATTCACTGTCATCGTCGCCCAATTCTGGCTCACCAAAGAATTTATATAACCCTCTGGTATATTCCACGTCTTTAGCTGCATATGTTCGAGCCAAAGTGTTGTAAGCCCAGTGTCTAATGTGATGAGATATAACGTCTGGCCAACTTCCCTTCCAGTTCCCAGGTTCTCCAATTGCAAGAGCGTATGGGGCATATCCGTACTCTTCTGGTTTGAATCTTTTGCTGACTTCAATATCAGCAAATAACAATGTAGTATCGACAGGTAAGTCTAAAGCATCGACTGCTAATGACTTCAAAGCAGACGATGGCTTGAATTTCAAAACAATGTCTTTGAAATCTGGAATTATGTCCCCATTGTCATCGTGTATATCATACACTTTCCACTTTTTAGCATATTTGTCTTTAGCTTTTGCAAAATAAATAGCTTTAAGTGGTATGCGTCTCTCTAGCTCATTTGCAAGCAAATGAGCTAGAGGAGTTGGAACGCGACGAACAACAATATCGCCACGTTCCATAGTGGATTGGTATGGCCCTCGACGTGCAACAAGCATTAGATCACATGCTTGTTGCACTTTCAGACATGGGCCTTTTCTTGCTTTCTGTTCTGCGATTGCATACTTATCAATAATGTCCTCTGGGTAGGCATCACCTGGCAATTCTGCCAGCGTGTTATATGTCTGACAAAGGTGGAAATGATCGAATGAAAGATTAAAACCGACCACACCACCCGGATGATAAATGATTGTCTCAATCAATTTAAGAGTGTCGCTGACCTGTTCACGGAACACTTCATGGAGGTAGATTTCACCATCACCTTCTGCCCATTGTATTAGGATTGTAGGTCCATGAAAGCCGCAAGTCTCTGTATCATAGTAAATTGGCTGCATCAATCAGTCTCCTGAGTGATTAACGATTTGTTCAATGGCTGGACTGCATTGTATTTTTCGTTATCATCTCTTTCATTTTCGATTTTGCAATAATTCAACTCATTAGAATCAGTTGCATATCGAAAATAAGGACAAACGTCCGAAAGAGCACAAAACGGAATACCATCAAGCCAAACTGGCTTAATGTCGTTTGGAATTGGTTGCATCAATCAATCCTTATATAGCCTGATTCGAATGCCTCTGCCGGTGAATATGATTCATAACCGTCTTTGTAGCGAACAAAATAACCACCCGGTCGTGGTTCATGTTTTTGCAACCATTCCAAGGTAACAGCATAATATTCCCCACTTTCGAAGTGGAGAACTTGACCATTGATGTATTTGATCTTTGCTGCTTCCACTGTTTTGTGTGATTGATAAAGATGCATTAGCCTGTCTCTCTCGTAGGAAAAGATAAAATGATCGGCCCACATGAGCCGATCCTGCCTCTTCGGCCTTTGCCTTTTTCATGCCCACAGTCGGGGCACCTGTAATAATAGCCCTCGGAACCCAACTTAATCGTAAATAATCCCTTTGGGCATCTCGGACATACTTTCTTTCGGTAGTGTGTAGTGCCGCCCATCAGCTTCCACCATTTGTTTGAGATCCCGATATAGCTCGTAATCAGGAATCTCACCTGCCACCCATGCCAAGCAACGGGTGCCGAAATTGTTTCCTACGTATTCTTGAATATGATCCATCATCTCGAAGATTTCTGCTCGACTGCGTTGTTTCTTCGTATAGATGGATCGTTTTTGCTTCTTCTTGACTTCGATGCCACGTTCACCTTTACTACGTGCTTCTTTGATTTGTTTTACCGCAGCGTACTGATCCTCACGTGTCGGAAGATAAAAAATATCCTTGATCTGTTTTTGAGTTATATTGCCCTTTCCGGCTTCTTCCTGAATATCTTCAGGAAGATCGAGAAGCATCAGGCGAATATGAACCCAAGGGCGTGATTGCCCTAATTTTTCGCAAATAGCCTCTTGTGTTAGGCCACGATCTCGCAAATGGCCAACAGTCATTGCTTCTTGCTGAATCGTCAAATTTGCACGATGAATGTTTTCTGTGAGATTCATAACGATGGCTTCAACATCTTGAATCTCAGAGTTAATGATGCAAGGGATAGTCTCCCATTTCAGGATTCTTGCCGCATTGAAGCGACGATACCCTGCAATAATAAGGTAATGCTTTCCATGCAAATTGCGTTCAGCTTCCGTGTATGGACGGACGATAATTGGGCTTTGAAGCCCTTGATCCTCCATTGATTTAGAGAGATCAATAACATCGATTGGAGCAATCCGACCTCGGCAATTGAATTGCTCATTAGCGTGCAAGTGGTCCAGTGGAATGTCTCTGACCGTCACATTCGTTGTCTGCATCGATTTTCCTCCGAATGTCCTCTATGGACATTGCATGTTGCTTGTTTTGGTAGCACCAATTGGTCATATAAGTTCGGACGGCTAAAAACCAACCTAACTTACCGCCTCTTGATTGTGCAACCATTTCTTTCAACTCATTCCCGTATCTCGGGACC
>Ga0102962_1000740_pt1 | contig 14260 bp, 10 predicted proteins | sample SalPonF2_C_D2_MG_FD_84519 | JGI IMG/M metagenome (GOLD analysis project Ga0102962, IMG submission 84519) | Salt pond soil microbial communities from South San Francisco under conditions of wetland restoration - Salt Pond MetaG SF2_C_D2_MG ...
CGACGTTCGGCTGGGAGACATTCCTTCCCTGTCGCTGGGCGACGACGATGACGACGAGAGCGAGGAACCGGAACGCTTGTTGCCGCACGCCGCGATTGCCGTGGTCCACGGCCATCTGTTCATCGCGTCGCACCTCGACTTCCTCTTGAAGGTGATCGAACCGGCCGGACCGCGCACAACGCTCGGTCGGAGTCTCGATTATCGCGTGGTCGATGCGACGCTCGGCGGCTTGGGGGTGGCGAACCCGTGTGCCCGAACCTTCAACCGCACCGACGAAAACGCACGCGCCACCTACGAATTGATCCGCCAGGGGAAGATGCCCGAAAGCGAGACTGTGCTGGGGCGACTGCTCAACGCACTGCTGGGCGGCGGGCAGGCAGGCGTCGACCGTTTGCAGCGCATCGACGGCAAGAACCTGCCTCCCTTCGATACGGTACGACGCTACATGGGCCCGGGCGGCATGGTCGTCGGCGTCGAGCAGGAGGGCTGGTTCTTCAAAGGCATTCTGTTGAACAAGGGGATGCAGTAACGGCATTCGTGCCTACGTGATGATCCCCGACGCCCAGCCCTCCGCCCGAAAGCGAGCGACAGGAGAGAGGTTTCGGATAGACACTTAGCCCCACGAGGTGCCCCGCGATGGACTACTATCCCCTGATCGTTCTGCTGATCGGCCTGGTGACGGTCATCGGCATGATTCTCGTGCTGCGTGTCAATGCGTTTCTGGCACTGATCACAGCAGCCATCCTCGTCAGTCTGCTCTCGCCGGGCGAAATGGCCGACAAAATCGAGCGTGTCGCCGAGGCGTTCGGGAGCACCGTCGGCAAGATCGGCATCGTCATCGCCATGGCGGCCATCATCGGCAAGTGCCTGATGGACAGCGGGGCCGCCGACCGCATCGTGCGCGCGTTCCTTGGCGTGCTGGGAGAAAAACGGGCGGCGGCCGCACTAATGGGCAGCGGGTTCGTCCTCTCCGTGCCCGTCTTCTTCGATACGGTTTTCTACCTGTTGGTGCCGCTGGCCCGGTCGCTCTTCCGGCGAACCAACAAGAACTACGTCCTCTATCTGACGGCCATCGCCACCGGCGGAGCGATCACCCATACGCTCGTCCCGCCCACGCCCGGTCCGCTGGTCATGGCCGATACCCTGGGGATCGATATCGGACTGATGATCATGATCGGCACGATGATCGGGCTGCCCACGGCCGTCGTCGGGCTGCTGATCTGCAAAGTCATGAATCGGATGCTGGAACTGCCGATGCGTCCCTATGCGGGCGAGCCCGAGCCGGAGCCGCTGGCCGACGACCAACTGCCCGGGCTGTGGATGTCGCTGATGCCCGTGTTGCTGCCGGTGGTGATGATCTCGGCCAATACGGTTACGAAGATGTTCGCCGAGAAGAGTGCTGATCCCACGTTGGCCAAGGCCGCCGAGGTGACAGCCCTGTTGGGCAACCCGAATCTGGCACTGCTGCTCTCGGCGGTCATTGCCATGTACGTCCTGGTCCGCCAACGCGGCCTGACACTGAAACAACTGGCCAAGACGACCGAGGTCGCGCTGATGAGCGGCGGCGTGATCATCCTCATCACGGCCGGCGGCGGAGCGTTCGGTGCGATGCTGCGGCAATCGGGCGTGAAGGAAGCGATCGAAGGACTGGTCGGAACCGAAGGCCAGAACGTCGGCATGTTGATGCTCCTGCTGGCATTCGGCATCGCCACGGTCATGAAGATCGCCCAAGGCTCGGGCACCGTCTCGATGATCACGACATCGAGCATCATGGCGTCGATGGGCGTCAGCTCCGCCATGCTCGGCTGCAACGTCGTCTACCTGGCCACCGCGATCGGCGCCGGCTCATTGACCGGTTCCTGGATGAACGACAGCGGTTTCTGGATCTTCGCCCGAATGGGCAACCTGACCGAAGTCGAAGCGCTGAAGACCTGGACCATCCTCCTGGCACTGTTGGGCGTAACGGCGCTAGGCTTCACGCTGCTGGCTGCACGGTTCTTGCCGTTGTTGTAGTCACGAAAGGAAGAAAAAGGCGGGCCTCGCAAACAAGCAGTTCTGGCCGCTTTTAAGTCGACCCCTGGTCGTCAGTTTTGGGACTGAACGCAAACCAAGAGTATCGTACATTTTTAACAACCGACCGGGAACTGTTCCATGAACGATGCCCAGATACGTTCGAGTTTCCACAGCAAGAAGCTGCGCAGACACCATGCGACTCCCGATACGCTTGTAGTCGATGAACTGGGCCTGAAGCACGGGAAATTCCGGGCCGATATTGCGGTTATTAACGGCCATCTCATCGGCTACGAGATAAAGAGTGACGACGATTCCCTGCACAGACTGGCCCGACAGGTCGAGGCGTACAACGCCGTTTTTGACCGAGCGACCGCCGTAGTGGGCCAACGCCACGTCGGGGGTGTGGAAAATCTCACACCGCCATGGTGGGGCATTGTGGTTGCGATGCAAGGACAGCGTGGTGCCATCCACTTTGAGGCCATTCGCCGAGCAGCGTTGAATCCGTCAGCGGATGACTTTGCAGTGGCCCAACTCCTGTGGCGAACCGAAGCCGAAGAAGAGCTCGTGAAGCGAGGCTTCTCTGGACGGATTCTCAGGCAGAGCCGTTCAGTCCTCTACCGGGAAATCGTCCATGTCTTAGGCTCACGCGAACTCCGCAACGTGGTCAGGAAGCGGCTGAAGAGCCGAACAGATTGGAGACGTCCCGGACGACTTTCTCCAAGTGATGATTCGTCCCAACCTTGCGCCAAGTAGTAAGGTTGCCCGTGCTGGCGGAACCGGCCGCGCATTCAGAGATATGCCTGTCGCCTTCGGAGAAACTCGGCCCCATGTAGCTCCCAGACGCGATCACCATCCGGCAATGGTCCCGATACTGCCCGAAACCGTTTTCGCGCACATTTGGTCCCTTGACGATGAACCAGTCGTCGTCTGTTGTATATCGAATGGTCGCTGAGGGTTTCAGCTTACGCATGTCCAGTAAAAGAAGGTCGGGATGGCTTATGCCGTAATCCCCAAACGTCGGCAACCGGACCTTGGCCTTGCGCAAGCTCCCGACAAGTCTCTTGTATAGGACCCATTCGTATCTTGGGATTGTTGCCGGGCCTCGTTTGATCTCCGCCATCGTGGACGGAAATGAAGTCCCCATAAGCGTGAAGGTTCGCCAACGAGCTAGGTAGGGCAACTTTCGGATGAGGGTCTCGACCAGCTTCGCGAATCCCTCGACCGGCTCGAAGTTGGGGGCACCAAGGTCAAAAATCAGGTCGCAATCCTTTATGTTGACACCGGCCTTCGCTAAGAGAGCATCCGTATCGACCTTCAGGCTGGGCTTTGCGGCTTCCTCAATGGTGACGCGCAGACAAAGACCACGGCCATCTCGTGACACAGCCCGTTTCACAGCCCGCTGGCAGCCAGAGTTCCGAAAGAGGCCAGTCACCGGCACGGCAGAACACCCCGCAGCCCGGAGTTTGTCTAACACGAACGAGACCGGCTGGCCACCATCCGCCATCACCTTCTCGGAAGGGATGTGCAGAACATCCACGAAACAGGGATGAGTACCCCATTTGCCATGGACCCTCTTCGCGAATGGCTCAAGGTGCTTGTCTATCGTCTTGCTATCCACCCCTTTCTCGAAGTCAAATCCCATTTCCGGCACTTCAATGAGCGGCGTGATGAAGTTACGTGCTGTGGTGCTCAGATCGAGCACCGCCTGGTACTCGCCCTGCTTCCACCGCAGGCACGGGACATAGTGATTGTGGTCAAACTTCATGGACCGCCATCCTTCCCTACTGGGCAAACTGCACCTCTGGGAACTGTGCTCTGGCTTTGCCTCCGCCAACGAGGTCGGTCAGAATCACGTAGTTGTCTGCTTCCTTCCTTATCCGCCCAGCAACTATCGCGGGATGGATGCGGTGCTCTTCCGCGAAAGACCTGATGGACTCCTCCGTTCTGACGTAGCGCGCCAACGCGACCTCCCAGTCGTCTTCTGGTATCAGTGCGGCTCCGGCAAGCGAGTCCGCTTCCCGCTCCAAGTCATCAGGCTCAGCCTCCAGGTCATCGAAAATGTCCTCAAGCTTCCCCTTCCGCAGGTGCCTCACCACATGGATCAGTTCGTGCAACAGCACAAACCAGAAGTTGTCGAGTCGGTCATAGCGCAGCGTCATGCCTATGACAGGGCTTCCGTCTGGAAGAAGGAAGGCTGCTCCATCCAGATAGGTCTTTGGCAGGTGGGGCTCAATCACCAGCGGAATTCCCGCTTCGCTGAGCATCCTCTTTGCACGGCATGGGCCATCATCGAATCGGCTCTCCTGGACCAAGTCCCGCAGCCAGCCGTGAGTTATCGAATCCCGAGAGTAGGAGCCCGTCGGTTGCTCCTTTCTCGCCAACATGAGGACTCGGCACTGCCAAGCCCAAAGAGCATATTGGTCCATCTCAGAGCCGAATCTCGCCCGATGTCTCAGAAACGCTGGTTGGCGGCGAGGCATCGCTTTTTGCACGTATTCCTTCGCCAAGTTGAGGCGATCGGCCTTCACCGCGGCCAGCGACCCCGCGAAATCGATGTCTTTGAACCATCCTCGCCGGTACATATCCTTCACGGGGAACAACTCCCACTCAATCTCCTGCACTCGTGGAGAGGAGCGAGATGGGGCCTGGGGCTTGAGTTCCGCGACTTCGCTAATGTCGAGACGCAATGCGTCTGCGACCTGCGCCAATCGCCGCAGGCTCGCGGATGCGTACTCTTCCGATTCATATCGTTGAACTTGCTGCTCTTTGACGCCAAGACATTTCGCGAGTTCACGCTGGGAAAGGGCCTGGGCTATCCTGGCCCGGATGAGTATGCCCGGCAGTTCTTCAAGGGTGGCGGCCTTAAGAACGGTCACCGCGCCCGATTTCAGGGCTCCGTATTCCCGAATCTGCTCGGACAGCACCTCCTCCTCACTCCTCAGTGCCTCTAATTCAGCCTTTGCGAGAACATCGGACCCGACACGGGCGGCAGTCTCTTCGAGACTGAACGCCGCCACTGCCTCCCGGAGTCGCGACAACTGCCGCTTCGATATCCGGTACTGACGCTCGTTCGTTATCATAATGTCTCTGCCTTCCCCCCCCGTCATGTGAGTCGGACTCGGATGATACCCTTAGGCGTGCCCGTATGCTTGTCGGTCTGAAAGAACTCCACGAATATTCGAGTGCCATCGGCGTTGACGCTTGACGGGAAGAACTCGCCCCCGTACTTCAGCTTCTGTCGTCGCCGCTTGTCGCTGAAATCCAGAAGCACAGGGTCGAGTTTCTTGTGGTCTACTCCGGAAGGTTCCCAGCACGCATCGAAATCTCCCGGCCTCTCCTTCTCGGTCACGAAACTGCCGTCCAGGAACACAATCTTGCAGCCTGCCAGCCGAAGGGCTTGGACGCCTCGCTTGAACCCCTCGAACAAGTTTCTCCTGACATCGTTAGTCGCGAAACGCCGCTCTATCTCCTCCATCGTGGCATCGTGTATGCCAGGCGGAAGCACGTCCCACACACCGTTGATGTTAACAGGGTTTGGTATCATGACACAACAATAGGAAGAACAAAGGGGGCAGAGCTATTCTGACAAAATCCCTAGTCCGTAAACAGCTTCGTCGACAGATACCGTTCGCCCAGGTCGGGGAGGATGGCGACGATGAGTTTGCCGCGGTTTTCTTCGCGACTGGCGATTTGTAGGGCGGCCCAGGTGGTTGCTCCGCAACAGGTCCCTCCGAAAATGCCCTCCTGCTTGGCCAACTGGCGGGCCGTCTGGATCGCGTCTTCGTCGCTCACCTGGACCACTTCGTCGAGCAGATCTAGGTTGAGCACCTCGGGGATGAACCCCGGCCCGATCCCCTGGATCGCGTGGTTCGACGACGTCAACTCCTCGCCGGCCAGCTTCTGCGAGATCACCGGGCTATTGGTCGGCTCGACGGCGGCAATGCGCAGCGACGACTTGCGCGGCTTCAGCCCCTCGGCGATGCCGGTGATCGTTCCACCGGTTCCGACACCGGCAACGACCACATCGACCTCGCCGCCCGTATCACGCCAAATCTCTTCGGCCGTCGTCTCGCGGTGAACGCGGGGATTCGCCGGGTTGGTGAACTGCTGGGGCATGTAGCAGTTTGGTTTTTCGGCAACCAGGGTTTCGGCCGCACGCACTGCTCCCGCCATGCCTTCGATCGCCGGGGTCAACACGACCTCCACGCCAAACGCCTTGAGCAACCGTCGCCGCTCGACGCTCATGTTGTCAGGCATGGTCACGATCAGTCGCAGGCCCCGGGCGGCACAGACACAGGCCAGCCCGATTCCGGTGTTGCCGCTGGTCGGCTCGACGATGATCGTCTTCTCGTCGATCAAACCAGCCTGCTCCGCCTGCTCGATCATCGCCTTGGCAATGCGATCCTTCAGACTACCCATCGGGTTGAGGCTCTCGACCTTGACCGCCACCGTTGCGACACAATCCTCAGTGATGCGATTGAGCCGAACCAGGGGCGTGTTGCCGATACATTGTGTGATGTCGGAAAAAATACGACCGGTTTGCGTTTCAGCCACAGCGGACACCCCTTGGGAAGAAGGCCTTTTTCGAGTCTTACCGCACAACCCTTGTGAATGCTCGCGCATTCTAACACCCCGTTGAAAAACAGACGATCCACTAACCCGAAGCGCAAGCGAGGCTGAATACCGCGAGGAATCGATACGTCGCTCTCCTCTGCGCTTCGGGCTGGTATTTCAAAGGGCTGCTAAGGTGTTTGTAGCCCCCCGGCCCCGATAAGTCAACCGGCGCCGAGTTCCTGCAAAGTCGACAATCATGCTGTTGTGTCGCGTTTCGCCTTTCGTAGGGTGCGTCTGGACGCACCATTTCCCTCGGGAAAGTGCGGCCCCTGGGCCATGGTGCGTCCAGACGCACCCTACGAAATGTCCGACTTGGCACTTCTCCTGGGACTCAACTCGGCTGCTTGACGAAGGGCGACTTCCCTAGTATTATAGAAGCGCTTGGCGGGATTCCCTGTCGGGCGAAGATCGTAACTTGATAGATTCCGGCGCAGCAGAAGAAGCATTTCGGCGCAGTGAAGAGGCTACCGGTCGGTGTATTTGACGCACACGGTGGTACTGTGCTATGCGGAATCGCAACAAATCTGAGAAGGACACGGCTGGGAGTGCGCGCCCATCCGATGCGACGCATTCTCTCGGTTGGCAATCCAACCAACGAGACGCGCAGAATTCTCGTCCCCTCAGAGTTGCCTCGGGCCGGCTTACGGTTTCTCGTGTCGGGCCCCATCTGTATTCGTGGGTAATAACGGCCGTGATGGCCGTGTGTACGGCCGCATCCGCCCAACCGCCGACGACCGCACCGCCGGAGCCTATCCCCGAACCACCGACGGCGTCGAGCATTTCGCCGCAACCGGAAAGCCCCCTGCCACCGCAAGGTTCCGTTGCTCAGGAACCCACGCCCGTACCACCGACCCCGTCGAGCTTGCCATCCCGTTCGGATTCGCTGGTAGCACCGGCATCGGAACACACGGCCGAAGCGATCCAAGAGGAGGCCTTCGCCGTTGTGCGGCAAGCCATCGAAGATTTTCCCAACCAATCGGATCCGCTCGGCCTGATGGGGACCGTCCACCATCAGTTCGAACACCGCGAGGAAGCTGTCGAGTGGTGGCAGCGAACGCTTCAGCGAAACCCGCGACGCGCCGACATCTACTTCGGAATGGCCACGGTGGCTGCGGAAGAAGAGGAATACGAAAAGGCGATCGAGTTGTGCCGCAAAGCGCAGGAGATCGACCCCGATCTACCCGAGGTGGAACACCGATTGGCAGAGGCCTTGGCGGCGATGGGGCGACCCGAGGAGGTCATTGAAGTTCTCGACCGGTCCGACCGAAACTCCCCCAATGCGAGCGAAGACTACTATCTGCTCGGACAGTCCTATCTGCAGTTGAGGCAATACGATCTGGCGGCGGCGAACTACGAGAAGGCACTCTCGCTAAGACCAAGCTACACAAACGCCTGCTACGGACTGGCCACCGCCCTTACGAGAATGAAGCAGCGTGAAAAGGCCGCCCAGTATCACGAGAAGTTCGAAGAATTGCGAGCGGCGGATCTTCAGGCCGTGAAGTATGCCCTGGGGAATCGCGCCAAGAGAGTGGATACGGATCTGGATCATGCAATTCATGTCGTCGCTAAGACGCGAGCCGATGCGGGACAGATCTATCGGGGCCATGGGTGGCTATACGAGGCCGAGCAGCATTGGCTCCGGGCCGCGGCATTGGATCCGAGAAACCTGACTTCTCGTCAGGGCCTCGTCGAACTCTATCGGCGCCGAGGTCAGCACGAAGAGGCCCTCGAACTCTGCCGACAACTGACCAAGATTGCTCCGCACATGGCCCTCTATCACTTGAACACGGGCGTTCTGCTTGCCCAGATGCAGCGGTTCGACGCGGCCGAACAATCGCTGCGCAAGGGAATCGAACTGGCGCCGAAACGCACGCCCGGCTATCACTCGCTACTGCAAGTATTGATGTACGGAACGAAGGATTTTTCCCAGGCCAAGTTGGTGGCCGAACAGCTCGTCGAATTAGAGCCGACAGCCGGAAGCTATACGATCCTCAGCGAAGCGTGCCACCACGACAATGATCTGCCCGGGGCGCTGGCCGCCATCGGTCGGGCCACTGAGTTGGATCCCGACAGCGAACGGCTCAAGAGCGTCCAGAAATGGTTGCAGGAAGAAGAAACAAAGAAGGCCCCATGACGTCATTGAACGACACTGCAGCAAGACGCGGCTCGCCGCACAACAGAGCCCGGCGCTCGATGCTTCTGGCGGCCGCACTCTGCCTCGCGGCGATCGGTGCCGACTATGCCTCGTGTGCCGAAGGTCAAGTGCAGTTGCACGACGTGATGCCGACCTCGGGAATCATGTTCAATCATACCGACGGCGGCTCGGGCAAACTCTACGTCATGGAACCGATGACCGGCGGTTTGGCGCTTTTCGACTACGACGGGGACGGCGACACCGACATCTACTTCCTCAACGGAGCACCACTCAAAGGAAGCCCGCTCAGAGGAAACGCAGTTGCCAATCAGCCGAAGAACGCTCTCTACCGCAACGACGGCGGAATCCGATTCACCGATGTGACGGAACAGGCCGGCGTCGGAGATACCGGCTATGGCTTGGGCGTGACGGTCGGCGACTATGACAACGACGGCGACCCGGACCTCTACCTCAACAACTTCGGCCCCAATATACTCTACCGCAACAACGGCGACGGCACGTTCACCGACGTCACCGAGCAAGCCGGCGTGGCCGACGGCGACCAGGTGGGTGCCGGCACCAATTTTCTCGATATCGACGGCGATGGCGACCTCGATCTGTTCGTCAGCCGCTACCTCATCTTCTCGTATGATATGGAGGCTGCGCAGACGGCCCTGACCGGCTATCGAGTTCAGTCCGGCCCCCAGTCCTATCCACGCGTCGGGAATTCCCTCTACCGCAATAACTCCGACGGAACCTTCACCGACGTCAGTCACGCCTCGGGAATTCGCTCGCATGAAGGGCACGGGATGGGATCCATCTGCCTCGACTTCGACAACGACGGCGACACCGATATTTGCGTGGCCAACGACCAATGTCCGAACTTCCTTTTCCAAAACGACGGCACCGGCCGGTTCGAGGAAGTCGGACTGGAATCGGGCCTGGCCTACGACATCAACGGCAACACGCAAGCAAGCATGGGAATCGGCTGTGGAGACTTCGACCACGACGGGTGGCTCGACCTCTACATGACATCGTACGAGTTGGAACTCGCTACGCTTTACCAAAACACGGGCGACGGCTTCTTCGACGACGTCACACGACTCACCCGAGCGGGCGTCGGCACGCTAGAGCGAGTCACCTGGGGGTGCGATTTCGTCGACTTCGATCACGACGGCAATAAGGATCTCTTCATCGCTTGCGGACGCATTGAAAACTACATCAAAGAGTCCGACCACTCCATGTCCTACGACGAACCGAACACCCTGCTGATGAACACCGGCGACGGGCAGTTCGTCGATGTCTCTGCAGACTGTGGAGACGGTCTGGATGTGAACCTCTGCAGCCGAGGTGCCGCATTCGACGATCTCGACAACGACGGCGACATCGATGTCGTGATCCTCAACTGGCGGCAGCCACCCACGATCCTTCGAAACGATACGGTCAGCGACAACCATTGGATCCGAATCCGCCTTCGCGGCACGAAGACCAATCGCGACGGCGTCGGAGCACACGTCAAGGTCGTTGCCGGCGATCTCTCGCAAGTCGCCGAAGTCCACAGCGGGCGGGGCTACCAGAGCCACTACGGCATGGACCCGCATTTCGGTCTGGGTAAGCACGACCGGATCGATCGCATAGAGGTTCGTTGGATCGGCGGCGGCGTCGACGTCCTCGAAAACCTGCCCGTCGACCGGCTCATTACGATCACCGAAGGAAGTTCGTCACCGACGCAATGAGCCTCTATCGCCAAATGGCTGAAATGTTAGGATGAAGGCATTCATCCCCGTCCCAAAACTTCCCGCTGCCATTTGACGAGCCCCATGCCTGCCGAACCTTTCTCATTCGAGTTACACCACACCGACACCGGCTGTGCTGCCCGCCGAAGCACGTTCCACACGCCGCATGGGCCGGTCGAAATGCCGGCCTTTATGCCGGTCGGAACTCTCGGCAGCGTCAAGGGGCTCGAAATCGAACAGATCCGCGACACCGGCGCGCAGATGATCCTCAGCAACACCTATCATCTGTCGCTCCGACCCGGCGAAGCGGTGGTCGAGTCGCTCGGCGGGCTGCACGGCTTCTCGGGCTGGGAGGGGCCCATCCTGACCGATAGCGGTGGGTTTCAGATCTTCAGCCTCGCACATCGAACGAAGGTCACCGAGCAACAGGCCGTTTTCCAATCGCATATCGACGGCCATTCGGTCGAAATCTCGCCAGAACGGGCGGTCGAAATCCAAGAAGCACTCGGCAGCGACGTGGCCATGGTGCTCGACCATGTCGTCGCGCTACCAAACGAGCCGGACGTGATTCGCGAGGCGACCGAGCGAACGGTGCGCTGGGCTCAGCGCTGTCAGCAGGCCGCCCGACGGACCGATCAGACCCTGTTCGCCATCGTCCAAGGCGGCCTCGACCCCGATCTGCGGGCCCAGTGTGCCGGGCAGTTGGCCGAACTCGACTTCGCCGGCTACGCGGTCGGAGGGCTCAGCGTCGGAGAAGAGCCGGCCGAAATGTATCGCATGATCGAAGCCACGGTCCCGAGCCTTCCGACCGATCGGCCTCGATACCTCATGGGAGTGGGGCGGCCCGAGGATTTGGTCGAAGCGATCTATCGCGGGATCGATCTTTTCGACTGCGTCATGCCGACTCGCAACGGGCGGAACTCGATGGCTTTCACCGACGAGGGCCCGTTGAGGCTGAGAAACCTCAAGTACGAACGCGATCCACGCCCATTACAGCAGGGATGCCCTTGCGCCGCTTGTCGGCGAAGCCGCGGCTACATTCGCCACCTGTTCATTTCCGGCGAGATGCTTGGGCCGATCCTGCTGTCGATCCACAACCTAACCTACTATCAGCGGTTAGTCGCCGACGCCCGGCAGGCGATCGAGGCAGACCGGTTCGAACAGTTTCGGGCCGAGAAAGTACGGGGATGGTGCTCCGACGGGGGGTAATCAAGGCAATTTAGGCCTTGCTTGGCGCAGAAACCGAGGTCTATCGTCGTTTTGCGGCGGACAGGGCATAGCCAACAGAGGGGTCGCCTGGGCTTTTTTTCGGTCCCCTTGCCCCCTGAGCGGCAACAGTTTATCATACTGGGCTACGATGTTATATAAGTGGCCCAATATGTCGACATGACTCGGGCCGTTCGAGGTCCGATTTGCCCCCGGGAAGGCCGACAAACCCCGTCCCTCGGAGTGGGGCATCGACAACCATTCAGGGAATTCCGTGCTAGCTACATTCGCAACCAATCTGGCCCTTTTCGCCCAAGACGCGCCCAAGGGCGGCGAGCCGATCAACCCGCTGGTCCAGTGGATGCCGCTGATCATGATCGGCATCCTGTTCTACTTCCTCTTGATGCGTCCGCAGAAGAAGGAACGAGAACGCCAACAAGCGATGCTGGCCGCGGTCAAGAAGAACGACCGCGTCGTGACGGCCGGTGGGATCTTCGGTGTGGTGACCAATGTCCGCACCGAGGCCAACGAAGTCACGATCAAAGTCGATGAAACAACCAATACCAAACTTCGGGTGACGCTCAACTCGATCGCTCGGGTGCTTTCAGACGAGACGTCGAACGACTAATTCAAGTAAGCGCGTTAGGAAACATCACTCATGGTCCTTTTCGTTATTCTGTTGACCTTGGTGGCCATGCTGGCCGGACTCGTTCTTGGTGGATATCTGCCCGTCATGGCGATCGCCATTGCCGGCGGACTCGCTGCCCTATTGATCGGGCCGTTCGTCATTGGCGGATATCTCGGCAAAAAGCTTCGCATGCCCGACCACGGATGGAAGATCGGCCTGATCCTCTGCAGCTTGGCCTGTGCCATCGTCGTCATCGCACTGGGCGAGTTGAAGTTGGGAATCGACCTCAAAGGCGGCGTCATCCTGGTCTATGAAATCCAGCAAAGAGAAACCAGCGACGGCCCCGTCGACATGGACAAGATGATCCACGCCATCGGCGAACGGGTCAACCCGGGCGGCGTCAAAGAAGTCACGATCCGCCCCTATGGCGCAGGGCAGATCGAAGTCATCGTCCCCGAAGCCGACGAAAACGAGTTGAAGCGTCTCAAGGGCAAGCTAACGAGCCTCGGCGAATTGCAGTTTCGGATCCTCGCCAACACGCGAGACCATCGCGCACTGATCGCACGGGCCGAACAAGAAAACTCCCGCGTCATCTACCATGACGACGAAAAAGACGAAGACGGCAACCCGGTCGAATGGGGTCGCTGGGTGCCGGTTGCCGACAAGGAAGGGATCGAGGAAAGCTTCAACTACCCGGAAATCAAGAAACGTCGACGTACAGTAGCCGGCAAGGAACTCACCGAAATCCTCGTGAAGATGAACGACGGGTTCAACGTGACCGGCGAGTATCTCCTGCGGACTTCACCCGACGTCGATCGACGCGGCCAACCGTGCGTCTCCTTCGTGTTCGACGAATTGGGTGCCCAAAAGTTCGGCGGCCTCACCGGCGGTAACCTTCCCGACAAATCACAGGATTTTACGCGCAAGCTAGGAATCATCCTCGACGGCTACCTCCAATCGGCTCCGTCGATCCAAAGCACCATTTTCAACCGCGGTGAAATCACCGGCTCCTTCACCAAGGAAGAGGTGCAAGATCTGGTCGGCGTGCTCAATGCCGGAAGCCTGCCCGCCGCACTGAACCCAATTCCGATCAGCGAAATGGTCGTCGGCCCAACGCTCGGCCAAGACACGATCGACCGCGGAAAATGGGCCATCGGCGGATCGATGCTGCTGGTCTTGATCTTCATGCTGTTCTACTACCGTTTCTCGGGCATGGTCGCATGCATGGCGTTGGTGATGAACCTCGTACTAATCCTCGGGGTCATGATGATGATCAAGGCGGCGTTCACCCTGCCCGGCCTGGCCGGCTTGGTGCTGACCGTCGGTATGGCGGTCGACGCGAATGTGCTCATCTTCGAACGTATTCGCGAAGAGTTGGCCCGCGGCGCCGCGTTGCGCATGGCCATTCGCAACGGCTTCGCCCGTGCGACGACCACGATCGTCGATGCCAACCTGACGACCCTGATCACGGCCACGATCCTCTACGTCATCGGAACCGACCAGGTGAAAGGCTTCGCCGTAACACTCTGGTTGGGTGTGGTCTTGGGCATGTACACGGCCATCTTCTGTTCTCGAGTGGTCTTCGACATCGCCGAAAAGCGACGCTGGATCACCGAACTGAAGATGATGCGGATCCTCGGCGGAACGCAAATCAACTTCCTCGGTGCTTGGAAGCCGGCCAGTGCCGTCTCGATCGTCGTCATCACGATCGGTCTGGTCGCAGTCGTCGGGCGGGGTTCCGGGCTGTTGGATATCGACTTCACCGGCGGCGTTTCGGTCGAGTTCCTCTTCAACGAACCGCATACGTCGGATGAAGTAAACGAAGCACTCGAGGATCTGCCTTACCTGGCCGTCATGCGAGCTCAAGCCAAAGGCGAAAAGGAAGGGCTGAGATTCCGAATCAATACGGCGCAAAAGGATGACGTCGAG
>Ga0102962_1000741_pt1 | contig 14239 bp, 11 predicted proteins | sample SalPonF2_C_D2_MG_FD_84519 | JGI IMG/M metagenome (GOLD analysis project Ga0102962, IMG submission 84519) | Salt pond soil microbial communities from South San Francisco under conditions of wetland restoration - Salt Pond MetaG SF2_C_D2_MG ...
ATCACATCCAATTTAAATTGTTTGCTGTAGGTTCGTCTTTTACTCATAATAGTTTTTGGTCATAAATTGCAGCCGGCAATCTATGGCTTAACTGTGTGTCCACCAAAATGTAGCAAGTTCAGACCGTTACCAGAATTGAAATAGATCAAAAGTATCAATCCAAAAAGTTTGTCAGGTTAAATAACTATAACACGTTTAACCTGTCACAATTGAGGACTAAGAATCTGCAAGGGTACTCTTATCTTGTCATCCTATACTTCGCACGATCGGGATACCCTATAAGGCTTAAAATGGGGGCATTAACCGTCAAAGAGATTCATTTTAATGTAGTATAGCGTTCAACTTGAGTCATATTTGGATTTGAAATCTATTTGAAATGACTAGAAGCCTCTAATAAAAAAGAATCTTACGATATGCTATATCAGGATAACACAAAGATTTTGCTAAAACTAAAAAGAACCTTGGAATAGAAATTTCTGTTTTATCTTCGTTTATGTATTTTTATACGGTAATTTGTCTACAGGTCTAAAAATTGATTCGCTTAGACAGGCCTGTTTTATTATATATTTATTTATGCTAAAAGCTAATGCTATTGAAAATCGATTGCTGAGTAAAGTCAGCTCGATGTACTATGATCAAAACTATAACCAACAAGAAATTGCAAACCGGCTGCATCTTTCTCGTCCAAAAGTATCACGTCTCTTAAAACAGGCTCGACAGAAAGGTATCGTACAAATATCTGTTGTTTCTCCAAACGATAGCTTTGTTGAGCTGGAAAACAAGCTGGAGAAAAAGTTCTCTATCGAAGAAGCATTAATTATTGAAACAGATCCCCAAGTATCAAATAATGTTATTAAGAGACAACTTGGTTCTGCTGCGGCTAATTACCTCCATAGAACCGTATCCAAAGGAGAAATGCTTGGTGTAACCTGGGGTACGACGTTGCAAGCCATGGTTGATGCAATACCAGCAAAACCAATTGAGGATGTCCATATCGTACAATCTTTGGGGGGCGTTGGTCCTCCTGAAGCAAAAGCCCATGCCACTGACATTTCAAGACGTCTTTCTCAACATCTTGAGGGTAGTCTTACATTACTTCCTGCTCCGGGCATTGTCGGAAGTATTCAAGCTAAAAATATTTTACTTTCAGACCGACAAGTTAGAGGGGCACTAGATCTTTTTCCCAATATAAATACGCTATTTGTTGGCTTGGGGGCTATAAAAACCAATCCCGTACTCGATCAAAAGAACAGAGAAATTCCGCCAGAATTATACGACGAAATTATAAACTCGAATGCCGTCGGCGATATTGCTCTGCATTTCTTTGATGATAAAGGAAATGAGATCGATTCAGACTTAAAGGACTTGGTCATTGGTATTTCTATCGAAGAATTAAAAAAAATTGATACCGTTGTTGCTATTGCCGGTGGCCAAGAAAAGGTTGATGTCATACAGGGGGCCCTAAATGGACAACTAATTGATGTTCTTATTACGGACAACCATACGGCCCAATATTTAGCTGATAGATAAAGAAACTGGAATATCAGCTTTAAAGCTAATCATATGCCAGTAAATTATGTTGGCAATAAAGGATTGCTCTTGAGCACTCAAATAAAAAATTACTTTAAGATGGGGCGTTCTTCCCGCAGTTCCTTTCAATAGTAATATCATAAATAACCCGATAATATGTTTACAAATATTATTTTTTTAAGGTTATTATTTAAAATACAGTGATCCCCCCAAATGGTGGCATGAAAAGAGAATTATGACTACAGCGACAAAGTTTAAAAGTTATTATCAAACTGATCGTTATAAAGGTTTTTATCAGATTCATAAAAAAACCTATCCTCTATCTAGAACGACGTTTCTTATTTTTTCCAACGGTAAGAAAAATATTTGCGCCAAGGGAGTATATGTTGAAGAAGCCATGGCGAAAATATTTACTGCAGTCGATCAATATCATCTCAAGCAGAAAGAAAAAAATTCAGCAGCTGCTTGTTTAGAACGTTCGGATGTTTAAAACATTAGAAATGCTATGAACGGTAGGTGATCCTTTCAAAAATAGAATCAAGCTTAAACTTAGATCAGGCGCTTCTGTTAACACAATTTCTAGATTTAAATACTCAGTCAAAATTCCCATGTTGGCTGGTATCCTGAGACAAGCTCTAGGCTGTGCACCGGCCTATACTTTGATATATCCATTCTCCCAATTACTGAATACTGAACTAAAATAAAAAAGGACAGCTTCTTGCGAAACTGTCCTGATCTAAGTGGGCGATGAAGGATTCGAACCTACGACTTCTTCCTTGTAAGGGAAGCACTCTAAACCGCTGAGTTAATCGCCCTTTTGAGAGAGCACAAATATACGGATATTCTCTTTTCACACAAAACATTTTATTGCTCTTTCCTTAAATCTAAACCTTTCGTTACTTAACAGTGTTAAGTTTGTCTAGATTTATGATCTGCATTCAAGAAAATTGGATCGGTAAAGTTTTGTTGGTCCTTCAAACACAATTAAAATATTATGGCTGATCATTTAAAGAGTAATCACCCGTTTGAAGCGGTTCTTGTGGATGGCGTTCGCATTCCTTTCCAGCGGTCAGGTACTGGCTACAAAAAGCTTATGGCTTATGACTTGGGACGTATGGCTATAGAAGGGTTAATCGGACGGTCAGCAATCAGTAGCAAAGATATCGACCGAGTAATTATGGGTACGGTTATCCAGGATGTAAATACGAGTAATGTTGCGCGGGAATCGGCGTTGGGAGCGGGCATCCCAAATTCAGTGCCGGCCCATACGGTCACCCAGGCCTGTATCTCATCCAACCAAGCAACCAGCAGCGCGGCAGATCTTATTCGATCCGGACAGGCAAAGATTGTGCTCGCAGGTGGTACAGAGACGATGTCAGATATCCCTATCCGCTTCCGAAAAAAATTCAGACAGAAACTGCTGGATGCCCGCAAATATAAATCCATCAGCGATTTTTTGCGCTTCTTCAAAGGACTTCGACCCTCCGATCTGCTTCCTGACATCCCTCAAATATCTGAATTTTCAACCGGCGAGACGATGGGCGAAAGCTGTGATCGGATGGCCGCCCACTTTGGAATTAGTCGAGAGGAACAGGATGAATATGCCTTGCGCTCACATCAACTGGCAGCCAGAGCTACACACGAAGGATTACTTGATAATCAACTGATTCCGGCAACGGTGCCTCCTGATTTTGAAGTGGTCAAAACAGACAACGGTTTTCGTGAAGACACTTCAATGGAGAAGCTGTCGAATTTGAGTCCCGCTTTCATCAAACCGCATGGAACTATTACAGCGGGAAATTCTTCCTTTCTGACTGATGGGGCTTCGGCTTCGCTCATCATGGAAAAAGAGACGGCTCATAAGCTTGGCCTTACTCCCAAAGCTTACTTGCGGGCTTATACTTATGTGGCACAGGATCCGCAGGAAGAATTATTGCTCGGCCCAGCCTATGCTACTCCTAAAGTGCTGGACATGATGGGGCTTCAGCTTTCGGATATCGATGTGTTTGAATTTCACGAAGCTTTTGCCGGACAAATCCTGACGGTGCTCAAAGCCTTAAACTCTGATAAATTTGCAAACGACTATCTGGGTCGAAGCCACAAAGTAGGCGATGTCCCGATGGATAAGTTTAATTGCTGGGGTGGATCGCTTTCGCTGGGACACCCTTTTGGGGCGACCGGAACGCGGCTGGTTACAACGGCAGCCGACCGCTTGCATCACGAAGGTGGTAATCTTGCTCTCGTCGCAGCTTGTGCGGCCGGTGGACAAGGTCATGCGATGATTTTAGAACGTTTTGATGGATAATACCAACAGTTGATCCCTAATTAAAAACTATTTTTGAAAGCTATGAGCTACTTATCGATTGAAAAAGACGATGATATCCTGGTAGTTACACTTGATCAACCGGGAGAGAAGGTAAACAAATTGAACGAGCTGTTGATTGCTGAGTTTGAAGATCTCCTGCAAGAAACTGATCAAGAATCCATTGATGGGATTGTGCTGATAAGTGGTAAGAATAGCAATTTCATCGCTGGGGCCGATATTGAAATGCTTAAGAATAAAAAGGCTCCAGAAGAGATTGAGGATCTCAGCAGAAAAGGTAATCAACTGTTGCTCCAACTTGAGCAATATCCCAAACCTGTTGTGTCAGCCATTCACGGTTCATGTCTGGGAGGCGGTCTTGAAGTCGCTATGGCCTGCAACTACCGGGTCGCTTCTGATCATTCTGACACACACTTCGGCCAGCCGGAAGTACAATTGGGATTGCTTCCAGGCGGCGGGGGCACACAGCGGCTGCCCCGGCTTATCGGTATTCAAAACGCGCTCACCTACTTGCTTACGGGTAAAAATATGTATCCCCATAAAGCACATAAAGCCGGTCTGGTGGATGAGTTGACACACAAAGATGCCATCCTTACTGCGGCCAAAACGGCAGTAAAAAAAATAAATGAAGGCAAATTTAAACGAAAAGATAAACGTCCGGTACTCCATCAGCTGATGGAAGGCCTCAGCCCGTTGCGCAAAATCATTTATTCACAAGCAAGAAAAAGAGCCCAATCGAATACCAAAGGTAACTATCCGGCCCCATTTAAAATCATAGATTGCGTGGAAGAAGGATATGAGAAAGGCATGCGTTCCGGACTCGAGCTCGAATCTATCAGCTTTGGCAAACTGGCCGCAACCCCGGAATCCAAAGCCATGGTAAATCTTTTCTTTGCCATGCAGCGTGCCAAAAAGAATCCATTGCAAGATCAAACTAAGGACATTCAAAAAATCGGGGTGCTTGGCGCCGGGCTTATGGGCTCGGGAATTGCGGATGTAAGTGCCAATAATGAGTATCGTGTTCTACTTAAGGATCAGGATATCGAGCATGCCAGTCAGGGTAAAAAGCATATCTGGAAGAGCCTGGAAAAGAAGCATTCCAAACATATTATTTCTTCATTTGAACGCGATCGTATTTCCAGTCTTGTAACTCCCACAGCCAGCTATAAAGGGTTTGAGAATGTTAGCTTAGTTATCGAAGCCGTTTTTGAAGATCTGGACCTCAAACAAAATATTCTACGAGAAGTTGAAGAGGTTATCCCTGAAAAGTGTATTTACGCCTCGAATACGTCTTCCCTTCCTATTCATAAAATTGCTGAGGTCTCTACCCATCCCGAGCAAGTCGTTGGCATGCATTACTTTTCTCCTGTTCCTAAAATGCCGCTGATGGAGGTCATCGTAACCGATAAAACAGCCGACTGGGTAACGGCTACCGCTCGGCAGGTTGGCATCCAGCAGGGTAAACACGTGATCGTCGTTAATGATGGGCCAGGCTTTTATACGACCCGGATTCTGTCCCCTTTTATGAATGAGGCGCTGATGATGCTGGAAGAAGGTATTGCCATCGAGAAGCTGGACGAATATATGAAACAATTCGGATTTCCGGTTGGTCCCGCTGCCCTGTTTGATGAAGTGGGCATTGATGTAGCTGCTCATATTACGGAAGTGCTTAGTGACCTTTTTGCGGAGCGTGGGGTTCATCCCAGTACAAAACCCACGGAACTTTTTGAAGAGGGCTATAAAGGAAGGAAAAATAAAAAAGGCTTTTACAAGTATGACGGCGATGGATCCAAGAAAAAGAAAAAAGAAGCGAATGAAGAGATTTATCAATTCTTTGAAGGGGCCGGACAAACATCTATGGATAAAGAGACGGTGCAGCAGCGGATGGTGTTGACGATGATTAACGAGGCGGCATGGTGCCTGCAGGAGGATATACTGCATAGCCCCACGGATGGAAATCTCGGGGCTGTATTGGGATTGGGCTTCCCTCCTTTCCTGGGCGGGCCGTTCCGGTATGTGGATCGGGAAGGGGCTGATTCAATTGTTAAACGCCTGGATAAATTTGAAAATCAACATGGCCCGCGTTTTAAAGCAGCTGACATTTTAAAGGAGCATGCGAAAACCGGCAATAAGTTCCACCATGATTAACCGTAATCCTAGGTTCGTGAATGCAATACCTTCACTGCTAAATAGAGGGATTTATTTATTGGGAACAGGTAGTAGGTAATCAGATTACTTTTCATCCGAACAATTGGAGCAAGGCTTCAAAAATAGTATCTTTAGAAGCTATTTTATAACTGTCAGTATGTAACTAAATTATTATTTCATGTTTAATACCATATTGTTTTTGATGGGATCACCGAAAGGTGGCGGAGGATGGATCAACCTGATCTTTCTGGGAGCCATTTTCCTTATTTTTTACTTCTTTATCATTCGTCCACAAAGTCAGCGTCAAAAAGAAATTAAAGAGATGGTTTCCAAGCTGGAAAAGGGCGATAAAATCGTCACCAGTGGGGGAATGATTGCAAGGGTAACCACTGTTGATGAGGACACAGTATTAGCTGAAATCGATAATGGCGTTAAAGCGCGATTTAAGAAAAGTTCTATTACGGATGTAAATCCGAATCAAGATTAATTAAGTTTTAAGAACGTTATGTCCGGCGAAATCACTTTTGATAGCATCGAGTCTGCTATCGAAGATATTAAACAAGGTCGTATAGTCATAGTAGCGGATGATGAAGATCGCGAAAATGAAGGCGACTTTGTTATGGCTGCAGAAAAAGCTTCTCCTGAAGCAATCAATCTAATGGCTAAACATGGTCGTGGATTGATTTGTGTGCCCATTACTCGCCAAAAAGCGTATTCACTTAATCTTGACTACATGGTTACAGAGGGTGCTGATCCCGATGAAGCAGCGTTTACGGTTTCGGTGGATCATAAAGATCGGACGACAACAGGTATTTCGGCTGCCGATCGATCAAACACCATTAAAGAAATGATTAAGGATGATGCCCAACCTGATGATTTTCGACGGCCTGGACATGTCTTCCCGCTTATCAGCACGAATGGGGGCGTTCTGCGGCGCGCCGGCCATACCGAGGCTGCGATTGATCTAGCTCAAATGGCCGGACTTAAGCCAGCCGGTATCATTTGCGAGATTATGAAAGACAATGGGGCTATGGCTCGTTTGACTGATTTGGTAGAAATAGCCAAAGAATTTGATATGAAGCTAATCAGCATCAAAGATCTGATTGCTTACCGAATGAAAAATGAGTCTTTGGTACGAAAGGTCGTGGAGGTCAACTTGCCCACTATCTATGGCGATTTTACGCTCCACGCTTTCGAAGAGCGACTAACTGGTGATCATCACCTGGCGCTATGCAAAGGCGACTGGGAAGAAGACGATCCCGTACTTGTACGCGTACATTCCTCCTGCATGACCGGAGATATTTTCGGATCCAAACGCTGCGACTGTGGCGAACAACTCCATCAAGCCCTGTTGCAAGTTGAAAAAGAAGGCAAAGGCGTTGTTTTGTATATGAATCAAGAAGGGCGTGGTATCGGCCTGGTGAATAAGCTGAAGGCTTACAAGTTACAGGAACAAGGCATGGATACAGTCGAAGCAAATGAGGCTTTGGGCTTTGAGCCGGATCACCGGGATTATGGTGTAGGGGCTCAGATTTTACGCTCACTGGGTGTTTCCAAGATGCGCCTGATGACCAATAATCCGGTCAAACGTGTGGGATTGAAAAGCTTTGGCTTGGAAATGGTGGAACGTGTGCCCATCGAAGTCGGTGCTTACCCCGAAAATGTGAAATATCTCAAAACCAAGCGAGATAAAATGGGTCACGAGTTGAAACAACTTGACAATATTGATCCCCACAGTCCCGAGTTTCTGGACAGTATCATCAAAGATGATGAATAACAGGGGAAAAATTGTTTTTGTAATACATCGCCGGACCGAATTACGATGATTTATTATCCGCGAAGCCATGCTTTGTTCCAAGCATGGATGCTTGGAATAGCAAATATTATTCGCTCTTTCGGGCCTTTTCATTCATAGGCTCATAGGCTGGCAAACCATCCCGTCCTCTGACAAGCTTTTTTGCCTCCTAGTACAATTATAATTCTTCTAAATTCATCTTATTCGGCTGCAGGATCTTCCTCTTCTCCTGATTCTGATGAAAAGTCCAAATTGACATTTTCATTGGCATTGGATGTAGACATCTGCTGCTCTGCCTTTATATCCCGATCAACCTCGTTAGGTGGCATAATCTTTTTATGAAAGATAAGCATTGCAATGATAGCCGTACTTATAGAAATATCGGCCACATTAAAGATATAAGGAAAAACGGGGTACCCATTAATCCTGAGCGTGAAATGAATAAAATCAACAACGTGACCTTGTAGAAACCCTCCGTAAGACTGTATCCTTGCCATAAACAGGCGATCAATAATATTGCCACAGGCACCGCCTAAAACGAGCCCCATACAAACAAGATAACCCGTTGTAGCCTCTTTCCGATTGTATATGACATAGGTTAGAATTCCAATCGTTGCCACAATGGCAATGACACTAATGACTTCTGTTGAGGCCCAGCGCATCCCTAAAGCCATTCCAGGATTTTCGGTGTAATGAAAAGCCAGCCAGCCCGGAATAATATCAAAGTTCTGCCAGCCTGGCGAAAGACGAATCCAATACTTAGTAATTTGATCCAGTGCGACAACGATAATTGCCGGAAAAACGAGTGCAGTTAGTTTTTGATTATTCAAACGGTAACGATATTACAGGAAAATTTACTATCGACGTTTCAGTTTGGCTTCGATACTCAACTGAGTATGGGGAACAGCTTCCAGGCGACCTTTGGAAATCTTCTTACCAGTCACCTTGCAGACGCCATATGTTTTATTATCAATGCGCTTTAATGCATCGTCCAGGTAGCGAACGAATTTTTTGGTACGATTAAAGAGCATATATGTTTTTTCACGTTCCTGCGCATCCGTTCCTGCGTCGGCCATGTGGAATGAATAAGCAGATTCATCATTCGCATTCTCCATGCTGTCGCGCAAAGAATTTTGAAGCGATTCCAGTTCCTTTTCAGCTTCTTCGCGTTTCTTTAGAATGATTTCCCGGAAATATTCCAGTTCCTCATCGGAATAAGGAGAAATACGTTCCTCGTTAGTTGTGCTTTCTTTTTTTGCAGATGCCATAATGCACTCACTTTCTTAATTAGGGTTTCTTCTGATGGAAATGGTGGATTCGCCGTCACCGATCTCCCAGCTTTTAACAAAATCCGATACATCAAGCTTTTGGGGCGAAATATCTTCAGCTAACGTCTCACTTTTAATATAATCTTTCATAGATTCAACGGCCTCTTCAAGTTCCTGAGTGCCTTCAAATCCAATAGTAATTCTATCGACAACATCAAAGTCAGCTTCCTTACGCATGTTCTGGATACGATTTACAAATTCGCGAGCCAATCCTTCCTGAATAAGTTCAGAACTCATTTCGGTATCCAAAGCGACACTTAATCCATTCTCGGTTTCTACCGACCACCCTTCAAGTCCTGTCCGGGTGATCTCCAGCCCCTCGCTACCGAGCTTAATGATACCATTTTCACCAAGATCCAGTTCAATAGAACCACTTTTTTCAAATTCAGTAATTTCATCGGTGGTCAATTGTTGTACTTTAGCCGCCACGGGCTTCATCTTAGAACCCAGTTTTTTACCCAGTACCGGGTAATTAGGCTTAGCCGTCTTGCGGACAATACCGGAATCGTCATCCACAAACTGAACCTCTTTGACATTTACTTCATCCAAAATGATATCCTTTACCGATTCGATAGCCTGTCGTTCTTCCTGATCCTCAATGGGCAGGATGATTCGTGACAGGGGCTGCCGCACGTTAATTTCAATTTTGTTACGCAGACTAAGTACCATCGACGAAATCTGCCGTGCCAATTTCATCCGATGCTCCAGCTGCTTGTCGATGGCCGTCTCTTCAACCGTGGGGTAGAACGAAATGTGTACCGACTCCTCGTCCGCCTGTGTTACTTCATTTAGCCGCTGATACAACCATTCTCCTAAAAATGGAGCAATAGGACTTATCAATTTAGCTAAATCTACCAAACATTCATATAACGTTTGATAAGCCGCAGTCTTATCCAGGCTTTTTCCCTCTTTCCAGAAACGCCGACGATTTCGGCGTACATACCAGTTACTTAACTCATCGACAAAGTTCTCAACCGCACGTGCTGCCTTTGTTGGCTCATATTCATCCAAGAACTCATCCACCCTTTTCACTGTCGTATTCAACCGAGAAATAATCCAGCGATCCATCTCAAGTCGATCACTTACGGGAATCGGAGTTCCTGAATAAACAAAACCATCAATATTCGCATACATCGCAAAGAAAGAATACGTATTTACGATAGTATTAAAAAATTTGCGCTGTGTCTCCTGCAGGCCGTCTTCACTAAATTTCAGGTTCTCCCATGGGGATGAATTACTCATCATATACCAACGAACCGTATCGGCACCATATTTCTGTATAACCTCAAACGGTTCCACCGCATTGCCCTTGGACTTACTCATCTTATTTCCATTCTCATCGAGGACAAGTCCATTAGAGACGACATTTTTATAAGCCGGTTGATCAAAAAGCATTGTGCCTAATGCATGCAAAGTGTAAAACCAACCCCGTGTCTGATCTACGCCTTCGGCAATAAAATCAGCTGGAAAATTCTTTTTGAACTTATCTTTATTCTCAAAGGGGTAATGCCATTGGGCAAACGGCATTGATCCGGAATCGAACCATACATCCATTAAATCGGGAATTCGATGCATTGTTCCGCCGTCCGGCCCTTCCCAGGTAATTTCATCGATATAAGGCCGGTGAAGATCAATCTCCTCATCATCAGGCAGTCCGGCTTTCTTTTTCAACTCTTCAATACTTCCCACCACTTCGACATGATCAGGATTTTTGTCACTTACCCAGAGTGGGATCGGAGATCCCCAGTAACGCTGACGGGAAATAGCCCAATCCACATTATTTTCAAGCCAGGTTCCAAACCGTCCGCTGCCGGTACTTGGAGGTTTCCAGTTAATTTTTTTGTTGAAACTGACCATTTTATCTTTCACATCCGTCGTACGGATAAACCAAGACTCAACGGGGTATGACATTAGTGGTGTTCCTTTACGCCAGTCGAAAGGATAATTGTGCACATATGTTTCGTGCTTGTACATCAAGTACTTGTCTTTGATGGCGCGTGAGATCTCCTTGTCAGCATCTTTAAACCATTGCCCCTCAAAATCGGGTACTTTATCAGTAAATTTCCCATCCAAATCAATAGGATTGAACATCGGAATATCAGCCTTTTGACAAGTCTCGTAGTCATCTGCACCAAAAGCGGGAGCCGTATGTACGACACCGGTACCTTCTTCAGTAGTCACATAATCAGCAGACACTACTCGCCACGCACGCTCTTTTTCATATTCTTTCAATGCGTAATCAAAAACCGGATCATAGGTCCAGCCGATCAAATCTTTGCCTTTGTATTCTTCTACAATCTTGTACTCGTGATCTATAACCTCATCGATACAAGCTTTAGCCATGATGTAATACTCGGTACGATCTCCTTCGGAAAGCTCAATCTTGGCATAATCCATGTTTGGATTGACGGCCAGCGCCATATTCGAAACGATGGTCCATGGTGTGGTCGTCCACGCCAGGAAAAATACATCTTCCGCCATTTCTACCTTGAATTTTACAAAGATAGAGGGATCCTGTACTTCCTCATAACCCAAGCTTACTTCGTGTGACGACAAGACCGTGCTACTACCCGGAGAATACCATTGAATCTTATAGCCTTGGTAGACAAGACCTTTTTCGTAAAGCATTTTAAATGCCCACCAAACCGATTCGACATAATCATTCTCAAATGTAACGTAAGGATGATCCAGATCTACCCAATAAGCCATACGGGTCGTCAGCTTATCCCACAAGTCTTTGTACTTGAGTACACTTGTACGACAGTGCTTATTATATTCTGCTACACCATATTCTTCAACCTGATGGCGGCCTTCTAATCCTAATTCCTTCTCAACCTCAATTTCGACAGGCAGCCCATGCGTATCCCACCCTGCTTTTCGTTCTACCCGAAACCCTTTTAAGGTTTTATAACGACAGAACAAATCCTTGACTGTGCGAGCCAGCACATGATGGATACCAGGCTTACCATTAGCGGTCGGAGGTCCTTCATAAAAAGTAAAAGGAATACCCTCTTCGCGAGTGGAAATACTTTTTTCAAAAATATCGTGCTCTTTCCACCACTTAAGGGTTTCGACTTCTAATTTTGAAAAATTTAATTGTCTTACTTCGTCAAACTGTTTACTCATAAAGGCCGTTGTACCTTCTCATTGGCTTTTTAGAAAGCTACTAATATATGATTTTTCACAATTTTACAGTAGCCAAATATTCGTACATTTTTTTAAGTGAGCCACCAAAGATACAAGTATTAGCCCACCAATTCACATATAATGTTTATTTTAACATTGCTAGCGACCTATTAAAAGGATTGGCGCAATAACTTGCAAATTAGAATTTTCCTTTTGCAACTGCTCTTTATTGTTGTCTCTCATTATTTTATCCTTAGCCAAGCTAAAGTTTCTAGGTATAAATTTTTTGTAAACCCAATAAAAAAATCATTATGCCCCATAAATTTGACTGTCTTTTATAGCCGAAAGATTCTGATAGCCACCCGGATCGGTCTGAAAATAACCCCCAAATTAATCAATAAATAAATTATAGTTACATAACTTTATTAAGATAATACTATGGATTTAGAAATATCCCACCCAATAAATGGGGAAAACCACTACAAGATTTGTTTTGTTTGTTTGGGAAATATTTGCCGGAGCCCTACAGCCGAAGGAATCTTCCAGCACTTGGTTAATAAACGAGGGCTGCAAAATTATTTTGAAATCGATTCTGCGGGCACTTCAGCGTATCACATTGGGGAATCTGCTAACAGTAAAAGCCAACATGTAGCTAATACTCATGGCATTACACTCCATTCAAGAGCACGTCAGTTCCAAACTGATGATTTGGAGTATTATGATTTAATTCTGGCAATGGATCAGGAAAATCTGCATAACCTCAAAAATATGGCATCCGATAATCATAATATTGGGTTATTGCGAGATTTTGATCCCAAGCCAGGCAACGGAGAGGTCCCCGACCCTTATTACGGGGGACCGGAAGGCTTTGAAAATGTGTTTCAAATCGTTAAAAGAAGTTGTGAGCGTCTATTAGATAAACTTGAATCTCATATTGAACAATTATCATGATTCCTGATAATGTTAAGAATCAAGTTGAACAATCATTAGGGAAGTCTATCGATTCTGTGCAACGAGTTTCGGGCGGAAGCATTAACCAAGCTGCCAAAATCACACTCTCGGAGGAGCAGGAATGCTTCCTGAAGTGGAACCAGGCAGCCAATCCCGATATGTTTATTAAGGAGGAAAAAGGTTTGGGGCTATTAAAATCAGCCAATACCGATCTTCGTATTCCAGCCATATTTGCTACAGGAAAAACGAAGGATGGTACGGGATTTCTAGTGCAGGAGTTCATTATCGAGGGACACTCACAACCGAATTCTGCAGAGTCATTTGGCAAAGCATTGGCTGATTTACATCATCATCATGAAAAAAGATTCGGACTCGATCACGATAACTACATTGGTCGGCTCCCCCAGTCGAATCGGTGGCACGAAAACTGGCTCGAATTTTTTATTGAGGAGCGGATGAAGCCTCAGCTTCGGATGGCAACGGATGCCGGTAAGCTGGGCGGCTCGACGATTTCGCATTTTGATTCCATGTATAAACAGCTGCCGAACATCTTCCCGGAAGAGTCCCCTAGTCTGTTACACGGTGATTTGTGGGGGGGCAACTACTTTTTCGATGATAAAGGTAGAGCCACAATTTATGATCCGGCTGCCTATTATGGACATCGTGAAATCGAACTGGCATTTACCCATTTATTCGGAGGCTTTTCGGGCATGTTTTATAGTGCTTATGAAGAAGTGTACCCCCTCGAATCGGGTTTTTCGCGGCGCAAAGATGTTTATAATCTATATCCACTGCTTGTCCATACAAACTTATTTGGTGGCAGTTACGCACGACAGGTTAAAGGGATTGTAAACCGATTTTGATAGATTTTTCGTAGGACCGGGCAGCTTATCCGGTCAAAAGTACTTTTATACTTTCTGTTTACTGTTTGAAAACTAGTGGCCAACCCGTTTTATTTTGCACTGATTTTGCACTTATGAATACTGATTACAAACGAATCATAAGCTTGGTTCCCAGCTTAACAGAGCTGCTTATTTA
>Ga0102962_1000743_pt1 | contig 14204 bp, 11 predicted proteins | sample SalPonF2_C_D2_MG_FD_84519 | JGI IMG/M metagenome (GOLD analysis project Ga0102962, IMG submission 84519) | Salt pond soil microbial communities from South San Francisco under conditions of wetland restoration - Salt Pond MetaG SF2_C_D2_MG ...
CCGAACTCGTTTCTGCGTCCATCCTAAAGACAAAGTGAAAGACATCCCGATAATGGGCGGCACCAAGAATCCAAGACTGGATAAAATCCGCAAAGCAAATCCTGATTACATTATTGCCAATAAAGAAGAAAACAGGCCACAGGATATTAAAAAGTTGATGAAAAAATATGAAGTCAATGTCACCAACATTGCTACTATTGAAGATGCGCTAATCGTCATTCACGAGCTTGGACAGATGCTGGGGGTAAGCCAAAAAGCCGACCAACTCAACAAACGAATCCAGGGACAGTTGGATAAACGACCTGAGGAACCCACATTGCGGACTGCTTATGTTATCTGGAAAGATCCGTGGATGACCATTGGTGGCGACACTTATATTAATGATGTGATGAAGCACTGGAATCTGGACAACGTTTTTGGGGCTAAAACTCGATACCCGAAGTTTGAACTTCCTGAACTTCAATCTTACCATCCCGATTTGGTCCTTTTAAGCAGCGAACCGTATCCCTTTAAAGAGAATCACCTTAACTTAGTAGAAGAAGCATGTCCAACAGCCAGGATCTTGCTCGTTGAGGGCGAATGGTTTAGCTGGTATGGTGCTCGAATGAAAGATGCTTTCGCCCGATTAAATGTCTGGAGGAAGGCTATCGGTTGATGTTGATTCGTTGTATGTTGTACTATTGATTAGATATTATCGTTGAGAAACATGAAAAAATCCATCTTACATACATTACTATTACTCTTCCTGTCAGGGTTCGTAATTCTGTACCCTCCGATGAGCGTATGGGCTCAAAATAAACAGTCCATTAATGATCATGAGCTCTTACAAGCCCAATCAGCCTACATTGACGGTCTGGCAGCATTTGAGAATGAAGATTACCAAAAAGCGTTAAAACTACTTAAAACAGCTTATGTGAGGCTGCCGGATCAACCTGGTATAAACTATGCCTTGGCAGATGCTTATTTGCAGGTTAATGATCTGACAAATGCCATATATTTTGGCAAACAGGCAGCCAATCTAAATCCCCAAAATAAATGGTACCACCTGAAACTTGCCGATATATATCGCGCATCAAGCAATATAAACGCACTTATTGATCAGTTGAAAACGGCATTAGATTATCATCCTAACGATGTAGATATCTTGTACGAACTTGCACAGACTTACAACGAGAATGATAGCTTACAAGAAGCTAATGTGATTTACAATCATATATTACGGCTGGAAGGCCCCAGCATCCATATTCATCTGCAGAAGCTTAAAAACTTCAATGATATGGATATGCAGGATTCAGCGATTGTAGAGCTGCAGGCGATCCGGGCACTCGATCCCGATAATATTTCTACTCTTCATGTACTGAGTAATTATTACCTGGATATGGATCGTCTGAGCGAAGCTAAAGAAGTGTTGCAAAACGCTTTACAGATTAATAGGAAAGATCCTAAAACACTAACCATGCTGTCGGATATCTATATGAAAGAGGCTAAATGGGATAGCCTTGGGATGATAGTTGGCCAGGTGATATCCGATTCAACGGTATCTACAGGAAATAAGATGGATATTGCGCAATATCTTTATTCAAAATATAATGACGATCCCAGCAATGCCGGACTTCGCGATGCTACCAGCCAGGTACTACAAAAATTTATGACTAGTGAACCTGATAATGCGAATGTGCAAGGACTTGCCGCTGATTTTTTTGCACAAACCAATCAAAATGGACTCGCTCTTAAGGCCCTTGAAAAGACCAATAAATTGATGCCTACCAATGACTCAGCATGGCATCAACGATTACAACTGTTACTGGTTGAAGGCAAGATAAAAGAGGCTATTACCGTCGGTGAACAGGCTGCCGAAGCCATCCCCCAGGATCCGATTATTCTGTACTTTTTAGGAAGTGCCTACCTTTCAAACCATAATAATAATAAGGCGTTAACCAATTTTAAGGAAGCTTCTAATCTACCAGCTCGTAACCCTCTAAAAGCCAGTATCTATTCCGGTATGGGGAATGCATATGCAGGACTTAAAAATTGGGATCAGGTGTATCATAATTATGAACAATCACTAAAATATAATTCCGACAATCCCGGGGTCTTGAATAATTATGCATATTATCTTTCGATACAAAAACGTAATTTAAAAAAAGCTGAAAAAATGGCTTTACGTGCTATTGAGCTGGATCCACAAAATGCCTCTTACCTTGATACTATTGGATGGGTCTATTATCAGATGGATAAATTTAAGAAAGCCCAGAAATACATTCGGCAATCATTAGACACTGGTAAAGCGAGCGCGGAAGTTATGGAACATATGGGCGATGTCATGAATAAACTGCAAGACTCCGAAAAAGCTAAATACTGGTGGCGAAAGGCCTTCGAAAAAGACTCTAGTCGCACCTATCTAAAAGCAAAGATTTCCAAATAAGTGAATAGTCAACAGCAATTTCGATTTTTATTTCTACTCCTTTTGGGTGTGGGATTAATATCATGCTCGGGCCCGAAAAAACTAGCTTCTACCAATACGGATAATCTTAACTCTTCAACCATTGAAGCATCCGCTATTGTCGGCAATATGCCCAACTATCAATCTAAACTGCATTCCGTTCAGGGAAAAGGACGTGCTTATGTAAGCGAGCCCGGCAATACTAATCATGTGACCGTGTTATTCTCAAGTAACCGGGAAAAGAGCTTGGTTACGGTGCGCAATCGCATCGGCGTTGAAGGGGGTAAATTACTCACCGATGGTGATACTCTGCTTATCTATAATAAAGTGGATAAGTTTGCCCGAAAAATACCCATACGCGGCGGTAATATTGACCGTATCAACCAGCTGGCATCTCTGAATATTCTGGATTTGCTTAATTATGCTGTAAGTTCCGACAATGTGACCTCTGTTGAAGAAAATAAATCCACATATAAGTTGAAACTTATTTCAGGAACGGATGTCTATGTGGATAAAAATTCTTATCTGATCAAGGAAGTGGATGAACCTAAAAACTCTGAGTTGCCCTATTCAAAAATTATATACGACGCTTATGGCTCCATACAGGGGTTCAAGCTTCCAAGAAGAATTAGTATATTTGGGGCAGAGAAGAAATCAAAGGTAGCATTGCAAATTACTGGTCTGGAGCTAAATCCCAAATTGGATTCGCTTGTAATCGATCTGCCTGACGACATTCCTATTTACTATAAATGAGAAAAATTTATTTCTCCATATCATTTTTGTTGTGCTTGCTAACTGTAAGTCCTGCTTTCGGACAGTCGCAGGACTATAAAAAAATGCGGACGGAGATTGTTGCCAAACAAAAGGATACCCGCGCTGAGATTGATCAGCTAAATGAGCAAATTCAAGATTACGAAAAACGACTGAAGCTGGCAGACAAAAAATATGAAGCTTTGTATGACAAGTACAAAGATCTCAAACAATTGATTGCGTTACAGGATCAAAAGCTGTCGAAGCTACAAAAGGAGCAATCACAGACCGAACAGGAGATTGAAGTTACTACAAAATCGCTGCAACAAAAACGGGCTGAACTAAAAAAACTAATTGAAAACTATAAGGAAACACTGAGTTACGTCTATAAACACGGACGGACTTCTCAGCTGGCACTTATTTTCTCTGCGTCTTCAATAAACCAGATGCTCATCCGTGCTTTTTACCTGGATAAATTCAATTCATTCCGGGAAAAACAAGCCCGTGACATACGTCAGGCTGAAAAAGACTTGAAAGCAACAAAAACCGACCTTGTAGAAGCCAAATCAAAAAAAGAAGATGTACTTGCTGAAATCAAGCAACAAAAAAAGACCCTGGCAGAAAAGAAAAAACAACAGGCAAAAAATGTAGCACTTCTACGTAAAAACAGGCAGAAAATTCAGAATAAGCTCAAAGAAGTTCAGGAACAAAAAGAAAAACTTAATAATACCCTTTCCTCTCTCATTCTCAAAGAAGAGAAGATACGCAAAGCTCAGGAAAAGCATCTGCAAAAACTTGAAGAAGAACGCAAAAAGAAGCTGGAGGCCGCTAAGAAAATCAAGGATGATGCTAAACGGGCAAAAGCAGTGGCCAAATATTCTAAACCGATTAAAGATAAAAATTATATAGACTCCAAAGATCTGGATAAAATCGAAAAAGATTTTGCTCAGAGTAAGGGACAACTGCCCTGGCCGGTGAAGAGTCATACGATATCTGAACATTTCGGGCGCCGTCGACATCCTATTTACGGGACAGTAACCGAGAGCCTGGGCATAGAAATTGTTACCAAAGCCCGGGCTAAAGTAAGTGTTGTTAAAGCGGGTTACGTCATCGATATTCGTCCCATTCCCGGGTATGGCGATGTCGTTGTTGTAAAACATGGGCACTTCTTTACCGCCTATGGAAATCTAAGTGAAATTGATGTGAGTGAAAATCAGATTTTACAACAGGGGGATCTTGTGGGCTTATCCGGCGATGCCAATTCTGCCCGAGGAGAAAGTCTCTTTTTCCTTATACGTAAAAATAATAAAAATCTGGACCCTGAAAACTGGCTGCGAGGAGACGCTATTTCCAGTAAATACTAATTGGTAAGCCCCGTATTTGTTGGTATTTTTAGATTCCTAAAAATAAAGTAATGTAATACGCATTTTAATGGAAAATAGCTGGCAACGCATATTCGCCTTTGTTACCGGAGCACTTGTCTTGGGGCTTCTTTTGGTTCTCGTTTCCCACAATTTTATTCAATATGTGGCACGCCCCGGTACTGCAGGTTATCTGTTTCTCATTGGTTTTGGTCTTGTTTTCCTGAATTTGAATTTTGGCTTCAGCCGCAGATTTAAAATTAAAGCGGCCCATCAAAATTGGGTCTGCATTTTAATGGCTTTATTTACGATTGGTCCAACCCTCTTCTGGGTTTATACGAAAGATGTCAAACTGGGACAGGCCCATCTGTTATTCGTATTGACCGTTATTTTCTCCGCTTTTCTTGGTACTTTTTTTGGGATACGCACGGGCTCTGCAAAACGGCAACAGTATCTCCGAGAACTTCGAGAGATGAAAGAAGAAGAACTACCTAATTCGCTGAAACGTCCACATGATGATTTGAGCCAGAATTAGTTGGCTGTGGATCTTGCCTTTCTTTTCTGAAGTTGGAGTTTGAGATCTATTCTTACCTATTTACTAAAACAAGTATTCGTATCGGTAAGTCTAGTCAGAAGCAGAAAGTAAAGTATTGAATAGGCTGCTTTAAACTAAATACTTTCTACTCACTAATTAAACAAGTACAAATCGATACCTAGATTAAATTGAAGAGCGCGTGCATCAGACTTAAAAAGGGTGCTACTCTCCCAGTCATAACCAATCTCTGAAAAAAGACCAACGCTGTGGGTTATTCGATAAGCGAGGCCAGCACGAAGTCCTAAACGGATCCGAAATCCCTTACTCAGTTGGGTATTAGCCAGTTTGCTTATGCCCAAATTATTTCCAAATAACGTATTTGCCTGAAAGTAAGGCTGTAAGCGAGTTGTTCTAAATGGATAAGCCCGGAATACAGGACCAATCCCCCAGCTACTCATTCCAAAAGACGCATTTTTACCATTTGTAAAAAAACTGCCCAATACCTGAAACCCAATCCCAAGTCGTGGCGTCATCATTCGTACATCACGATAGATTAGCTCTAGCTCTGAACTACCGTCATTCTGCATAGTATCAGTTCCCATATAGGTGAATCGGCTCAGGCCATGAAAATTAGCCGTCAACCCATTTATCCCTATATCTGAACGTAAAGGTCGAAACTGTTTGGCTTGGGATGACGCTTCTGAAGATTGCGCGACCGCAGACGGCGATATTAGAAAGAATAAAATGAATATTGATGCAATAGAAAGAAATAATTTATCTACAGTAAGATGTAGCCTTTGTGACATTTTTTGTGTCTGTTTCATTTACAAAATTTGCAATTTCTTAGGTATTTCCAGCGTTAAGCCCCCATTCCGCCAAGAGTGAGAAGCTATCAACAATACTAAAAAACTAACGGTCTGCCAACTTATTGTCATCTAAGTTTTAGGAAAGTTGAAAGGCGCCTTTCTTCTTCCTTCAAGGATAAAAAAATACGGTAATAAACGCATTATTCCAGCGATCATATTATGACTTCCGTTCGGGATAAGGGTCGGGCTGTTCGATTTCAATCACCTTTCCCTCTTGCTTAGGATAAATTCGTAATGTTTTACCGGTAATCTCTTGCAACAGATACGATTTTCGCATAGCACCCCAGATCTCCAGCTGGGGATCTCCTTCCGTCGTTATATACAAGACGATTTCCTCATCCCCGTTTTCAATTTCCAACTGTTGCACATTTTGATAGTGACTCCGATCAAGTCCATCAGCTACCCGTAGCAATCCCGCTAATTTTTTGATTCGTTTCTGATCGGGCTTATCCATTTTACGAAACCGTTTGTGGCGTTTTTTGGGCGTTGATCGTCGATGATACCGCGCTACGTTGGCCATAATATTAATCTCATCTTCGGTAAAACCTTTTAAGTCAGCATATCTGATTAAATATAATGCATGTTTGTGATGTTTCCGGTGGGATATATGATAACCTATATCATGCATATAACCAGCATATTCCAGCAATTCCCGATCCTCTTCCGAGAGCTCTAACTCATCCCGGAGCGTATCAAAAAGCTGTAACGCTAATTTGGCTATATGGCGGGAATGCTTTTCGTGCCAATTATATTTTCGAAGCAACTCAAAAATGCTCCTGCGTCTGGGATCAGCATAATGCGTTTGCAAAGAAAGATCGAGCACCTCTCCCTGCCGGTCGATATACTCCAGAATCATACCCTCGCGCAGGGCTGATTCTGATATTTTCACTTGCTGAATCGCACCTTTATCAATTAAAAAATCCAATAGTACTAATCCCGGTAAAATGATATCAACCCGTTTGTCTTCCAATCCCTTTTGGCTGAGACGTTTGTCATGCCCCATCTTAATAAACTCACGATGAAACGAGCGATAATCCTCGACGGAATATGTTAATTCATTAAGCGTTACAGAAGCAGTAATCGATTGACGATTGGCAATCATTTCAGCAATATTTTCCATTGTTCCTGAAGAGCCGACAAGCGTTTGGGCGGGATGATCTTGCAACGCTTTAAACAAATCCCTCAGCTCTTCAGCATAATGGCGCCTCAGATGTTGAATTTCCTCATCATTGATCGGATCATGATTCACAAAATCAGCGGCCATTCGAGCTACCCCAATTTTCTTGCTTGAACTGTAAAAAATCTGCTCTTTATCCGCCAGAATAAACTCAACACTACCACCACCAATATCTATTACAAGCATAGTTTCATCCCCAAACGAAACCGCATGTTTTACCGCACGGCCGATAAGCGCTGCTTCTTTCTTGCCAGAAATCGCGTGAGCTTTGATTCCAACTTCATCAATCATACGCTGTATAAACTCCCCACCATTTTCAGCTTCTCGGATAGCACTGGTAGCATATGCCAGGATTTGCTCCACACCCCTACTATCGCACAGAATTTTAATCTTCTTCAAAGCCGACATGCCACGATCCATAGCTCCCTGACTCAATTGGTGACGCATTCCTTTTTCTGCAAGGATTACCATCTCTTTCAACTTATCTATCGTACGAAAGCTGCCATCGGTATAAATATCAACGATAAGCACATGGAAAGAATTTGTACCCAGATCAAGAGCCGCTATCCGTTTTGAAGCAACATCATTACCCGTTGATTCACCCATCTTAGTCTTATAATTTTATTCAACTTTTGAGAAGCAATATACTATTTTTATGAAGTATCTGTGATGAAGTCAAAAAAAACGTTTTTGTCTCCAAGTCATATAAAAGTACGTACTTAAAATTGAGGATTTTCGCATCATTAGCAGAATTATAGTATAATAGAATACTATTTATCTGATTTTCAACTAATTCCGTATCCCACTTTTTAAAGGACATGGAGTAAATGTAATTTGTTTATAATCGCAATGGGAGAAAACTCATGATTAAGCCTTCCCATTAAGATTAAAAGGTGGAGCGGCACTAATAGTTGCAAAGTATTACAGGACGCATAATAACAAACATATTTTCTATCTAACTTTTTGAATATGCTTAAAAAGCTAACCTTTGTATTCATCATCCTTGTTTCTGGCCTCGTGTTTCCTTTCCTCAGCCAGGCACAATCTCAGAAATATTTCCCTGACCGGCTTATAATCAAATATAAATCTGATCATACTCTGTCTCATCTTAAAGCCAAAACGGGTGTTAAGCCCCAAAATGCCGTCGACAAAATTCTGGCTAAAAATGGTATGCGTAATCAACACTCTTTGTTCAACGGTCGATTAGGTCGGCGTATTAGACGGTCTGCCTTATCTTCGGTACGTGGATTATCAAAAATCCATGAAGTCATATTTAGTGGCAACATTAATCCGGCTCAATTAGCAGCCAAGATCAGCAAAATGCCGGGAGTAGCCTATGCCGAACCCAAATATATTCATCACCTATTTTATACTCCTAACGATCCTATTAAGGGAAAATTCATCGCCACACACGATTTCACCGATGCATGGGATATTACTAAAGGTTCATCAAATGTAGTCATCGCAATTGTAGATGCCGGTGTCAACTATTTGCACCCGGATCTCGACGATAAGCTTTGGGTGAATCAAGGGGAAGTTCCTTTGGCTCTTCGTCCTCAAGTTGATGCAAATGGAGATGGACATATCACATCCACCGAAATTAAACACTGGTTAAAACAAAATGGCAGCGATTATAATGGGGATGGAGAAATTGCTCTGGATGATGCACTTGATCCCAATTCAAGCTTTATGGATGGTGCTGACAATGATAATAATGGCTTTAATGACGACCTGTTTGGCTGGGATTTTTGGGATTCGGGAAGCATTCTTTCTCCCGTAGCTGACAATAACCCTATTCTTGACGGTTCTGACCATGGAACACATGTTGCAGGTATAGCGGCCGCCGAAACGGATAACGATACATCAGTTGCCGGCACCGGATTTAATAGTATTTATATGGCTGTCAAGGCAGGCGGTACCAGACAAGATCGTGAATCAATCGGATATGGATTCTCTGGTATTTTGTACGCTGCAGAACAAGGTGCTGACATTATAAATTGTAGCTGGGGAGGCAGTTCCTACTCACAAGCAGAACAAGATGTTATTAATGCAGCCACCGATATGGGATCACTTGTAGTAGCTGCCGCGGGCAATGATGGGACGGATCAATTATCATATCCGGGCGGTTATGATAATGTTGTAAGTGTGGGATCTATATCACAGGATCAAACGGTAGCCAGCTACTCAAATTATGGATATAATCTTGACGTTTTGGCAACGGGTACCAACATCCTCAGCACCTCTTACGGGGATACAGTAGTCTCCAAATCGGGCACTTCTATGGCGACTCCTGTAGTGAGCGGTTTAGCAGCTCTTATTAAGGCCGTCCACTCGAATTGGTCTCCCGGACATATCGGTATGCAGATCAGAAACACAGCTGACTATATTTCCGACCAAAATTCCAACCTTAATGCAAATAAACTGGGCCATGGATCCATCAATGCTTTTCATGCAGTTGATACGAATAACCTTCCCGGCCTAAAGGTAATCTCTTACCAATTTGTAAACAGTGATGACCAAAAGCTTGCATTAGGGGAGCCGGGATTCGTAAAAATAAAAATTGCGAACCTTGGCAGTACCACATCCAACCTCTCCCTTCAGCTTCAGTCCTTGAATAACAACGGTGTCCAGTTAAATAATAATAGCCAACAAGTAGGATCGGTAGCTAATGGAGATACTGTTGAGGTCTCATTTGGCCTTACTATAACGACAGACTTTGATCTGAGTAAAGTACCAACCTTCCGGCTCGACTTTAAAGATAATTCACTCAATTACGATGACTTTAATATTATCCAGTATAACAGCATCTTGTATGACGTATTGGCTGCCAATAACGTAAAAACCTCTTTGGCTCCGGACGGGACCATTGGTTTTACGGACCCCAATAACGGGCTTGGAGGCGTTGGTTTTATCCCCCGTAAACCGAACGGATCGGGTGGGTACCAAGAAGGCGATAACTTATTATTTGAAGGCGGCCTAATCATGGAATACAATGGTTCGGTTTATGATGCCACTCGTACTAATAATGGAGAGGAGTCACGTGACTTTGTACCTGAGCAGGTATTCGCAATACGAAAACCGGGTGATGTTTCTGATGCAGATGGCAGCGCTACTTTCAAAACACTTTCCGACACTTCCCAAAAAGTAGAGATAAATTTAAACACTTATACCTTTGATAACCCGCAACTTAGCAACGTTGTTTTCTTAAAATATACCATCCAAAACCAATCTAATTTTAAGATCCTGAAAAATATGTATGTGGGACTTTTTAATGATTGGGATATTGGCAATGCAATACAAAATGACGTCTCTTATAGCGCATCCGACAGCGTACTTTATGTTTCAGAGCCCAATAGCAACTCACCCGTCGTTGCTGTAGCACAACTTGGACCCATATCGAGCGTTCTTGCCATTGATAACAATTTGACTTCCAATCAAGATTCGGTGACCTTTGGTATTAATGATGATAATGGATTTACCGACGAAGAAAAAAGCAATGCTCTTCGTGCCGGTAAGGCTCATACCAGTGTTACCAATGCAGATGTATCAGCCGTTAATGCTTCCGGTCCCTACACATTAAATCCCGGGGCACAAATAACGGTGGGTTTTGTTTATGCTTTTGGGGATGATCTGGGGCAATTGCGTACTCAAATTGCAGCAGCACGATCCCGAGATCTGTTTAAAGTAACCCCTGCCGGTCGGGTTGAATCAACACAGGCGCCTCAACAAACTGAGCTTGTTCATAACTATCCAAATCCTTTCAATTCATCCACCGAGATCCGTTTTGATTTGCAAAAACCATCTCATGTAACTCTCACAATCTACAATGTTTTGGGAAGAAAGGTCCGAACGCTGATTGATAAAGACATGGATGCTAAATCCTACTTTATCAAATTTAAGGCTGAGAGTCTAAGCAGTGGGGTCTACTTTGCGCGACTCAAAACAGATAACGGTGTGCAAACGCTGCCTATGACGTTGATAAAATAGTTAGAAATATGAGGCAAAAAGAAACAATATGCTCGGTTTCATTTTCGTCTCGCTTTACTTCTAACCTTTATCTTTTTTGTGGGCATCCTTATTCTGCTGAGAAATTTTTAGACGCATTTCTCTTCGCCTGGCAGCTTGCTCATAACGTTCTTTCTCAAACTCGGTTTCAGGAATAATTTCCGGAACCGGTACTGTTTTTCCATCAGCATCTACAGCAACAAAGGTATAGAATGAAGTAGTACATAAACGGCGTTCACCTGTTCGAAGATTTTCAGCCCAGACTTCCATCGCAATTTCCATCGAAGAAGTAAACGTACGGGTCACCTCTCCCTCAATAACAACAACTTCTCCCAATTGAATGGCATTCTTGAACTCAATACTATCGGCCGCAACCGTGACAACATTTCGATTACAATGTCGTTGTGCAGAAATAGCAGAGCAAACGTCCATCCACTGCATGAGACGACCACCCATCAAGTTTCCAAGCGGGTTGGTATCGTTAGGCATCACCAGCTCATTCATCCTAACACGAGAGGCAGATACCGTTTTTTTGGTAGTATCGGTGTTAACTTTGGGAGTTTGTTCAAATCGGGGTGTCATAAAAATATATCTGGATAAAATTTTACGTAAGATAAAAAACTTACGTGCGAATAATTGATACTGATTATTTAGGATAATTTGATCGGCAAAAATCTTGAATATTGATGAAGATTTGATGAAATCCTGTGCTCAACTTATAATTAAGTGTTTTTAGTTCTTAGATAATGGAAACAAATTTGCGACATATTCCCGAGTTTTCCCCACCTCAATGGTGCTTTAATGGGCACGTACACACGATTGCCCGCTCGTTTACAGGAGATAACAATCCACCGCCTGTTGAGCGTGTCGAGATTCCAACCCCTGATGATGATTTTCTGGAAATTGATTGTGCCATACAGCCAGATTCCACTGCAACGATCACCCTTTTTCATGGACTAGAGGGCTCTTCTCGACGCTTTTATATGGTAGAGCTTATGAAAGTCTTACTCCAAATGGGATTTTCGGTAGTAGCCGTAAATTTCAGGAGTTGTGGTTCACGCCTTAATAGACAACCTCGGTTTTATCACTCAGGAGAAACAACTGATTTTATGACTGTTTTTGAATGGGTTCATGCCCAATATCCCCATCAAAAAATAGGGGCTGTTGGATTTTCATTAGGTGGCAATGCCTTACTTATGTCTCTGGCAAAAGAAGGAAAAAGTCACCTCGTGAATGCAGCGGCGGCAATATCTGTGCCTTATGATTTACACTTAGGTGCCAAGGTAATATCACATGGCTTTAACCGCGTCTATGAATACCGGTTTATTCGTACGATGCGCCAAAAACTTGAACAAAAACGAGACAGATATCCTGATATGCCTAATTTCTCAGGTTCCACCCTTTTGGAATATGATGAACAGGTAACGGCACCACTTCATGGATTTAAGGGGGCATTGGATTATTATAAGCAATGCTCATCACGCAGGGTAATTGAGGATATCCATCGTCCAACCTTGCTTGTACATAGTCGGGAAGACCCTCTGTGTCCCATTGAAGGAATGCCCATCGTAAAAATATTTGAACACAAATTTACCGACTATATAGTTACCGACCAAGGTGGACACGTCGGGTTTTGGAGTACCCCTCGAGGATGGCTCAATGACATAATTGGAAACTATCTGGCAATAAAATTGCTTTAATAAACTTCATACGGATTTCATTTTCGTACCGTTTCTTAAAAGCTCAATAAAATTAAGCAAAATTTAACTCATGGTCATTATTGTCGGAGCAGGTCCCATTGGTTTGGCGACTGCAATTGAACTAAAACGAAGAAATATTTCCTCAAAAATTATTGAACGAGGTTGTTTGGTCAACAGTATTTTTAATTATCCTAAAGATATGACCTTCTTTTCAACCTCAGAACGACTTGAAATCGGTGAAGTGCCTTTTATCTCGCATAATCCAAAACCTACACGTCGCGAAGCATTAGAGTACTACCGTCGTGCTGCGGAAAGCTACGATTTGGATATCAATCTTTATGAAGAGGTCCGGAATATCAGCGGCAAGGATGGAGCCTTTGTTGTTCAAACTGATAAGGATAGCTATAAGGCTGCTAAAGTTGTTGTAGCTACCGGTTTTTACGACATTGCTAAAATGATGAATATTCCCGGTGAAAATCTCGACAAAGTTAGACATTATTATGATGAGGCTCATGCTTATGCATGGCAGGATTTACTGGTTATCGGAGGAGGAAATTCCGCAGTTGATGCCGCTCTGGAGACCTATAGGTCTAATGCAAATGTAACGTTAGCAGTTCGAGATTCACAAATTAAGGAATCAGTTAAATACTGGGTAAAGCCCGACATTCAAAACCGGGTCAAAAATGGAGAGATAACCGGTTATTTTAATACGGAAGTCAAAGAGATTAAACCTAAAGAAGTGGTGCTTGAAACACCGGAAGGAATTAAGACAATTCCGAACGATTTTGTACTGGCAATGACGGGTTATCAACCAAATTTCAAACTAATGGAACAGTTGGGCATTGATCTGACCGACGATAAAGACAAAATGCCTATTTATGATGATAATACACTTGAAACAAATCGCAATGGCATGTATGTAGCGGGTGTTGTCTGCGGTGGGATGGATACCAGTCGGCTCTTTATTGAGAATACACGTATCCATGCCGAGCATATTGCCAATGATATTGAGCACAACCTATTAGCAATAGATTAAAATTCAGGACGGTCTGTAGCTGCTTCAAATCGGAGGGATTAATTGAAACAGGCTGTAGCTTTAAAATTTTGACAAATGTAAGACGAATTTTAAGCCTGATGACGAGTTATTAAGCTATCTCATGTCTCAATTCAAAATCGTACCCTTGGTGTCAGCCATTTATTAAACATCAGAAAGGAAATGAGTGGTAGATTTATAAAATCGCTAAACCGTCTTCGTTTTTTTGCGTAAAAAAAGAGAGGGTAAGCAACCTACATCACGCCGCTACGACCTCCTACCGCTGCTACCTTCCGGTCCTGACGGAATTCAGAGGGAGCTGGCTGCGTAGGGC
>Ga0102962_1000744_pt1 | contig 14178 bp, 13 predicted proteins | sample SalPonF2_C_D2_MG_FD_84519 | JGI IMG/M metagenome (GOLD analysis project Ga0102962, IMG submission 84519) | Salt pond soil microbial communities from South San Francisco under conditions of wetland restoration - Salt Pond MetaG SF2_C_D2_MG ...
AGTCGCTCCCATTCTGGTTTCGCACCCATCCCTTTTCCCCAGGAGACCACCAATGCAGACTCGAATTGCCCAAGCTCTGAAACTCGAAGCCGAACCTGTTGCCGTTCTCTTCACTGACGAAAAACCCGAAAACTCCGGCCAGTTTGCGGAGGGCGCCTGGGGGTGCGTGATGTTCATGTTCGCTGCCGCCACCAAGGGCAAAACGGCCGTTTTCGACCGGGAGACCTACGGCTGCCAGGGCGGCGGCGTTGGCCTGGGGTTCGGCAACGCTTACGAATCCTTCCCCGGCGGCGTTCCCGGCTTCTGCCGGTTCCTCTCCACCGGCAACGAATCCGCCCCGGCCGGCAGGGCGATCGGCGAGAAGATGCGCGCGGCCGGGGCGCGGGAGGAATTCGTCGACCATTACCTGCACGGCGAGCGCTACAAGAAAGACCCGGAGCTGGTCGAGAAGTTCGTCGACGCCGTGCCGATGACCGAGGTACCGAGCAAATACGTGGTGATGAAACCCCTCTCCGAAGTCGACCCGGAGAAGGAGGAGCCGGTCTCGGTCTCCTTCCTGGTCAACCCCGATCAGCTCGCGGCACTGACCATTCTGGCCAATTACGACAAGCCGGGGCTGGAAAACGTGGCTTCACCTTACGTCGCCGCCTGCCAGGTGGTGGGGGTGATGTCCTACGCCGAGGCCAAAAAGGAACAGCCCCGCTGCCTGATCGGCCTCACCGACATCTCTGCACGCAAATACCTCAAAGCCCAGGGCGCCAGCGACAAGCTGACCTTCACCGCACCCTGGCGCCGGCTGCTGGAGATGGAGGACAACGTGCCCGGCAGCTTCCTTGAAGGCCGGACCTGGGCCGAGGTCATCGACTGAAAAGGAGTGCCTTGAACTGTCACGCTATCGCCGGGGCCCATCGGGTCCCGTTTTTTTTGCATGGTTCACCTCTCCCCGGGGGAGAGGGTGCCCGAAGGGCGGGTGAGGGGGACTTCCCAGCATGCAGACCTTCAGGCGGATAAACACGGAGAAGCTTCTCTTCTCGCCTCGGCTCCCCCTCCCCGGGGCAAAGAGGATTTTAACGCATGGTCCTGCCCCGGAAGATACAAGTCGCGATCGCCGATGGACATCCCCCCGATATCTGGTATTTATTGTAGAGTTTCCGAAAAAACCTGCTCTTAACGGGCAGCCACCTCGAACCACCCCAGCCCAAGGAGGTCCCACCGATGGAAGACATGTTTTGTTACCAGTGTGAACAAGCCGCCGGCGGCACCGGCTGCACCAAGGTCGGGGTCTGCGGCAAGCAGCCCGACGCCGCCGCCCTGCAGGACCTGATCGTCTATGGATTGAAGGGCATGGCCTTCTGGGCCCACCTCGCCCGCCAGAAAGGGGCCAAGGATCCCGAGGTCGACCTGCACATGGTCGAGGACCTCTTCTCCACGGTCACCAACGTCGACTTCGACCCGGAGAGCCTCGCGGAGGTCGCCGGCAAGACCGTGGCCATGCGCAACCGCGCCCACGAGATGTACGAAAAGGCCAACGGCGCAGCCTTCCAGGGAAGCATGCCGGAAGCGGCCAAGAAGTGGGAGGCCAATTCCACCCTCGAGGGCCTGGTCAGCCAGGGCCGTCAGCACGGCGTCAAGGACCCGAGCATCGACCCTGACGTGCACAGCGTCCAGCAGATGCTCATCTACGGCTGCAAGGGAATGGCCGCCTACTGCGATCACGCTCACATCCTCGGCTACGAAGGGGACGAGATCTACGCCTTCCTGCACAAGGCGATGGCCGCCACTCTCGACAAGAATCTCGGCCTGATGGACTTCGTCGGCCTGTGCATGGAATGCGGCGAAACCAACCTCAAGTGCACCGGTCTGCTCAACCGGGCGCATACCGACCATTACGGCCACCCGGTGCCGACACCGGTCAGCCTCGGCACCCAGGCCGGCAAGGCGATCCTCGTCTCCGGCCACGACCTGAAGATGCTCGAGGAGCTGCTCAAGCAGACCGAAGGCAAGGGGATCGACGTCTACACCCACGTCGAAATGCTGCCGGCCCACGGCTACCCAGGGCTCAAGAAATACCAGCACCTGGCCGGCAACTTCGGCGGCGCCTGGCAGGACCAATACAAGGAATTCCAGGACTTCCCCGGCGCCATCATCTTCAACACCAACTGCATCCAGCGGCCGGCCGAGGCCTACAAGGACCGGCTCTTCACCTGGGGCCGGGTGCAGTGGCCGGACGTGAAACATATCGAGGGATGGGACTTCTCCGAGGTCATCGAGGCGGCCCTCACCTCCTCCAACGTGGCGCAGAGGGCGGACAAGGAGATCCTCACCGGCTGCGGACACAAGGCGGTCCTCGGCATGGCGGACAAGGTGATCGAGGCGGTCAAGGCCGGCAAGATCCGCCGCTTCTTCGTCATCGGTGGCTGCGACGGCGCCAAGACGGGGCGCAACTACTACACCAAGTTCGCCGAGCAGCTGCCGCCGGATACCGTCATCCTGACGCTGGCCTGCGGCAAGTTCCGTTTCAACAAGCTCGACCTCGGCGACATCGAGGGGATTCCCCGGCTGCTCGACGTCGGCCAGTGCAACGACGCCTACTCGGCGATTCAGATCGCCCTGGCCCTCGCCGACGCCTTCGACTGCGGAGTGAACGACCTGCCGCTCTCCATTATCCTTTCCTGGTACGAGCAGAAGGCGGTGGTGGTGCTGCTCTCGCTGCTCTCGCTGGGCATCAGAAACATGAAGATCGGCCCCAGCCTGCCCGCCTTCATCACCCCCAACGTGCTCAATTTCCTGGTTGAGAATTTCAACCTGGCGCCGATCGGGACGGTGGAGGAGGATATGAAGCAGATTCTGGAGTGAGAAGGGGACTGGGCACCCACAAGGGGTGCCCCTACCTCAAAAACCGAATGGTGAACGGATACCGAAAGGCTTCGCCGTTGCGGGTCTTGACCGCGGCGATTATGATCAGGATGAGGTCTATCAGGGAGAGGAGAATCAGCAGGGGAATGCCGATGACGATGACCACCAGCAGGCCGGCGATCAGCAGATAGATGGTCATGCTGATCTGAAAATTGAGGGCCGCCTTGGCCTGCGCATCGACGAGCGGATAGGCCGGCCCCTTGTAGAGCCAGACGGCCAACGGTCCGAGAATGTTCCCGAAGGGCAGCAGATAGCCGGTCAGGGCGCTCAAATGGCAGAGCATGGCCCAGTTGCGCGCCTTCAGATCGTTCTCCTCGAGAAGCTCATTCACCCAGTGCCTCTTTCTGCCCCCCGCTGGGACACACTGTCGAGAAAAGCAAGGGTCGACTGCAGGGTGCGGTTGACCACCTGCTCGCGACGGATTCCCGCCGCGCCCAGGACCCTGAGCGCTTCGCCGAACTCTCCCACCCCCTGGGCGATATGGGCATCGCTGCCCACCGCGACCGGGGTACCGAAGCGGGCGCACAGCCGGGCGATTTCATTGCAATTGCCCTCGCTTCCCTTGCGGCTGACCCCGAAGGAGGAATTGTTGATCTCCAGCGCCGTTCCCGTTTCGGCCCCGCGGCGCGCCACCGCCTCGTAATCGAGAGGAAAATGGGGATTCCCCGGATGGCTGATGATATGGACTCTGGCCCGATCCATCAGCGCCAGCACTGCCCGGGTGTTGGCCTCGCGGCCCCGCTGGTCGAATTCGCACCCCTCATGAAAGCCCGCCAGGATAAGATCGAGCCGGTTCAGAAGATTTTCCGGCAGATCCAGCTCCCCCTCGCCGACGATGTTCGCCTCCACCCCCTTGAGCACTCTTACCCCATTTAAGGTTTCTGGTACGAACCGCAACGCCGCAAAATGGTACAGATGGGGGCCGCCGGGAACGGCGGGCCCGTGGTCCGTCATCCCCACCAGGCGCAACCCCTTGTCCTTGGCCGCAGCCGTGATCTCCCCGATAGTGCTGTAGGCATGGCCCGAGGCCACGGTGTGAATATGCAAATCGGCTTCCGGTTGAATAGGGATGGGCATTCTGTTCCTTTCTCAGCGCCGGCGTATTTCTCGCTGGTCTTTTTCGGCGGATTTTTCATCTTAACACAAATTCAGCCTTTCGTAACTCCGGATGTGATCCAGGGCGGCTCAGGAAATCATTGACTTTACCGCCGGGGTATGATACCCAATCATCAAGGCACAAGGACCACCGGGCGAGGAATCGCGAGAATGGCACATCCCTTCATTGCACAGGCAATCCGAGCTATCAGCGCAGCGGCCGTTTCGGCCGCACGGTCTTGCTCTACCTGTCGCCTTGGGATGACAACCTAATCCCGCAAAACCACGATGAATCAAAAGGCCATGGGTAGAAAAACCATGGCCTTTTCTTATTTGGCGCCGCCGTGACAAGCCCCCCCCCCGGATGGGAGTGGTGGAAAAGATACCGGAAGATCTTCTTCGGAACAACAATCTCGAGCAGGATTGGAGAGACAGCATGCGCAACAATATCGTTCACATCGGAGCGGGCGAACTGACCTACGAAATCCGGGCCATCGTCGAGATCGCCGAGAAACTCAACAAGCTCGGCATGAAGACCAACATGGAAAATATCGGCGACCCGGTGGCCAAGGGGGAAAAAATCCCCCAGTGGATGAAACAGATCGTGGCCGACATGGCCATGAAAGACTGCTCCTACGCCTATTGCGCAACCAGGGGCCTTCTGGAAACCCGACAGTTCCTCGCTGACCGAACCAACCGGCGGGGAAAGACCCAGATTACTCCTGATGATGTCATCTTCTTTAACGGGCTCGGCGACGCGATTCAAAAGGTGTATGGCCTGCTGCGCCGCGAAGCCCGCGTGATCGGTCCCTCCCCGACCTATTCCACGCATTCCTCGGGCGAAGCGGCCCACGCCGGTCAAAAACCGGTCTCTTACCGCCTCGATCCCGACAACAACTGGTATCCCGATCTGGACGACCTGCGGCTGTCGGTTCAGTACAATCCGGCCATCTCCGGAATTCTCATCATCAACCCCGACAACCCCACCGGGGCCGTCTATCCCGAACGCATCCTGCGCGAAATGATCGCCATTGCGAAGGAGTTCGATCTTTTCATCATTTGCGACGAGATCTATCACAATCTCGTCTACAATGGCCAGTCGACCAAGCCGATTTCCGACCTGATCGGCGATGTGCCCGCCATCGCCATGAAGGGGATCAGCAAGGAACTTCCCTGGCCCGGAGCGCGCTGCGGGTGGATCGAGGTCTACAACGCCGACAAGGATCCGCTCTTCAAGCGCTACATCCAGAGCGTTCTCGACTCAAAAATGGTGGAAGTCTGCTCGACCACCCTCCCGCAGAAGGTCATCCCCCCCCTCTTGAGCCATCCGGAGTACGCCACCTATCTTCAGCAGCGCGTTTCCCGCTACGAAAAGTTCTCCAATATCGCCTACGATCTGCTCAAGGTCGTCCCGGGCATCAAGGTCAACCGGACGAACGGCGCCTTTTACATGGCGGTCGTCTTTGAGAAGGGCAAGCTCAACGACCGTCAGACTTTGCCGATCAAAAACCAGGAAATACAGCACCTGGTGGAGGGCCTCGTCAGCCAGCCAGGGGTCTCTCTGGACAAACGCCTGGTCTATTATCTACTGGCTTCGACGGGGATCTGCGTGGTGCCCATCTCCTCTTTCTGTACCGCCGAACTCGGTTTTCGGATTACCCTGCTGGAGCGGGATGAAAAGGAATTCACCCAGATTTTCAAAACCATTGCCGAGGCGATCGGCGCCTATCTCAATTCCTGAATTTCCGCAAACCGACGTCACCCACCGGGGCCGGCCCTACCGCCGGCCTCTTTTCCGGAACAAGGCTTCTCGCCCTGTCTCAACCTGCGTGGAAGTGATATTCTTTGCCCATGACGACACTGGTTAAACCTCACCTCGATAGCCCTGTCACCTCACCGCAGGATCTGATCGATTACCTGGCTCGCGGTGCCAGAACCCCCGCAACCCGGGGGATCGGAACCGAAATGGAAAAACTGGTTCTCGATGCCAAAAGCGGCGAAGCGGCTCCCTATGCGCGGATCGAAACTCTGTTCGAAAAACTCGAGCAAACGGGGAATTGGCGCGGTATTCGCGAAAACGACCACCTGATCGCTCTGGTCGGGCAAACCTCCTCTATCACCCTGGAACCTGGCGGGCAGCTGGAGCTTTCGGGACAGCTCTGTCCCGATATTCACTGCTGTTGCGCCGATTTTTTTCATCACATCGAGCAGATTCTCGCCCAGGCCGAGCCGCTGGGGCTGTGCTTCCTGGGTCTGGGAGTTCAGCCCTTTACTCCCCTGGAGCAGATCGACTGGCTGCCCAAAGCCCGCTACCAGGTAATGGGCCCCTACATGCTGCGCACCGGCGACATGGGCCAGAGGATGATGAAACAGACCGCCGGCCTGCAGGTCAACCTCGACTACGCCGACGAAACGGACTGCATCGAAAAGCTCCGGCTCGGTCTCGCCATTGCCCCTGTCCTGTACGCCCTGTTCGCCAATTCGCCGATCATGGAAGGGCGACCGACCGGCTTTCTCTCCACTCGGGGAGAAATCTGGTCCCGCACCGACCCCGATCGCACCGGCCTGCTGCCGGCACTGTTTCGGGAGGGAGCCGGCTTCGGCACCTACGTGGAATACGCTCTCGACGTGCCGATGTATTTCATTGTCCGCGACGGTCGGCTGCAAAATTTCACCCGCGAACGCATCACTTTTCGTCGCTATCTGGCCGAAGGCCATCAGGGCTTCCGACCGACCCTCGGCGACTGGGACCAGCACCTCTCCACCCTCTTTCCCGAGGTGCGCCTGCGCCCCCAGATCGAATTCCGGCCGCCCGACAGCCTGCCCCCCCACCTGACCCTGTCGGTGGCGGCCCTCGTCAAGGGGCTCCTTTACGATGATGCCGCTCGCCAGGAAGCCTGGTCCCTGTTCAAAAATCAGGACGACGCCGCCCGGGACACCCTCTATCGCCAATCCTGGCGACTGGGCCTGCGAACCCCCATGGAGGGCAGAACTCTGCGGGAAGTGGCGCTTGATCTCCTCGGTATCTCGCGGGGTGGCCTCCGTCGACAGCAACGAATGAACCTGCGAGGACTTGACGAATCGCTCTTCCTGGACGGGATTGAAGAGATTGCCGACAGCGGCATCACCCTCGCAGAGCGGGTTCTGGCCCGTTGGCAGGGGAGCCGGGCCGAAAAACTGGCGATGCTCAAGGAGCATTGCGGTTTCCGGCCCGCCGTACCATAGGCGCTACGCGCCTGTGCGACCGCACACTCTGACACTGGTCGAACGCTGCCGTATTTTTACGGGGTTCCCCGTGGCGATTTTCCGGGCGGGGGGATAGACTTACCACCATCGACGGCGCGCAACCATCGGCGCTCCGGCGAAACCTTCTTCAACCTTCCTCCTTCCTCCCTAAACCCCGTCTCGGGGCCGATGCGGGCCGCCTCTCCCGCATCGGCCCCGAGACGTTTCTGTCTGGGAACGGATCTTTTCCCGCTGCCCCTTCAGAGGCCGATCATTCCACAACCTCCATGGTATCGTGGGAGCGCAAAAAGGTGACGTACTCCGACGAGAGGCGGTGTGCCTCGGCGCCCCGGAGCATCGCCTTCAGGTAGGCCGGGCTCGGCTTCAACCCGCTGCGGAACTTGGCGGCGCGGTAGGCCATGCACTCAAGCTCTCCCCGCAAGGTCTGCACCATGACCGCCTGGCGCCGGTAATGGCTCCGCTCGACGCCCTCATAAACATCGAGATTGGCCAGGCTCGCCTCGGGAACATCGTACACCACCCCCTCCACCACGCTTCCCCGATCGTCCTGCAGGTCCGCCTTGCCGGTGCCGTCAGCCCCCGGCTTGTGGAAAACCAGCCGGAAGCCACGGGCCTTGCCGGTGCAGACCCTGCTGAATTCGATCCCGCGATCCGCCAGGGTTTCCTCATCCATATTGTTTCCGTAGGCAAAATAGAGCATGGGCGATCCTCCTTTTAATCATTTTATCCGGTCGGTTTTTTTGTCAGGCATCCGACCTTCCTAGTTTACCGGTGATTCGGCCGTTGTCTTCTCTACTTCGTAGGAGGAATTCGGTAAACCTTTTTTCCGCCTTTTTCGTCTAACAGTTAATTCGAGCCGGCTTGACCGGCCCATTGACAGAAAAAGGGCATAAGCGTACCTTCTTTCCATGGACGGTCAGACCGAACAAATCCTGTTGGCACGGATCAGGGGAGGGAACCCGGCGGCTTTTGAGCAGCTGGTTCTGGCGCATACGGCAAAAACCGTCAATTTGGCCTTTCGCCTGGTGGGCAATCGGGAAGAGGCCGAAGACATCGCACAGGAAGCGTTTTTGCGGCTGCATCGGGCGCTGCCCACCTTTCGGGGAGAGAGCAGCATCTCCACCTGGCTCTACCGCACCGTTTCCCGGCTGGCCATCGACCACCTGCGGCGGGAGAAGATCAAGCGCAAGCTCTTCTTCTTCCGCCATGCGGATGACGAGGTCGATCCCATGGAGACGGTTCCCGATCCGGCCGCCTCGCCCCAGGATCAGGTGGTCGCGGCCGAATCGGGACGGCGTCTGGCGCAAGCTCTAAAGCTGCTCTCGCCCCGTCAGCGGGCCGTCTTCACCCTGAGACATCAGGAGGAGATGACGCTGAAGGAGATCGCTTCGATGCTTGAGCTGGAAGAAGGAACGGTCAAGGCGCACCTGCACCGGGCCGTACACCTGCTGCGAAAGGAACTGAAGGATCTGCAAAGGGAATCGCCATGAATCATCAGATAGAGAAATGCAACGAAGATCTCCTGCACCTCTATTACTATCGGGAACTCGACGAAGACGCCCGCAAACGGCTGGAATGCCATCTGGCCGACTGTGTTGGCTGTCGCGACAGGCTGCGGGAACTGGAACAGGTCCTGGATGCAATCCCCAGAACCGCGGCGTCGATGACGAACCCCGAAGTCCGGCGATTCGCCGACCGAGTCCTTGGACAGACCCGCCGACGACGCCAAAGCCCGCTGCCCGTCTGGGGAGGAAGTCTGGCCGCCGTGGCAGCGGCGCTCATTGTTTTCCTGGTTACCTGGAACCCGGGGCCGACGCCTCTCCCACAACCCGGCCACGGGTCCCGTTTGACCGCCGATGTGGAGGTTCTGCAAAACTATGACATGTTGCAGAATCTTGACTTGCTCGAGAATCTGGACATGCTGCAACAGCTGGAGACCCGGGGATGAACCGCCTGAGAAGCGCAATTCCCGCCTTTCTGCTGCCGGTTCTTCTCCTTCTTTCCTGGCCGGCGGTCGTCAGGGCCGAGGAAAAACCGGCAGGTGCGCATCCGGAAAAAAAGAGATCCGCAGAGAGAACCCAGGAGAAGAAACCGAACAAGGTCTCTTCTCTCAGCAAGGAGGATCGCGAAGTGGTGAAGAATCTCGATCTGCTCGAGATGATGACGATGCTCAAGGATATGGACGTTCTGGCCCAGACGGAGGACAAGAAATGAAACGGGTGTGGCTCCTTTGTTTATTGTTAGCCGTCTGTCTTCTGCCGGCTAAACCGCTTCTCGCCGCCGACGGAAGCAGCCCGAATCCCGCGGGGCAGATCGGCACTGCGACAGCGGCGAAGGGGCAGAATCTACAGGAATCCTTTCGTCGCTGGCAGCAGCTGTCTCCCGAAGAGCGCCAACAGCTGCGCGAGCGCTATCGCCGGTTCAAGGCTCTTTCCCCGGAGAAACAGACAGAGCTGCGGCAGCGACTGCAGCGCTTTCGGCAGATGAACCCGGCCCAGCGGCAGCGCATCATTTCCCGCTTTCACCGCTGGCAGCGCCTTCCTTCGGCGGAGAAAAACCGTTTGCGTCAGACTTTCCGGCGGTTCAAGTCCCTTCCGCCAGAGCAGCAGAGAAAACTTCGCCAAGAGCTGAACGGCCTGAACAAGCTCTCCCCTGCGGAGCGCTGGCAGCGCCGCCAGCAGATTCGCAATCACTTTTTCGGCGGCGGAGGAGGAGGCCGGATGGGCCCCGGCGGCTTCGGCGGCCACATGATGGGACGGTAAGAGGGCATAACATCCATCAATTCCCGAAAAGGCGCGTTGACGGTTCAAAATTCAGACTTCGGAAATTAAAGACAAAAACAAATCGCAAACCTGCTTTAACGCCCGTTCGCTTTGCTCTCTCAAGACGCAGAGGATAAGACACGAAAAGAAATTAGGAATGTGGGTTTCTCCGCGCTGCGTTAAAGTCGGCCTCGATTTTTATCGACACGTTTAACTGTAAATTCACGTTTAACTGAAAAGGCCCGGCTTACGCCGGGCCTTCTTTGTTGCGGAATATAAAAGATTTTACTCTCGCCGCATCACTGCAGTTTGTAGGCGAAGAGCGCCGAGCGGGTGGAGTGAAGGAAGGTGCCGGAGGTAAAGGCCTCTGCAAGAACGGCCTCGGGGTGGCCATCGTTGTCGATATCGGCCAGACGAAAATCGGCCAGATACCCCTCCAACGGCTGGGTATGCCAGACCTGGCGCAGGGTGTAACCGTCCCACTGCATGGCCATCAGGCGGCTGGAACCGAAGCTGGGGTTGCGGGCCATGATCCGCGATCCCTCGTTGGCGGGCACCAGAATCTCGTTGTTACCGTCGATGCCGATCCGCGCCTTGGGGAAAACATAACGAAACTCCATGGAACCTGCCGGCGCCCCGGTGTCGGGACGTTTAATGGATGCTTCCCGACCGCCGAAGTGGTCGCCGCTTTTCCAGAGCTTGTCGCCACTCAGGGTCATGACCTGCAGGTAATCCGATTCCGAAAGGGAGGCCAGCAGTGTGTTCCCGTGGGCTCCCTGAAAGGGAACAAACCCATAGAGATCGACCCCGAAGGGGAGTTTGAAGGTTGGCCCCTGGGCCAGGTCCCCCCCGCTCAGTTTCACTCGGAATACCGGTTTTTCATAATCCTTGTCCTCTTCCCCCATCCGTTCGGCGCAGAGCACCCGCCCCTCGCCGGGAAGAGCTACGGTGCGAAAGTACCAGGGGATATTGCGCCGCACCACTTGATAGCCAGTGCCTCGCCAGGCAACCTCCAGGGAGCGCAGGTGGTTGTCGAAGGCGGCGGTGACATACAGTTCGTGCCGGCCATCGCCGTTGAGATCCGCGTCGTCGAGTTCCACCGCCTTGGCGGTTTCGAAAGGAACATGGGCCAGGGTGGTGAGATGCCCCTTTTCAAGGCGGTAAATTTCCAGGTGATCGGCAAAGGCCACAGCCGTTTCCAGCTTGCCGTCGCCATCGAGATCCGCTACCGCGATCCCCACCGGCTTGCCCTTCATGATCGGGCTCTTCCAGACGCCGGCGGCAGGTGGCTGGGTATCCCGAACGATCGCCGAGCTCCCTCCGGCAGGCGCCGACGACGTCCCTTGCACCGCCGGCGCCGAAGCCGCGGGCACAATGCCACTGGGAACAGATGGCACCGGCACCGGAACAGTCGAAGCCATCGGTTTTGATACTTGCACAGCGGTCGATTGCGAGGCGACGGAGGTCGGCAACACCCCGTCGGGCAGGGGATAGGCGTGGATCACCTGAAAATCAGGACCGCGAACCGTCAGGGAACGGGAGGTCAGAATAAAGGTCAGCGCCACATTGCCGGACGCGGAGGGAGCCGGCTTCGCCGGACGGTTGGCCTGAGCGGCGGCGAAATTGCGCCAGGCCAGCTGGGGCAGGGCATCCCGCAGGGCGCTGAAAACGGGCTCTCCCTCGCCGGTATAATCCCAGAAGACGGCATCCATATCCTCGAAGCGACGGATCGCATCGCCCTTGCCGATCCCCGAACTCTTCCCAACGGGACGGGCATAGGAGTAGCCGGAGCGCACCTGGGTCACCTCCAGCAGTCCCTTCACCTTATCGAGGGTGCCGATGACTTTGCCAGTCACGGGATGAATGATTTTCTTGCCGGGAGTGACGACGCTGAACAGATCCCCTTCGCTAACGCCACGGGAGGCATCGAGGTCGATGAGGAACTGGCCGTTGACCGGCATGATGACGTAGCCGGACAGGGGCTTGAAATCACGACCCACCCGGGCGCTGAAAGGCGAAGCAGCAACGGCGGGAGAACACCACAGGGACACGAGGGCCAGGGTCGCAAGGGACCATTTGAATACCTGCCGATACATCATGCAAACCTCTTGAATGGGAAGGGATGGGCGATCCCCACTTCGTAGTGGGGCGGCGGGGGACCGTCACTTCAATGATGAAGCACAGATTCCGTCTAGTCCACTTAACATCCGCAAGACGGCCTTGTCAATCTCTTTGTCCCCGCCCTGGGACATCCTCCAATAAAAAAGCCCCCGGGGAAAATCCCCGGGGGCATGGTTCAGGCAAAGAACCGATCAGTAAGGCACGTTGACCATGAGCACGGCCGTGTACAGATCGTCGGGGCTCTGCCCAGCGGCATTTTTGTAGAAGTTGCCGAGGAAACCATAAGCGCCACGCAGGCTGAGGTCGACCTTTTCTGCGACTTTCATCCCGACCTGGCCATCAACTTCGAAGCCAAGGCTGGTGCCATCCTTCGCGACCAGACCATTGGGATCCTTCTTGACAGCAGAGTAGTAACCGGCACCCCACTTGAGGTAGAGACCAGGCAGCGGCGGGGCGGGCACGTTGTACTGACCGCTGTAGGCGATGGCCATGAGGCCATAGCCGGCATAAGCGGCGTCATTCAGGCCATGGCGGCCGCCGGCACCATCGGTGTAGTAGATGTCGGAGAGGAAAATCTGCGAGTTTTCGTCGTAGAACTCGAACCCACCCTGACCGCGCTGGAAGAAGGCGAAGGTGTTGTCGTGGTCAGAGCTGTCGTCAGCATTCATGTAGATGAGCCGCAGGCCCATGTGGCCATTGGGGATCAGCATGTTGCCCTTGACGGTGGCGGCCCAGGCGTTACCCGATTGGTCTCCGGCGGCGGTGGCATTGTGATGGTTGTACAGGAAGAAGCCCTGCAGGCCGAAGATACCGAACTTGTAATCACCATGGAGGCCGGCCCACCAGGCGTTCGCCTGGATGGCATCGGTCTGATCGTTATTGTCGTAGAAGTCGAGACCCGCCTTGGCAAAGTCGCCGTACTTCTGGCTCAGCTGAACCGCATAAAAGTCGTTGTCGTCCCATGCCGAGAGGCTGCCTTCGTCTTTCTTGAAGTAGGCGAGGGTCACGTTCGTGGCGGCGAGGCTGAAGTCGCCGCGGATCCCGGCCTGGTCGTCATAGAGGACGATGCCGCCCTCGTTGTCGTGGAAGGTCTGGACGCCGATGCGGGTGGAAAGAGCGGTGTTGGGAATCTTGACGTCGAGGTAGACGTTCTTGGTCTCGACGTTGACGCCGTCGGCGCCAGCCCGGCCGCCGCCGCCGATTTCGCCCTTGGAAGCCAGGCCCCAGTCGGTGTCGACCTCGGCATAGTAGACGAAGTGGACGTACTCGTTGAGGTTGTCCTGGAACTTCATCCGCAGACGGTTGTCGACCATGCTGTTGGACTTGCTGTCCTTCTGGATGGTGTTGCCGGTATTCTGGGTAATCATCTGGGTGCGGAAATAGCCGTTGAGTTTGTAGTCGGCCAGCGCCGGGGACGCCATCAGCAGACTCACCACAATTGCAAAAAATACTTTTGTATAATTACTCACTTTTGCCTCCTGAATGAAAAATAAAATTTCGCGCTTGCGGGGTTGCGACCCGCTCCCGAACTTCGCGGCAGGACGTTCGGGCAAGACCTTGCTTAGGGATTAGGAGCAGGTACGGTGGATTCAACGTACCCGCAGGCGGGACATTCGACGCGCATGGTCTTACTGTTGGTGCATGCCTGCACATGCCGAAAGCGAGACTGCCGAGATCGCCGCAACTGCGAAAGCAGTCGGTTTTCGCATCCATTCACCTCCTTTCCCTTTTGGAATGATTCCGTTTTGCGCATCAGGTGCAAAAACACTACAAAACAAAACCCCAATCAACCTCTACAAGGATGGTGCCAAAAAAATACTTCGTTAATAAAATTTCCCTCTTTACAACCGACTGAGATAAAAGAGCTTTTTATAACAGTCGGAACATGGGTGGGTCTTGGTGCCCTCGCGGCATGTGGGGTTTTCACCACACGAGTCGCTTTTTGGCCACGGAACGAGGGCGCTGGGAACCGGCAACGGATCCAGCCGAGTCCCCTTTTATACGAACCCTTCGATTGTCAAAGACCCAAGTACGGGCG
>Ga0102962_1000745_pt1 | contig 14176 bp, 7 predicted proteins | sample SalPonF2_C_D2_MG_FD_84519 | JGI IMG/M metagenome (GOLD analysis project Ga0102962, IMG submission 84519) | Salt pond soil microbial communities from South San Francisco under conditions of wetland restoration - Salt Pond MetaG SF2_C_D2_MG ...
AGAAATACATATTTAAAAGTCAATAATATGAAGTTTGTACCGGTTTATAATGTCCTGGTTGAAGTAAAAGAAAAATAAAAGGAAACTGACCGGAGATTGTCTCTAACTGGCGCCTCCGATAACTATTAAGGGCTGAAGGCCCGGATCAGTTCAGCCCGGAGGCAACGCCCCGGGTTAACTGTTGCAAGGCAACCACATGTGCCCTGAAGGGGAAGCTAACCTTGTGCCTCATTTTTAATATCAATAATCCCTGAATATATGCAGTTAATATGTTAGAGGCATGGCCTGTAAAAGCTGATTTCAATGTTTTGAAAAGCATATAGATACCATTTTAACATTATTTATTGTCCGAAAGGGGCGCGTGAGTTACCAAATTGAGGCGCCCCGTTTACCCAATGAATGCGCAACAGTTTGCAGGAAGGTAAGCAGCAAATAGGTGGTACAACCTTGTGAGGGTACGGTTGAAAAACGGATTAAAACAAAAAAACCTGGCCGGTAATTTTACCGGTCAGGTTTAATAAAATGTATTTATATGTGCCCAGGACAAGACTCGAACTTGCACGCTTTTGACGGCGCCAGCCCCTCAAGCTGGTGTGTCTACCAATTCCACCACCTGGGCATTTTTATAAAGAACTTTTTGTACCCGGAACAGGGATCGAACCTGCACAGCCAAAAGGCCACTGGTCCCTGAAACCAGCGCGTCTACCAATTCCGCCATCCGGGCTTGTTGATTGGGATTGCAAATGTATAAAAAAATCTTTAATCTCCTAAACCATTTGTTTTTTTTTAATGCATTTTTTAATATCCCTTTGGCCGGCTCATAGCAGGATACAGAAATTTAAAGCAATACAGCTTTTTGATTTTCATGGCTTTCAAAAGCTGCTTCAATGATGCGTATTACATCACTGGCCTGAATGGCTGTAACAGCAGGTTTAATGCCTGTTGTTAAGGCATTATAAATGTCATCGTAAAAAGCCAGGTAATTACCTGCAATTGTTTCAATTTTTCCTTTAAAGTGTAATCCATTAATATCTGTATTAAGGAGGCCGTAGTATCTGCTGTCTTCCTCTCCCCATCCGGGTTTATCGGGAAACTCCCCATCAGTTAGTGCGGCTTCCTGCGGATCTAAACCCCATTTCAGAAAACTGCCCTCTGTTCCATGGAGAATATACCTCGGGCCAGGTTCTCTTACAAGATAGCTTCCCTTCAATGTAACCTTCTCCGATTCGTAACCAAGTTTAAGCTCGAAGTTATCATCTACACTACCACCCGTTCTCATGGTTCTAATATCAGCCTGAACAGTCGATGGCATTCCGAAAAGGACCAGCGCCTGATCAATCATGTGTGAGCCAAGATTGTAAAGTGTTCCGGTGCCGGTTGCAGGATCTTCCTTCCATGTATTTGGTTTGGTGTAATTTCTGAAACGATCAAAATGTGCTTCAAATTCAACCAATCGACCCACGAGATTCTCCTCTATCACTTTTTTTACTGTCAGAAAATCACCATCCCAGCGGCGATTCTGGAATACACTTACCATAACTCCTTTTTCATTTGCAAGTTTGTCCAGCTCTAAGGCTTGTTTTGTAGTTTGAGTGAATGGTTTTTCAGCAATTACATGTTTACCTGCTTTTATTGCCTGCGAAACCATATTATAATGCAAATGATCTGGTGTATTTACTACAATGAGCTCAATTTCATTATCCGTGAGCAATTCTTCAAAGGTCCTTACAATATTAACATGGGGATATTTTTTAGTTGATTCATTGCTGTGTCTTTCCAGTATTTTGCTTAATCTGAATCCACTGTGTGTTTCTATCAAGGGAGCATGAAAAACTTTTCCTGACATTCCATAGGCTGCCAATCCGGTATTGATGACTCTTTCCATAGTAATCTGCTGTTTTATAACAAAGATAAGGACTTTTACAGGAAAGCACTCAATTTAAAATATTATAACAAATGCCTCATCAACAAACTTGTTAGTTGTTCTTCTGAAAAAGGCTTAGTCAGGTAGTCATCAAACACACCACGATAAACTGATTTTTTATTTTCATTCCATTTAAAGGCAGATTGAGCTATAATTGGAATACTTTTATTCATTTTCCTGATTTGGCGTGCAGCTTCAAATCCATCCTTTTCCGGCATCAGAATATCCATAAGAATCAGATCGATGTCTTTGGTTTCTTTAACCTTTTCAATAGCTTCATTGCCATCTGTAGCTTCTAATAAAATCAGGCCAAGTTGCTCTGAAAGTTCTTTCAGATATTGAAAATTTGAGGGTACGTCTTCAGCCACCAGAATCTTTTTTCCTTTTAATTTTTGTGGTTTATTTTTTACTTTATTTGGGACAGATGAAGTAAAAACTTCAAACTGATTTTCCTCAAGTGGAAATAACACATTAAATTCTGCACCCCTATCTGGTTGAGAATCAACATGTATTTCTCCGTCAAGGAGTTTGGTCAAGCCCTGACAAAGTGTTAATCCCAGCCCGGCACCCCTGTAGAGTTTCTGACCAGATTCTTCCACTTTCTGAAAACTGCCAAATATTTCCTTTTGATGTTTTTTGGATATGCCTATACCAGTGTCTTTTACATGAAAACAGATCTTTTCAGAATCATGAAGCGTGCATCCCAGTTCGATTTGACCTTTCTCAGTAAATTTAATGGCATTATCAATCAGGTTGATCAATATCTGTTTAAGTTTATTGGGGTCAGTAAACATTACACGCTGGTCAGATACGCCGATCTGCAAAACAATTTCCAGATGTTTCTTTTCTTTCCTGTCCCTTAGCTCTATTGCTTCTATATAAATTTCTTCAAGTAGATTTTTTACGAAAAATTTTTCTTTTTCATACGGTATTCTGCCAGATTGTAACTTTGAGGTCTCAATAATATTACTTACCAGGGAAATTAAATCTAATGTGGCATTTTTGATTTGATGTGAAAATCCGGCCTTTTTTTCTGTTGAAAAATTATTATCAGTGATTAGTTGTGTAAAACCTGCTATTGCATTTAGCGGTGTCCTGATTTCATGTGACATGTTAGTAAGAAAAGCAGACTTGAGTCTGTCTGATTCTTCTGCTCTGTTTTTAGCCTCTATGAGTTGTTTTTCAGTAATTTTCTTTTCTGTAATGTCTTCATTGATCATAAGATAATGAGAAAATCTTCCATTTCTGTCCTTAACAGGAGAAAAAGAAATTGATTCCCAGAATAATTCTCCATTCTTTTTTCTGCTTTGAGTTTCATATTGCCACCTGCCGACATTATTGATCATATTACGTATTTCTGCCCGTTTACCGGGTTGAAGATGAGGAATTAAGTCAAAAACAGAATGCCTGTAAGGTGCAATATCTTCAGGTGAATAGCCAGTAATTTGATAGTACATTGGATTGATAAATTCAACTTTTCCATCAGGTAAAGCAATTACCACACCAACAGGACTTTGAAGCACGGCTTCACTTAGCTTATTGTTTTCATCCTGAGATTTTACCAGCTCAGTAATGTCTCTGACAACACTGAGTATTCTTTTTTCTCCATTAATAACTATTGCTTTAGAGTGGATTTCAACAGGAAATTCTTTCCCGTCGGCAGTTTGGTGTAATGTAGAAAGATAGAGATCATTTTCTTCAGAGACCTGTTTAATTTTTTCCTTGAGGCTTGCCTGTGCTGCTCTGTCAAAAAGTTTGTAAAAATTTGACTTTCTAATATCATTCAAACTAATACCTGTTAATGTAACAGCCGTTTCATTTACATAACTTATTAGTCCATCAGCAGTATGCATATATATTGAATCAGTTGCAACGTCCAGTAGTCTTGCTCGCAGATTTAATTCCTCCTCAGCCTTTTTTTGTTCGATAATAAGAGAAAGCTGATTGGCTAAAAATTTCAGAAAATCCAGATCTTTTGGAGTATATGCGTCCGGATTTTCATAGTCCTGAACAACAAGTGCTCCTGTTACTTCCCCGTTTGAGTACATGGGAACTCCCATCCAGATTTTTGATTGTGCACCCAGTGTGCTTCTTTCAATTCCCATTTCAGAGGAAATTTTCAAAATATCATCCGGATTTAAGAAAAGCGGATTTCCTTTTTTTATCATGTAGCCTGTAAGTGACCGGTCAGGGTCCAGTATACTTCTGCCATCTCTTTCATCCTTATAATAGGGAATATAAAGTATGTTTTTTTCTTTATTATAGAGAGCCACAAAAAAATTCCTTGTATTGAAAAGTATTTCCATCTTTTCATGAATTACCCGGAATATTTCATTCAGATTCTTTTCCTGAATTACTGCCTGGGAAATATGATAGACTGTATCCCGTTCGAGATGATTTCTTTTACTGATTGTAATGTCCCTGGCAATTACGGAAACGGCAATTATTTTCCCTTCAGTATTGGTAATAGGGGATGCAGTCAAAGATACAGAAATATATCTTCCTGATTTGCAAACCCTTTTGGTTTCATAATGATTGATTTTATTACCTGAAAGTATTTCCTCTATAATTTTTTTCTCTTCATTTTTCTTTTCTTCCGGTATAAGCAGGTGGATATTATTGCCAATCATTTCATTGGCAGTATATCCATACATTGATTCAGCTCCGCGGTTCCAGCTAAGAATATTTCCTTCAAAATCTTTACTTAATATAGCATCATCGGAACTTTCAACAATGGTTGCCAAATGCGCTTTTTGTTGTATCAATTTTCTGTCATCAGTAACATCCCTTGCAATTACCATCACCGAAATTACCCTGCCAGATGAATCAAATTCAGGGATAAGACGACTTTCAAATATTTTTTCTTCGTCTGCATGAAAAATCTTATCCTCGATAATTGCCTGTTCTTTTCTGTTAAATACCTGTTGAATATTCCTGATAAGCAGGTCTTTGGTTTGTTGTGGCAGATTTAATTCTGAGATTTTGACTCCCCTGGTATCGAGTGGAACAGCAGTCGAAAACAGCAAGGCTTGCTGATTTAGGTATGTCAGACATAAATTTTCGTCAATTCGGACTATAATATCCGGGATGTTATCTGCGAGCGTTTTAAAATATTGTTGTTGTTCTCTGAGGTCACGCTCGAAATTTTTTTGTTGTGTAATATCAATAAATGAGGCCATTAAGCGGCCAGGACTATTGTTTGCAGCGTCAACAAATGAGGCGGATAATCTAATGTCAATTAATGAACCATCGGCTCGCAATCCCTGCATTACCCCGTCATAGTTACCGGATTTATGGAGGATTTGAATTATATCTCTTGCATTCTCTGGATTTTCCCAGAATATTATTACCTCTTTTCCTAATACCTCACCTTCGTTTTTATAGCCCCAGATCTGGAGGAATGATGGATTCACGTATGTAAGTTTCCCTTCCAGCGAGGCAAATGCAATAGCATTGTTGGAATTCTTTACCGCTTGTTCAATTAACCAGTGCTCTCCATTTCCATTCTCTAAAGAATGGCTAAATGAAAAATCACTTACCTTTTGTTTCTCTTTTCTAAACAACCGAAAAAGTCTCATTCATTTAAGGTAAGTTGGTTGGTTATTAAAGGAAGAGTAAATGAAAATGTACTTCCTTTGCCTGGTGAACTATCAACTTTCACTTTGCCTCCATGTCTCTCAACGAGTTCCTTTATAATCAATAATCCAAAACCAGTACCACTTTCATGTGAAGTACCAGGCAATGATTTATGTCCATCAGGTTTGAAGAGTGATTCCCTTGAAGCAGTATCCATCCCTGTACCGCTGTCTTGAACACAAATGCGTAAGTGCTCGTTCTCCTCAATTGTATAAAGAACGACAGCCTGCCCGGGATGGGAATACTTTATTGCATTTGACAACAGATTTCTGATGATGGTATGCAGCATGTCTCTGTCTGAGAAGACTGCATCTCCCGGATCAACTTTGCTGATTAGGTTGACTTTCTTTCCGTCCGCGGTACTTTTCAGCAATTCCAGGATTTGATTTGTTTCTTCTCTCAGATTAATATCTTCGGGGTGATAAAGCATGTGTCCTGATTCAGCTTGTGACCAGTCAAGTAACTGGTTTAGCAGATTATACATATGATTTGCAGAATTTTCAATCTGGTCCGCGTATGTTTCAGATTTTTCATATTTTTTCTTCTGTAAGGCAATCTTCAGCAAGCCGGTAAAACCAATAAGGCCTGAAAATGGCGCGCGAAGATCATGCCCGAGGATGGTGAAAAATTTATTTTTTTGTATGTTTAGTTCCCTGAGATGCTGCTCTGATTGTTGTATGCGTTCTTCCTGTCTCTTTTTCTCTACTGCTTGCGCTATCTGATCTGAAACAAAAGTAAAAAGTTCAAGATCAGCTTTTGAATATAAATCTTCCTTCCTGTAATTTTGAATTACAATTGCCCCATTGACAATACCCTCTGCATTTAGCGGGATGCCCATCCATTCGTGAGGTAATTTCCCGATTAATTCAATCTCTCCGTTATTGGAGAGTTCTATCATCTGCTTTTCTTTTAATAATACAGGTTTATTGTGTCGAATAATCCATTCGGTCATACCCTTACCAATTTTTCTGGAATCAGGAGGATTATCGTACAAATCTTTGAAATAGGGGAAATGTAATATTTTTTGGTTATCATCAATAAGTGATATATAAAAATTTGGGGCATGCATTAACCGGGCTAAAGCTTTATGGATATTACCGAACAACTTATCCAGATCAGATGCTGTTCGGGTAGAATTTGCAATGGAAAGCAGTGCTTCCTGGACTTTTTCTGCTTTGCGCCTTTTTCTTAAATCAATTCTAACGATGTGATAGAATAAAAGAATGAGCAGGAATGAAAATAAAGCATAAACAGTAGCTGAAACCACCAGTTTAAGAGTTTGTTTTTCATTGTGTTGGGCCCTTATGATAAGGGAGTTGTTTTCATATTCTTCCAATTGTTTTACTTTTCCAAGAAGTTTACTGATTACGGTAAACTGATCATTTAGGAAGTGAATTCGTGAATTTTCACTTACTTTTCCTGTGGGCTTAATACTGAAAAAAAAGGATGATTTTGATTGATAAAAACTGTCAAGTGTATGCTTAAATTTGTAAAGAACCTTTTGCTGAGCAGGATCTTCAACGATACTATCCAGACGGTTGAAATCCTTATAGATCTCCTCGATATTTATTTTGATCTGATCCCAGGTATGCTCATTTTCTGTTTCCAGGTAAGCATGAGTAATCCTTTCTGTCTGAAGAAGTGAGAAATTCAGGTTATCCAGCTCTGCCTGAATTCTATAAATTCTTTTTTGCCATTCCGTGTCTGTCACAAAATCATTGGACATAAATATGGCAACAGTGCCCATGCTGATAATAAACAGCATGGCAAATACAAAACTGGCTGTTACTTTTTGTTCAGTTGTGAATTTCATAATCCTTAATTGCTTTCTATAATATGGAAATGTGGCTAATTTTGTTACATATATTTGAGTTTTTAACAAATGTTTTTTAGCCTTACATTTATCTCGGTTAGATTTGGTAGGTTGGGGGTTTTAAATTTTTATTTGAAAATTAGGGAGTTTGGAAATGTTAATTTGATAATAATGGCTCATTCTGTATGTTATTTATTTTAAAAACTTTCCACAAAAATAATCTTATTTATATTAAATAAATAAAATTTAACATCTATTAAATAAATTAAGCTTGATATACAGTTAATAACTATACTTTTATAAAAAAGTATAAGATGGAAATAGATTAGAATAAATAAAAGCAGAGGTTATTCCTTTGAGAGTTATCAGCAGTGTATCTTTTATTATCGCAGCAAATTCACGAATGTAGTACCACGTCCATTTGACAGAACCATTCACATCCTTGCCACTTATAATTTTTACCGGAATAGTTTTTATTTTCAGCAGTCTGAACAACCACCTTGTTCTTATTAGATGGTAAGTATCTGTAGAAATAATAATGGCTTTTGCATCATTATTTCTTTTAAGAATAGAGTAACAATTAATTACAGATTCGATGGTGTTCGTTGAAATATCTTCCTTTATGATCTTTTCTGCGGAAATTCCATTTTTAGCAATTATATCCGCCATGACGGCTGCTTCTGTATATCCGTCCTTCCCTTTTCCTCCTGTAACCAAAAAAATGGCTTTTTTGTCTCCCGCTGCATGCTCCAGGGCTGCTTTTATTCTTCTTTTCATGGCCCCGGAAGGAGAACCATCACTTAAAACAGCTGCACCAAATATTATATAATAATTTTTTTCATGTTTAGGCATAACGTGCAAATCAATCTCCCTTAATTTTGTATAAATAACTTGTTGGATTAAAAATACCTGTTGGTTCCTGTTTAACCCAGTGCAGAAGATCCATGGCTTCTTCCCGGCTGAATGTGAAACGGATTTGTTTGTTAGATTGCTGGAGTCCTGCTATCACACCATAATATTTATTAGGCGGAAGTGGGGGGCGAATTACCCCTACAATTGTATTTTGTTTGTATTTTAACTGTGCATTATCCATTCTGGTTTTCTCACTATTTGCAGTTTCAGATGATATAGTAGACAAGCAAAAAACTTCATATTCTTTATTTATGGTGGAATGGTATTTTGCTACCCATTTAAAATGATAGTCTGGAGCAGGATTAATAAACCGTGTTCGGGAATTTCGCAATGCTACATAACGGAGTGAACAATTAATTTGTTTTACCGGCTTCATTTCCCTGTAGAAATTAAATACAACATCAATTGTTTCATATCCATCATTTGCACCGGAAAAGCCTAAGTTTTCCAATCCGAATTCGTAATGGATACCTTGCTGATATTCAAATTTTTTTCTGAGATCAGCAGGTTTAAACCCATCAATAAACACCGGCATATTATTCACGAATACAGAAGCTGTATAGGCATCGGCATTTGCTATTTCAACAGGCAATTGTGTACTTTCAATATTTATTCTTGTAAATCCCTGGTCAGAAGATGTCTCTAATGTATGCAAATTTGGAACAGTCCAGCCTGATATGCCCAACTTTTGAGCAACTCCCTGGGCATGAGCAGTAGCTATCAGATGAAAATTGTTCAATGACGATTCCTGCAGGGAGCATAATTTAATATATCCCGGATCAGCCGGTTCGCTTCGGAAAACATGGTCCGGATCACATTTTAATATCCCGACAATCTTATCTTTCGGAGGATCTTTGGTTGTGCGGACAAAACATAACTCCATGGGGATTCTGACTGCAGAATCAGAAAAAAAACTACTGGTAATCAGCGGGGTAATCTTGGCATAATACTTTTTATTCATTTCCGGAAAATCGATTTCTTCCTGAAAATAGCCTGTAGGTTGAACAACAATGTTCCTGATCTCATTTTCCCAAACAGGTTGTTGCTGAACGTAGGCAAGTACTGTTGGCGCTTTGGGGTAATTTAATCTGAAATGTAATTTGTATTGTGTTAAAGACGGTGAGGAATTAGATGAATTGGGATAAAGGGCATAAACACCGCTAATCATTAGTAAAAGAAACAAAGTGGTAGCTAAAATCCATATTATATAGTTTGGAGAGTTTTTTCTGCCTGGTTTTAACCAGTAAATTAAGACGGAAATACCGCCTGAAATTAAAAATCCCCAGAGACTATTAAGTATTTTGCCTGTCCAGTCCGGAAGTTCATTGAAGAGATCAGATCCTATTAGCTGACCAGCCATCCAAAAGACCAATAGCAGCAGGGAGAATGAAGTAAATAGTATAAAAAGGGTATCCAATACACTTAGTTTTGTTTTAGCCATTTCAGATAATTTTAACGAATATATTGGGACCTGCTTTTTCTTGTTTTTAATTAATTATTAATTGTGTTATTCCTCTTTCTCTGCTAGGCTACAGACCCCAGGTCTTTGATGGTATTATTCTCGGGATGTCTTCAATTCCGGAGACAGAGCAAATCAGCTTTCATGCTGAAAAGGGTTGAGCAATATTATTAAGCTTACTAACCAACAGTTCGAATCTATTAGTAAATATATTGAAAATGGAGTAAAAAAGCAACCCGTTTGAGTACAATAAAATAGAATAATTGATCATATATCATGTCATTTTATTTATATGTTTACTTGATCAAACCATTTTTCAATATATATATCTGAAAATCCTAAATTAAATAAGTAATATCCCTTATTTTTACACAAAATAAGCAAGTAAGAACATCAATATGGATTGGAACACTATTATATCTGCTAAAAGAACCGGAGATGAAAGTGATGAAGAACCTTCAAGAACAGGGTATCAGAGAGATTACGACCGATTAATCTTCTCCTCAGCCTTCCGGCGTCTTCAGGATAAAACTCAGATATTTCCTTTACCGGGTACTGTTTTTCTTCATAATCGTCTCACACATTCACTGGAAGTTGCCAGTGTTGGGCGATCTCTTGGCAAACTTGCCGGAGAAAAATTGCTTGGGCAGGGTAAAGTAAAGGAAGAAAATAAGGATTTTTATAAGTCAGAGCTTCAAAATGTAATTGCTGCAGCGTGTCTGGGACATGATATAGGGAATCCTCCATTCGGACACTCCGGAGAAAAGGCCATTTCCTTTTATTTTGAAGAAAATGCTGAACATATTATTGAAGGAAATAAAAGTCTTAAGAGTTATTTTTCTTATAATCAGTGGAAAGACCTTGTTAATTTTGAAGGGAATGCCAATTCTTTCAGAGTACTGACACAAGATTTCAATGGTAAATCAAGCGGAGGATATCGTTTAACCTACAGTACGCTGGCTTCACTGATCAAATATCCATGTGTTTCGGAAGCAACTGATAGAAATTTGATTAACCGCAAAAAATTTGGCTTTTTTCAGTCAGAGACGGACCTTGCCCGGGATATTTATGAAGCCCTTCACATAGATAAAGTATCCAATGAACCGGTTATATATCAGAGACATCCCTTCGTTTATCTGACTGAAGCCGCGGATGACATATGTTACAGAATTGTAGATGTTGAAGATGCTCACCGGCTGCATATCCTTTCTCATGATTTTGTGGTGGAAAAATTCCTTAAGCTTCTTTCTGATTTTGACATAGATATTAATAATGTGCAGAAAACACTTGCTACATTAGACGATGAAAATGAGAAAATTGCCTATTTACGTGCAAAATCTATATATGCACTGACAATTGCTTCATCCGCTGTTTTTTCTGAATATAGTGATAGTCTGCTGGACGGTAGTTTTAATTACGGTCTTGTTGATTTCCTTCAAAAGCAATATCCTGTGTTGAAAGAAATAGCTGATTTCTCTGTGGATAAAATTTATAATCACGATACAGTCTTACAGCTTGAAATAGCAGGTTATAGGGTTATGTCTGATTTGCTATCACTTTTTATTCCAGCCGTTCTGAAGGAAAAACCAGGTCATCGGGATAAAAAAATTTTGAGATTAATACCAGAACAATTTTCGTCTAAAACCAGTGAGCCATATAACAAGGTTTTTTCGGTACTGGATTTTCTTTCAGGAATGACGGATCCTTATATTATTCAGCTTTACCGGCGTCTGTTTGGAATTGAAATACCTTTACATCACTAAAAATTTGGCTTTCATAGTCGTACTCTAAATTGCAATTACATCAAAACTTCTTTGAAACTGACATCTTGTGCTGCAAGTACAAATATTTTAGTCTTTATATCCCGGGTATTTTGTTTCAGCTTGTCATAATAATCTGTGAAATCGTTTCCTGGTTTATTAAGTCCAAGCATTACAAGATCTGTAGCCGCTGATTCACGTTTCAGTACTGACCAGAATGATTCTCCATTAGCAACAAGAACATTGGTACTGAATTGGAAACGCATGCCGGATAATAATTTGGTAAGGTTTTCCCTTGCTTTTCCTGCAGCTTCTTCTTTATTTACCATCATTTTTATAGTAATCCGCACGTTTCGCCATTTTGGACTGTTTTGCAGGAGGTACCCAAGTATCATCATGAGCGATCCGTTTTCATTCAGCCCTCCCCACCAAATATCAAGGGTCTTTTTTTTAAAGCGCTGATGTGCTTCATCATCCTGAAAAATTATCACATTCCGTTTTGCTTTGTAGAAATGCCTGATCATCTCAGCATAAGGTTCATGATGTTGTGCCTCTCGTGTATCTCCAAGAAGTATCGTATTGGGAACCAACTTACCCAGTCCGTATGAATCAACTAATTGCTGAGCACCGGTGAACGGGTCACTGGCCCGTGTTACTCTTACCAAAGCATTAACTTTTCTGGTATAGAGGTAATTTGAAATTTGTTTTTCATAATCTTTGACTTTTCCCGGCCCAACTTTTTCTCCTGACAGGATGGTCACAACAGTAAATAATGTTTTTTCCTGACTCAGGTCATTGGCCAGGTCAATCAGTCGCCATCGTTTTGTTGGCGCACCAGAAAGCACCAGAAGGTGTGGACGCCAGCTCTTTGCATGTTCATCCCTGGTAAGCTGAAGTAAAGCATACCTGATTATTGTTTGAAACACGCCACGCCTTACATCCCCAAAGGCTGATTTTATCTTTCTTCTTTTTAACCAGATAAATATCAGTATAATGAACAAAAAGGCAACTGTGGTAGCTGCTGCGTTTATCAAAATCATAACCGACGCACAACCAATAGCTCCAAGTAGTGAGAATATCCAATGCACTTTAAATTCTGGTCGGAAGGAAGGACTTTTAAGAAAACGTTCAACACCGGCGGTAATATTCAAAACACCGTAAGTGGTGAGAAAAAACATGGTTAATACCGGTGCAATAATATTCAGGCTGCCAAAATAAACTGAAATCATGGTGATAACTATTGTAAAAACAGTTGCTGCCCTGGGAATTTGTTCGGGCCCGCTCCCTTTGGCAAAAAAAGCAAATGGTTTTGGAAGTACGTGGTCTTCTGCCAGCACCTGTAACACGCGGGGAGCTCCCAGTAAACTGCCTACCGCGCTTGATAAAGTAGCCCCCCAGACTCCAAGCAGAATTGCATCTCCCCAAAAAGCAATGCGGCGCATAATTAGTGGGTCTGATACAAGTGTAGATGCATCGGCTCTTGAAGCAAGCAAAACAGGCAGCAGCATATAAATCAGGTAACCCGTTCCGACTGCCAGAAAGGTTCCGCGTGGTATCGCCCGGGAAGGATGTTTGAGATCCCCGGAGAGATTAACTCCTGCCATGATTCCGGTAACAGCGGGGAAAAAAATGGCAAAAACTTTCCAGAAACCAACTGAGCGCGATGCAGGAACGCCCCACATCTCAACATGAGACTCCTCAAGTGGTTTCCCCATAATTAAGGAAAGGAGAGAAATGCCTATGATTGCCAGTATAACATATTGTATACGGATGGTTGCTTTTGTTGAAAACAGCGCCATTGTTCCTAATAACAGGGTTGTTACAACTCCTACCCAGCGAATATCAAGCACAGGAAAAACTGCCACCAGACTTTCGGCAAAACCGGCAACATATAAAGCAACTGAAAAAGCCTGAGCCAGATATAAAGGTACACCTATTGATCCGCCAACTTCTATCCCCAAAGACCTGCTGATCATAAAATAGGCTCCGCCTGCTTTAACTGGTGAATTTGTTGCTATTGAGGCGATGGAAAGCGAAGTGAGGAAAGTAATTGATGTGGATAAAGTTACAATAATTAATGTACCGATAAGTCCTACATTACCAACAACCCAACCAAACCTGAGATACATAATGACTCCCAGAATAGTAAGTAATGAAGGAGTAAATACCCCTCCAAACGTGTTTAATTTCCTATTGGTTCCGCTTGATTTTTTCTTTACTGACACTGATGAAATTATGATTTTTTTTATATCAATGAATCTAAATAGCTTTCTTAAACACAGAATGAATCGCTGTTCCTGTTGCAAGATACTTAAATATATTAATTCATTCTGACATTTCTTCTCGTATTTGGTGAATTTAAAAGCAATTTTTTAGTGTAAAAATCAGTAAAATACTTGACTTATATTATTTTATGTATTAGGTTTGTAATTCAAACCAGTTTTACATTTAAAACTTCATACCATGGATATAAATGATTCGAATGATGCTCCCCTCGACCCTGAACAGAGCCTCAAAGTGATTAACCAGATGATACAAACATCGCAACAAAAAATAAGGAACGACGGGATGTTATTTATTATTTGGGGGTGGACCATGTTTCTCCAGTATTTGCTCTCGTTCCTGAAGGCCAGAATAGTTATAACATATCAGGCTGGTGAAGTGATTCAATA
>Ga0102962_1000747_pt1 | contig 14119 bp, 11 predicted proteins | sample SalPonF2_C_D2_MG_FD_84519 | JGI IMG/M metagenome (GOLD analysis project Ga0102962, IMG submission 84519) | Salt pond soil microbial communities from South San Francisco under conditions of wetland restoration - Salt Pond MetaG SF2_C_D2_MG ...
ACCGGAAGGTCAGTTGAATTCGATGTATCAAAATGGTATTTCCAATATGTCAGCTTACGGTGACACCCTATGGATTGGTCCGATGTTACAGCGACATATTGGTCAGCAAATGGATTGGTACACCGCTAATAAAGCCGATTCGGTGATTAACGGGCGCGGACGTTTGTATTCCATTGATCTAGCAAAAGACACGGTCGTGGCCGGACTCGGATATTCGGTCAGCGTGAGTGGAAGTGCTACGGATACCGGTCTTGGATACTACACTTCAACCGATGGTGGAAATAACTGGACATTTATTCCGCTTCCGCTCGAAGCAAAAACCGATACGTTGTATCAATATGGCTCGAATACACTGGCTTATTTGCCGGTTGTCGTTCCGCAACAATCGCCGCCATATGATGTGAAAATTCATGGAAATACGATCTTTTCCGTCAATTGGGCCATGGGTTTAATACGAAGTACCGATTTTGGGAAAACCTGGAAGCGAATCATCCTTCCCCCATCAAATGTCGATACATTGTCGCCAACTCATAAATACACCTTTAAGTATGATCCCCGCACCGATGATAATTTTCTGGGATTTGGACTTTGTATCGATCATCAGGGTTATGTCTGGGTGGGAACGGCTGATGGCGTCAATATCTCACCAAATGCCTTGACGACGCCACGGGATAGCGTTATTTGGTATCATAAACAAGCATCGTCTGCTATCAACGGTTTATTGGGAAATTGGGTGATCACGATAAAACAGCAGCCGGGCACGAACCGGGTTTGGTTGACGAATTGGACCACCGGCTCATCGGATAAATTCGGGATTGTTTCTTCGGATAATCACGGCCGGACCTTTCGGCATTATCTGATCGGAGAGAAGATATACGATATCGCTTTTCACGATTCTACTATTTTTGCCGCCGGCGACAATGGATTATTTATCAGCCTAAACGATGGAAAAACATGGGATCGTATCCATCAGATTAAAAGTGCCAATACGTTTATAAAGCAAAATGCAGCTTATTACAGCGTGGCTCGAACGAGTAAAAAATTCTGGGTGGGTACGAGCGATGGACTCGCATCAACTTCGGATAATGGTAAAACCTGGGATATAAGCCGAGTCAATTTCCCGTTAAAAGGTGGCAACCGGTTTCAAAAAGATGCACCGAATATAAATTGTTACGCTTATCCGAATCCATTTTCCCGATCACAGGATGGCATTGTTCGTATCAAATTTAATGTCCCAAATAGCGGTAACGTGACCATCAAACTGTATGATTTTGGAATGAATTTGATCCGCGTGCTCGATAACAAATATGTGAACAGCGGAACCCACGAAGCCGTCTGGAATGGACTCGACGCGCACGGAAACCGGGTCGCCAATGGAGTGGTATTCTATCAGATCAAAACGTCCAAACACACTTTTGGCGGAAAAATATTGGTGTTGCAATGAAATTATTCCCGAAATACGGCAAATATACCATTTTGAGATCTGAACGCTTCCGTTTTTATCCCCCTAAAAAGCTTTTTAGAATCCTTTGGATTTCGGGTATAACCTTTGCTTTGGGAATAATATTCTCACCATCCATCACAAAAGCACAAAATGGTGGATATGCCGGTGCATACACCCGGATGGGATTTGGTCCACGCGGAATGGCAATGGGAAATGCGATGACGAGCGTGGACGATGAAGGCATCTATGCGCATTACAATCCGGCCCTGGCCGCTGGTGTACAATCGACTCAATTCGATGTCTCCGTAGCGGCCATGTCGTTTAACCGCAGCCTAAATAGTTTAAACGCATCGTTTCGCTTACCCCCGCAAGCTGGAATCAACGTAGGATTGCTGAACGCCGGTGTGGGTTCCATCGACGGACGCAGTAACAGCGGATATCACACCAATTATTTTTCCACGCAACAGTTCCAGTTATTTGCAGATTTCGGGATAAAAGTGAGTCCGAAATTACAATTGGGTGCGGGCATCAAATTTAATTACGCCGATTTTCATAAGGAGGTCTCTCCTGCTACCGGAACCGGTTTCGATCTGGGAATGCTCTTTAAGCCTGTCAATAATCTGAACATAGGATTTGCGATTCAGGATCTTTTGGCATCCTACACCTGGGATACACAAAAGTTATATGGAACAAGCGGAAGCTTACAAACCAAAGATCAATTTCCAACGCGAATAAAAATAGGCGCATCGTATCGTTTCTTCCATAAAAAACTTATTTTAGCCAGTGATTATGAATTACGATTACAACATTCCGACGCCTATTCAACCGTAATTGTTACATCAAACGGTGCACCTTACACCGGGACCGGCGATCACACGGTCACAACACGAAGCAATCTCTGGAGATGTGGTGCATCCTATCGTTTCGATAAACGATTTACGTTGCGGGCGGGCTGGCAGGTGAATGATCTGCGGCATACGGGAGAATCGAATATTCCTTCTGCGGGATTTTCCGTACATTTACCTTTCGACCGGTTTTCGCCATCCATCGATTATGCTTTTTTGAGAGAGCCCGATGGTGTAGCCGATATGCATGTATTTTCCATACATCTTGTATTGTGAGACTTATTATGAGAAAATTTTTAGTTACATGTAGCACAATTATTATTGTGTCATTTTTCTCTTATTCATGGGCTCTTGCTCAGGAATTTAACAGTAGTCTGCCATTTTTAAATATTGGTCCGGATGCCTATTCTCTTTCACTATCAGAAGCAAGAACAGCCGTACTCACAGGTTCATCGGATATTTACACCAACCCAGCCAATTTAGCACTTGAAAATCGATCAAATTTAGATGTCAGTTACACCTTTTGGATTGCCGATACACGATTAAGTCACGCTTCCGTTAACTTCAAAAGGGAAAATGACGCCATCGCTTTTGGAATATTAACATCAACGGTGAATAACATTGAATCACGTCAACAACCAGGTGCCGCAATGGGTACCTTTTCTGATCAGAATTTCTCATTAGCTGCCGGTTATGCACACACATTTGGTCCCCTTTCTATTGGCTTGAATGCCATGTATTTGTATGAACAATTCTATCAGGATAATGCTTCCGGATATGCTTTTACAGGTGGAGCCACCGTCAATTTACTGAATTCCAGAATACGCTTGGCAACTACATTGAGAAATGTTGGTAAAATGAGTCCTTTAAAGGAAACCCGTAGTAAGTTGCCAAGAACATTCACAGCTGGATTTTATGCGAAATTAGCTCAGTTTTCAACACCGGGACAATCTGAAATTCCCATCCTGATCGGCTTAAGTACCGACTACATTAAACCACTTAATGAAATCAATTTAAATGGGACGACTTCTTCTAATAATGGGCTTATTTCTCAGACAAATGCTTTTGTGACCAGTGGGTTGTCTATTGAGATTGCCCAATTAATTGAGTTACGGGGAGGTTATAATTTCAGCAACACAACCGTTCGTAAAACCAGTTTTGGACTGGGTATCATCACCAATAATATCAGTGCTGATTTTTCTTACATCCCATTTGAGACCGGCTACGGAAACGTGTATTCATTAGGAGTTAAATATTATTTTTGAAGAGATTGAACGGTCAGCTTTTAACCACGGAGCACGGAGTTTTTACACAGAGATACAAAACTTAAAAAAGTAATAACCTTCATTAAGCACAAATTCTTAGACTCCAAAATTGAAGTACTTTAGGCACTCTAATTCTCACAATTCCAACTCGAAACGGCTTCTTAAATAACCTTTGGAATTGAAATGTTCTTTGAAGTAGATTAAGGATCGACGTGGATCCATTGAATTTTCTGTATTCGTTTCCATTGATACCCCAAAATCGACATAACGAACCTGATTTTTTTTTGCTTTAATGCAGATTTCGTGTAATAATCGGTTCACCGGACGCAATTTTTGATACTCGTAATCTGAGGCAATGTAAAACGTCAATAACACATCAGGAGTACAACGCATATTCATTACACCCGCTATCAGTTTCTCCTGATAATATGCTCCCATTAAACAGATATCATCTGGATACAACGATAAAAGGGAACGGATTTCAGTTTCAGAATGCGTCGGTTTTAAATTGAATTTGGCTTTATTTCTGACAAGGATCTCGTAAAATTCTGAAATATCTGCAATATTTTTTATTTCAATACCTTTTTTTACTGATTTCTTTACAGCACGTCTGCACATCGAGGAAATCGAAGTTTTATCGTATTTAGTAGTATCTGTAATGGATGAAAGTAAGGTCAACGTCTCCTGAAATCCGTAATATCGCATCAGAAAATCCAGATTCTGATTGATTTCTTTATAGTAAGCTAAAGGTGGAAAGGTAACCGATATCTTGTTTACACCTATATCTTTGAAGTATTCCAAGAGAGAGACGAGTCCTTTTTCGGTATCAGTAAATGATAAGGATGGAACGAGAAATCCTCCGTAACTGGCTCCTGTCGGTGAAATGAATTGATTACCTCTAAAACTACCGACAATTCCTGCTATAATATCGATCCCGTCATGACAAGAAATGAATCGGATATCAAGATCTTCCTCATGATGATGAAAAAAATGAGCTTCTGAAAATATAGTTCCATTATTTGACGATCGGACAAATGTATCCCACTCATGTTCATCCACTTCCGATAAGCTCCGATCTTTAATGATCATATTGCTTCATTATTTTCATCGTTATTAATACTTCATTAGGTTTTACGACCAATTGCTCGCTACCTTTAATAGATCTTACGAAATTTCTCAACTCAAGATACAGTGGCTCGGCTTTTTCAATTGAAACTTCTTTTTTGGTCAAGCTACCATATTTCCTCAAAAATTCATGAAAATCCTGTTCTACGAAATCATCGGGATTCACATTTCGCTCATATAATGATAAACTCTGATTGATATAATTCAATTCGGCATAACCACGCGTACCGGTTATCTCAAGCTGACGAATTTTTACCGGAGTGATCCAATTTACCTGGATAATCCCGTTCGTGTTTTCATATTCTGCAAAAATGGTTGTGGAATCGTCGAATTTTTCAGAAAAAACATTCAATTTGTGAACCCTAATATTTTTGGGAATTTGCTGCAACAGATAATAAAAGATATCCAGATCATGCACGGCCAGATCGTAATAGACTCCGACATCGGTTAGTTTTGAAGGATATCCTCCAAGACGTCTTGCCATGATATTGGTAATCTCCCCCAATTCTCCATCATGAATAAGCACTTTTAATCGTTGTAAAGCAGGGTTAAAACGCTCAACATGGCCTACAGTTAAAATCAGATTTTTATTATCTGCAATAGATATCAGCTTTTCAATTTCTTCTGGTTGCGTCGTTATTGGTTTTTCAACCAAAACATGGATTCCTTTGAAGAGCAACATTCTTGCTATTTCATAATGAGTAGAAGTCGGAGTCGCAATAGAAATAGCATCCGGATGTTCCCATTTTATAAGTTCCTGTAAATCAGGATAATAATGGCATCCAAATTTTTGTGCAACGCTCTTTCCCCTTTGCGGGTCTATGTCAGCTACAGCTACTAATTTTGCCTCATTAATCCGATTAAAATTACGGCAATGATGATAACCGATATTTCCAACCCCAATAACCGCAACTTTACAAATTTCAGATTCCATAATTTTGACCAATGTATACTCGGTAACCGATTCTCTACGTTTATGTTTGCCGGTCTCTTTATCGAACTTCGCCTTGTCCAGCAGATCCCTAACCCCAAAACAACGCTTAAAAATATTTCCCACTGTCATTGCGAGAAAGGAACGAATGTGACTGACGCGGCAATCTCCTTCCGATGTTTTCCGGCTTATGGCATTTACGTTAGCAGGAGATTGTCCCGACATATATCGGGATTCCTAAAGTCACTTCGGCAAAAAGCGCCTCGTAATGACACCAATAATGTTTCATGACTAAAAAAGGTAGAAATCTTTATAAAAAATTCATTAACCCGGATTATTCACTAAGAAATTTTGTCGTGATCAAGGCGAAGAGAAAAATGCGCATGAAACATATCTGAATATGTTGAATAAGTATTTTTCTCTTCAACGCTGAGCATGGGAAAATTTCGCAGTTTTTTTACGTCCTCAAAATTGAGGAATACATATATTCCAATAATTTATTAATAAACAAAATGATACGTGTTATTTTTATTATTAACGTGAATAATTCGGGTTAATACTTTATTTCAGAAATTATTAATGTAAACTCAACATTAAGTTTACATTTTAAGTCAAATCAAATCATGTCATTGCACAAATCATATTAAACTCTAAAACTTTAGGTATGTAAACCTGCCAATTGTAAGATTGTTTCTTCCTGTCTTTCCCAATTATATTCTTTTGATGCAATCCGGCAATGAGCTCTATAATTAATGGAATTTTTATTGTTGAGAAGTTCCCGAATACTAACCGCCAGTTCTTTTGGATCGGCATCCGGCGAGACTAGTCTTCCGATGTTGTATCTTTCCAAAACAGGTCGCATTGCTGGTAAATCACTCACCAAACTCGGAATTCCCGCCATGCAATATTCGAATAATTTGTTTGGCAGTGCGAATTCGTAGCTCAAGGATACCGGTTCTATAAAAGCCAACCCCAGATCAGCGGAAGCTGTCCACGGCATCAGTTCGTCATAAGGAACCCAGCCTCGAAGCAATACCCGATCAGATATATTTAATTTTTGGGAGAGATTTCGAATTGAAACATCCAAAGCCCCCTGTCCGATCAGGCATAAAATCGTATCATCCAAATAAGGAAGTGCCTGAATGATCTTCAATAATCCCCTTCCCTTTCCCAATAATCCCTGATATAAGATGATTTTGAGATCATCATCCAAATCAAAATAATCCCTTATTTTACGGCGATATCCAACCTTTTGGAGAGGCGGCAAATTCATAACCACTCTTGGTCTTGGTATTTTATAAATCTTTTGAAGATAATCGGAATCCAGATCACCGGAGGTATAAACAGTATCCACTTTATGAATCAAATACTGCTCGATATGTGAAATCACTTTTTGTTTGAACGGAGAATCGTGTATAGGTCCCAAAGCGGTATAAACTTCTCTGGCATCGTAAATGAGGCGACCTCCATTGACTTTAGCCATCATGGTAACCCATGGCAGGATATATAAATCCTGAGACCAATAAGTTCCGGCTTTAATTTTATGAGTAAGTGGAAAAACAGATCGAATAAAATCCTGCCAAAGTGTTAAAAATCGGTGATCATCAAAATTTGTAACGGGTAGAATAGTGACATCAAATTGAGGAAGGAGGTCTGTTGAGTCATCAGAACGGAGTCCGATGATACATATACTTTGTTCCTGTTTCAGAAGAGTACGGACGATATTTAACGTTCGGGAATCATTTTCTATGAATCCTAGCGCCACAAAACAGTGATCGAAATACCTGTTGCCTACATTGTCGATAGTAACAATTTCAGCCAATCTCCCCTCCCGATAAATATTAAGATTGATCGATTAACGTATCATCCGGCGAATAATCATCATCAACAATTAACATCTCCTCTTCATCATCATTTTCATCTTCATCGTCCCCATTTCTTAAGTCATTCCATAACTGATATCCGGCTCGAACGATTCCCTTTCCGATAAAAACTGTAAATACAGCCATTAATCCATATTCCTGGAAAAATATAATGGCCAAAAAATATCCTACAAATAATAAAATTCGACCTCTGTGTTTCTTGATGTAACCTTTACTGAAACGTGGAATTTTATCAAATTGAACGGTACTTACCATTAAAAAGGAAAGCAATACCACCATAGGAATTAAAATTCCATTTACACCATATTTTAACCCATCAAACAGGAAAAGTTCATCTTTAAAGGTAAGGAAAAAGGCCACAATCATACTTGCCTGAGCAGGAATTGGCAACCCCCTAAAATAATCGATAACTACTTCATGAGCTTCCACATTGAAACGGGCAAGGCGAACGGCACCACACACTGCTGGTAACGTACTGATAATAACTCCAGCCGTTGATAATTGATGAAAGCTGAAAGTAAATAAAAGAAACCCCGGAGCTACACCAAATGAGACAATATCGCTTAAGGAATCAAGTTCGATGCCGAACGAACTCGTGGCATTGGCAAGTCGAGCCATAAAGCCATCTAAGGCATCAAATAATCCGGCAAAAATAATCAACCAGGCACCATACTCAATCTTCCCCTCATGAATTTGAATAATCGCGACAAAACCGCTAAATAAATTCATCAAGGTAAAGAAGCTGGGAACAACGACTCTTGGAAGAGGTTTACGCAGTCTCTTCTTTATTTTCCTACGTCGTTTTTTTTTATGGTGTTGTTTCTTGGGTAATTTATATTTCATGATTATTCAATTATACCCAGAATGGTTTCCCCGCCAATAGTACGCTGACCTTTTTTTACTTTTAGTGAAACGTTATTGGGAACTATAATATCCATCCGGGATCCAAATCGCATCATTCCAAATCTTTCGCCGGCCTTCACATGATCGCCAACTCCAATATGGTAAACAATTCTGCGAGCTACAAATCCCGCAATTTGTTTAAAATATATCTTAGTTCCCTTATCGTGTCGGACCACAAATTCCGAGCGCTCATTCAAGTCCGATGATTTCTCATGCCAGGCTACTAAATATTCACCTGGGAAATATTGTTCATGTTCGATAATACCTGATGCAGGAATTCTATTCACATGAACGTCGAGTGGCGATAAAAAGATGCTGATTTGTGTTCCATCCGCCTGTAAATATTTATGTTTTTTTACTTTTTGAATTAAAATCACTTTGCCATCTGCTGGTGCAATCAAAAAATCATCTCCGTTTGGTATAACCCTATCGGGATCTCTAAAAAAGAACAGTGTAAATGCTGTTAATAAGAAAGCCGCTAAATAGAATAGATAAGAAACCCAGATATAGGGAATCAAAAGCCCCACAACTGCTAATAAAACAGAGATAACAAGTACCGTAATAATTACGGAAGTTCCGTCTTTTGCAAACATATTATGTATTAACTACCTATTGTCCTCAAAATATCATTGAAGGTAACAAAAATGAGTAAACCAATTATAAAAATAAATCCGATTTGTTGTAGGACCATACGAACTTTCGGTGAGGGTTCTTTTCGCGTGATTCCTTCATAAATCAGGAACATTAAATGTCCGCCATCTAAAACCGGGATGGGAAGGATATTCATTATTGCCAGCGTAACACTAAGAAGTGCCGTTATCTCCCAAAAACCACGTGCTCCGGCCCCTTCCGTAGCTTGTTTGGTGATATTCGCCATAGCTACCGGTCCGCCAAGATTTTTACGAATTGAAATTGATCCCGAAAATAATTTTCTGAAACCCTGAACAATACCGACCATCGTCTGCCCCGTACGATCGATCCCATCTTCAATTGATTTAAAGAATCCAGGTTGTACAAATTCGACATGGAAATAATTTTCCAGCTGAACCCGGTAAATCCCAATTTCATGGGTTTTGGGATCAGGGGTAACGGTTAACATGGTATCTGCACCGTTTCTCAAAATGGTCATTTTAATTGGACCTTTAGCAGATTTTATTTGCTTAACCAATTGAATCCAATATCCTACAGGCTGACCATTAATGGCGACAATCTTATCTCCTGCTTTTATTCCCGCTTTTTTAGCAGGGCTGTCGGGCATGACTTTTTGCACCAAACTTGGCACAGCATCCATCGGGCTTAAAAATCCGCCTTTATTGATTTTATCAAGAAAATCTGCCGGCGCGTTTAATTTTACCTGTTGTCCGTTTCGTAATACTGTATAACTGAGATGTTCTTTGGTCAGGTTAACCGGACTAATCAACTGATCAAAATATTTTACATGCCTCCCGTTTACAGCTTCAATCTTATCACCGGTTTTAAAGCCCATCTGAGCAGCAGGTGAACTGGGAGCCACATAAATTGATCCTACATTTTTCATCGGGATTTTGGTCTCTCCATAATGAAATGTCACGCCTGTATAAATGACTGCGGCCAAAATAACATTAAAAATAACACCGGCTGTTATAACAATTATGCGCTGCCAAACCGGTTTACTTCTGAATTCCCATGGTTTCGGTTCCTCATTGATGAAATCGGTATCCATACTTTCATCAATCATACCTGCTATTTTAACATAGCCACCTAATGGAGTAGCGGAAACGCAATAATCTGTTTCACCAATTTTTTTCCCGAATAAACGAGGAGGAAAACCGATAGAAAACCGGTCTACCCTCATCTTAAATAATTTGGCCGCGAGAAAGTGTCCCGACTCGTGTACCATGACCAAAATAAACAACGCGAGTATGAATATACCGGCGGTCGTCAGTATGTTTACAATCAAATTCATTTATCTAACTTTAGTTAATAGAACTTGCAACTTCTCTTGTTTCGGCATCAATTTCAAGTAGCGTATTTTTATCTATTTGTTGACCATTGGCCAACTTGCTAAGAGAAGTTTCAATGACTTTGGGTATTTGAATATAGCTAATTTCTTTATTTAAAAATCTTTGTACAGCCACTTCATTAGAAGCATTTAAAACGGCAGGTGCCGCACCACCCATTACGAGTGCCTCCCGGGCCAGTTTAACGCAAGGAAACCTTTTATAATCAACCGGTTCGAATGTAATTTGTTGTTCAACCGACCAATCCATGCGCGGAGTTTCCGCTTCCACCCTTTCCGGATATGTAAGAGCATATAAAATAGGAACTTTCATATCAGGCGGCCCCATCTGTGCCTTTGTCGATCCATCGATAAACTGCACCATCGAATGGATGATACTTTGAGGATGAATCACCGTTTCTATACGTTTCAACGGGATATTAAAAAGCCAATACGCCTCAATTAATTCCAGACCTTTATTCATCATAGTTGATGAATCTACGGTAATTTTAGCTCCCATGTTCCAGTTAGGATGCTTGAGCGCCTGTTCTACCGAAATTTTCTTCATTTGCTCATAACTCCAGGTACGAAATGGTCCGCCACTTGCGGTGATGATCAGTTTTTCAACCTGTTCGATGGCTTCCCCATTCAGGCACTGAAAAATCGCACTATGTTCGGAATCTACCGGAATGATTAATTTTTCACGGTTTTTAATACGCTCATCAATCAATTGGCCACCAACGACAAGCGATTCCTTATTAGCCAAAGCTATCCGTTTATTGTGTTCTAACGCCGTTAAGGTGGGCACAAAACCAGCAAATCCCACCAAGCTATTCAAAACCACGGTAACTTCATCGTGGGTAACCAATTCTGATAAATAATCGGATCCTTCCAGAATTTCTGTTTCATTATGCGTTATCGCGCCACTTAAATTCTTATAATGATCTTTTTCCGCAATAACGGCATACCTTGGCCTAAACTCATTAATTTGCTGAGCCAATAACCGCCAGTTAGCATTAGCTGTCAATGCATAAATTTTAAATCTCTCTTTGTTGACGCGGATCAAATCAAGTGCCTGCGTACCAATAGATCCGGTCGATCCCAATAAAACAATATTCTGTTGTATCAATGAAACCCTTATTTTTCCTTCAGATAGAAATCTTATTTATTATTCGCACGGTATTAAAAAAGATACCAAAATAATAATTATCAATAAGTAATCTTTTAAATAACGATATAAAAGTCATGTATATTTTTATTTATAAGCTATAATCAGCGACATTATCACACAAGCTGATTTGCAATTTTATACATATGACTATGTGCTTCGACCGTTTCCTGTAACGTTGGAGCATAACCTCCTGACATCAACAGAACAAGCGGAATATTCTTGTTAAACACGTGTTCAATGACCATTCGGTCTCTCTCGATCAATCCTTTTAAAGAAACGGATAAACGACCAAAATGATCGCTTTCAAGTATATCAATACCACCAAGATAAAAAATAATATCCGGTTTAAACTCACTAAATATGTAACCAAGAGCCTCCCCAAGAGCTATCAGATAATCACGATCCGTTGTATTATCCGGTAATCCGATATCGTAACTAGATGGTGGCTTTTTAAATGGATAGTTTTTTTGTCCGTGAATCGAAAAAGTGAACACCTCGGGATCATTCTTAAAATATTCTGCTGTCCCGTTTCCCTGATGTACATCACAGTCAATAACCATTGCGCGTTTAATCCACATCGATTTTTGAAGTATTCGAATAGCAATCGCTACATCATTAAAAACACAAAATCCTTCTCCCCAATCTGGAAAAGAGTGATGAGTGCCACCGGCAATATTACCGGAGATTCCATCCTGCAAAGCCATTAAAGCGGCATTTATGGTACCTTGTACGGCTAATCGGGAACGCCGTGCTAAAGTAAAAGACCAAGGTAAGCCCAGTTTTCGTTCTTCTTTATATTGAAGCTCTCCCATCAAGATTCCTTTAATATATCGTTGCGTGTGAACTGACATCAAATTGGATACATCCACTAAAGAAGGTTCAATTACATTTTTGGGATGAATAATTTGCCGCTCAATCAAATATCGGTGTAAACCGTCGAATTTATGCATCGGGAAAATATGATCTTCCGGTATGGAAGCATAATATCCTTCTGAATAACTAACACGCATAATAATATTTTTATCAGTACTTTAGTCTATCGATTATCTTAAACAAATAAGAGCTAGCATACGACCGCTTTTATTTTTCTCTCTTCTATAAGAATAAAATTTCTTTTCGTCGGAAATGGTACAGCCACTATCCACTTCAATATTAGATTGTTTTACGTTTAACTGCATTAATTGATCTTTCAGATATCCTTTAAGATCGACATGTGGCTTACTAAAATGTTTTCGATCGACAAATTTGTCGTCAAATTGAACGGCAACTTCTTCACCAACTTCAAATTTCTTCTGACAGATGCATGGACTCACATAGGCTTCAATTTGATCGGTTTCGGCTCCTTTTTGAATCATTTTCTGAATAGTATTTTTGACCACTCCCGACACTGCTCCCCGCCATCCCGCGTGCGCTGCTCCGACTACCCGATGAACCCGGTCAGCCAGTAATACAGCGGCACAATCAGCTACTTTAATACCTATTGCCAAACCCGGAACATTTGTGACCAATGCATCAGCATCTATATCATTTTGTGGTTCTGTAATAAAAATTACCTGATTTCCGTGAACCTGGTGTACTAATGCGATATTTTCATCATTTAAGTCCAATTCCTGATATAACAATTTCCTATTCTCGAGGATCACCGAAGCATCCTCATTTGTATTTAAACCCAGATTGAGTCCCTTTATTTGCCGGTTTTCAGATAGCACATCAGCATTTTTCTTTGTAAAAACGGCTAAAATATCTGATTCATTTTCCCATAAATCAGGAATGTGGAAATCAATCTTTTTCATACAAATGCTTAACTAACAGATTTCGTATTTGTTCAATCGGAAATGTTTTTCCAGTCCAAATTTCAAATGACCTGCTGCCTTGATAAATCAACATATCCAGACCGGTTATCCCGGTACCATTCACCGATTTTAATTGCCGGATAAATTTTGTTTCCATAGGCTTATATACAATATCATAACCCAGTTTATCCGCTAAAAATTGTACTTCGTGATCGTTTACAGGTGACTGACCGGTATTGGGCTCCATACCAACCGGGGAAGCATTTACGATGATTACAGCATCTTCGGCGTAATATGTCCAGGCATCGTAGGAAATCATGTGGATTTCAGCTTTAGACGCATAAGAGCCGATATTTTTGTCATCCGGATTTCTTGATACCATGTAAATATTTTGTAGGCCCAATTCCCCTAATCCGTAGACGATGGCCCTACTGGCCCCACCGGTGCCAAAAACAATAGCATCGCCATTGGCAAGATCATCTTCATATTCTTTAATAGGCAGACAAAAACCATACACATCCGTATTGGTACCCAATAACCGCTCATCAGAACGATAAATGGTATTCACCGCTCCTATAGCACGTGCCATTTCATCCATATCATCGATAAATTCTATAATTTCCGTTTTATATGGAATCGTAATATTGGCTCCCAAAAAATTCTTGTGATTCAGAATATGGCCGATTTTTATAATTTCATTATGAGGAACTGCAAGAGCATTATATGTCAGTTCCACCCCATGATAATTGGCCGCTGTATTATGCATTAACGGAGACAAGCT
>Ga0102962_1000748_pt1 | contig 14095 bp, 12 predicted proteins | sample SalPonF2_C_D2_MG_FD_84519 | JGI IMG/M metagenome (GOLD analysis project Ga0102962, IMG submission 84519) | Salt pond soil microbial communities from South San Francisco under conditions of wetland restoration - Salt Pond MetaG SF2_C_D2_MG ...
CGGCGCGCGCGGCGGCGGCGGCGACGGCGTAGCCCATCTTGCCGCTCGAGCGGTTGCCGATGAAGCGCACCGGGTCAATCGGTTCCTCGGTCGGGCCAGCGGTGACCAGTACCCGTTTGCCGGCGAGTACGCCGCCACCTGCGAGGGCGTCGGCGATCTCGACCGGCTCCAGCATGCGTCCCGGGCCGGATTCCCGCTCGGCCAGCGCGCCGGTCACCGGTCCCAGGAGACGTGCGCCACGTGCCGTCAGAAGTGCCACGTTCTCCTGGTTCGCGGGATGCAGCCACATGCGGTGATTCATGGCCGGGGCGAGCACCAGCGGAGCTTCGCAAGCCAGCGCCAGCGTGGTCAGGAGGTCATCGGCTATGCCGTGCGAAAGGCGCGCGATCAGGTCCGCCGTGGCCGGTGCGATGAGCAGGAAGTCGGCCCAGTGCGCGAGCTCCAGGTGACCCATGCCGGTCTCGGGCGACTCGTCCCAGAGCGAGGTCGCGACGGGGTGGTGCGAAAGGGCCTGGAAGGTGGCCGGCGTGACAAACTGCGTCGCGGCAGAAGTCATTACCACGCGCACTTCTGCGCCGCGCTCGATCAGGCGGCGCACGAGATCGGCGGCCTTGTAGGCGGCGATGCCGCCGCCGACGCCCAGCACGATGTGCTTGTTCTCCAGCGTGTTCATGACACCGGTTTTCGTGTTTTCAGGCCCCTATGGTAGCGTTCGGAGACGGAAAACACAGCAGGGAGGCTGTCATGATCCCAGGGAAGGGACTGGATGGCGATGCTTTGCCGCATCGCCTGAGTATCCGCGAATGGCCGGAAGGCGAACGCCCGCGCGAGAAGCTGCGGGCACGCGGCGCGGCCGCACTCTCAGATGCCGAGTTGCTGGCGATCTTTCTGCGCACCGGGGTGCGCGGCAAGAGCGCGCTCGACCTGGCACAGGAGTTGCTTGCCGAGCATGGCGGACTGCGGGCGCTGCTCGGCGCCGACGAGACCGCTTTCACGCGCACCTCCGGGTTGGGGCCGGCCAAATTCGCGCAGATCCAGGCGGTTCTGGAATTGGCGCGCCGCCATATGGGCGAGGCACTGCAGCGGGGAGAGGCGTTTACCAGCCCGGCCGCTACCCGGCGCTATCTGAGCGCGCGGCTTCGTGATCTGGCCTACGAGGTCTTCGTGTGCCTGTTCCTCGACACGCGCCACCGCATCATCCGCGACGAGGAGCTTTTTCGCGGCACGCTTGACGGGGCGAGCGTCTACCCGCGCGAGGTGGTCAAGCGCGCGCTTGCGCTCAACGCCGCCGCGGTGATATTCGCCCATAACCATCCGTCGGGCGTGGCGGAACCGAGCGCCGCCGACCGTGCGCTGACGCGGCGGCTCGTCGATGCCCTGTCACTGGTGGAGGTCCGCGTGCTGGATCATTTCGTGGTGGGCGAGGGCGAGCCGGTGTCCTTTGCCGAACGCGGGCTGATATAGCCGGGCGTGTCCGGGCCGCGATCCTTTAAACTGCATGCGTTGCCGAAGCTGGAAAGCCCCCCATGCGCGAATACTGGATTACGCCCTCGGTCCTCTCCGCCGACCTTGCCCGCCTGGGCGACGATGTCGCGGCCGTGCTGGATGCCGGCGGGGACCGGGTGCATTTCGACGTCATGGACAACCACTATGTGCCGAACCTCACCTTCGGCGCCCCCTTGGCGAAGGCCCTGCGCAACTACGGCATCAAGGCGCCCATCGACGCGCATCTGATGGTCACGCCCACGGACCGGCTGATCGAGGACTTCCTGGAGGCCGGCGTGGATACCATCATGATCCACCCCGAGGCGACGCAGCATATCGATCGCAGCCTGCAGCGCATCCAGGACGGCGGGGCCAAGGCGGGGCTGGTGCTCAACCCGGCCACTCCGGTGGAATGGCTGAACCACGAGATGTGGCGCCTGGATTGGGTGCTGGTCATGTCGGTCAACCCCGGTTTCGGCGGGCAGAAATTCATTGCGGAGAGCCTGAACAAGATCGCGGCGCTCCGCGGCATGATCGACGAGTCGGGGCGCGATATCCGCCTGGCCGTCGATGGCGGCGTCGATGCGGGCAACATCGCCGGGATCGCCCGTGCCGGTGCCGACACCTTTATCAGCGGCTCGGCGATCTTCGGCAGCGGGGATTACCCGGGAACCATCGCCCGTATGCGCGAGGCGCTGGCGGGGGTTTGATTCTGGGTCGCGGGGCGCGATAATACGCGGATTCGACGGGCCTTGCGGTCCGGACGCCCACGCTTACGGAGATTCCATTGGCACAGACGCGCGAGCGGATGCGGCTGCACGGGTTCAACAACCTCACCAAGACGCTCAGCTTCAATATCTACGATATCTGCTACGCCAAGACGGCCGAGCACCGGGCCGAATACATCGATTACATCGATGAGGCCTACAATGCCGAGCGGCTGACCGAAATCCTCACTCAGGTTTCCGACATCATCGGGGCCAACATACTCAACGTCGCACGCCAGGACTACGAGCCGCAGGGCGCTTCCGTGACGATGCTGATCTCCGAGGAACCGCTGGGCGCGGAGATGGCCGCCCACGCGGACGAGGAAATTCCGGGGCCGGTGCCCGAGGCGGTGGTTGCGCATCTGGACAAGAGCCACATCACCGTGCATACCTATCCGGAAAGTCACCCGGATGGCGGTATCAGCACGTTTCGTGCCGACATCGACGTGTCTACCTGCGGGCGCATCTCGCCACTTCGCGCACTGAACTATCTGCTGCACGAGTTCGAATCGGACATCGTCACCATCGATTACCGGGTGCGCGGTTTCACGCGGGACGTGATGGGCCAGAAGCATTACATCGACCACGACATCACTTCGATCCAGAACTTCATGAGCGAGGACGTGCGCGAACGTTACCAGATGCTCGATCTGAACGTTTACCAGCACAATATTTTTCACACGCGCATGCTGCTCAACGAATTCGATCTCGACAATTATCTCTTCGGCACCGACGATGACGAACTGGATCCGGAGGAGGCCCAGGACATCAAGGACCGGGTCAAGAACGAAATGCTCGAGATTTTCTACGGCTGCAATATGAGTGAACCGGCCTTCGAGGACGTCGACTGACGTAGCCGGGACCGGGTACGGCCGGCACCGGAATCAGATCCAGTAGGCGGTTCCGGTCATGACCCTTGAGGCGAGTTTCATGGCCGTGCGTACTGGAGGCGCGGGGCGCACGGCGCCCGCATCGCGGGCATTCCTGCCGTGCCGGGCTTCGTCGGCACGCATTTGTTCGAGCACCCGCCGCGAGGCGGCGTCTTTTTCGGGCAGGCGCTTGAGATGGCGGTCGAGGTGCCGGACGACCTGGGCTTCGGTTTCTTCGAGGAATCCCAGGCTGGCGGCATCACCGACGATGCCCGCACCCGCACCGATCGAGAAAGCGCCGAGGTACCAGAAGGGGTTGAGGAGGCTGGGCCTTGTTTCCAGCGCTTCCAGGCGTGCGCGGCACCACGCGAGGTGGTCGTTTTCCTCGTCCGCCGCGTGCTGCATGCGCCTGGCCACGGAGGCATCCCGCGCGAACAGACCCTGGCCGTGGTAGAGCGCCTGGGCCGCGACTTCGCCGGCGAAGTTGACCCGCATGAGGCAGCCAGACCGGCGGCGCTCATCGTCGCTCAGCGTGTGGTCGTGGTGCGTATGGCCCGCGGGGTTGGGGCGCTCGGTCCCCTGCGGCTTGCCCCAGAGCGTACGCAGCACGCGATCCAGTCCGTTGATGAACCGGTCGGTGCGGGAAAGGGCCACGTTGCGCATGGGGATAATTCTAGATCATGATTCGCCGGCGGACCGTGATCCAAGTCGCGATTCCAGGAATCCGGCGAGGTGAATGACCGGAATATCCTCGTCCAGGCCGTCCGCAAGGTGCAGGCGGCATCCGACGTTGGTGGTGACCACGGCATCCGCTCCGGATGCGTCGATCGCTTCACGGTGTGGCTCGCGTAACCGCGCCGCCGCTTCGGGCCGGTCCAGGCAGTAAGTGCCGGCCGCCCCGCAGCAAGCGGCGGGCAGGGGGATGATCTCGACGTTCGGCAGGGCTTCCAGGCAACGGCGGGGGGCGTCGCCGCGCAGGACGTTGCGCTGGGTGCAGGGCGTGTGCAGGGCCACGCGCACCGGCGGCAGACCCTGCAAGGGGCGCAGCCGGCCGTTTTCCAGGGCCTTGGCGAGCCAATCCTCCACGGGTTGGACACGTCTCGAGAAGGCCCCCTCGTCCGCAAGCAAGGGTTCATACTCCACGAGCTGTGCCCCGCAGCCGCTGGCCGTCTCGATGATCGGTGCGATGCCCCGGAAAGCAGCGGCGTTGCGGCGGGCGTGAGCGATGGCCTGTGGGCGCTCGCCGGCGTGCTGGGCCAATGCCCCGCAGCAACCCTGCCCCGCCGGTATTTCCACGTCGTAGCCGGCGCGCGAGAGCAGGGCGGCGGTCGCTCGCAGCGTGTCCGCGTCCAGTGCGCGCGCGACGCACCCCAGGAAGAGTTGCACTTTTTCGCCCGTTTCCGGGCCCGTGGGCGGATTCAGGCGGGCAGGCCGCGCGGCGCGCAACAGGCCCCGTCCCGGCAAGGGCAGCGGCAAACCGGCGAACGGGCGCGCCAGCCTCAGGAGCGTGGCAAGCAGACGGGGACGGAACGCCAGCCGGCGCAGCACGCGCGAGGCGGGGCTTTTGCGCCCCCGCACGGGCAGCAGCGCGCGCGCGTCGTCGATCAGGCGTCCGTAGGGCACGCCCGCCGGGCAGACGGCTTCGCAGGCGCGGCAGGTCAGGCAGCCCTCCAGATGGTCACGCGCTCCGGCGCCCGGTTCCAGCGTGCCTTCCGCGATCGCCTGCATCAGCGCTATGCGGCCGCGCGGCGAGTCGCCTTCCTCGTGGGTGAGGCCGTAGGTGGGGCAGTGCGGCAAGCACAGGGCGCACTTCACGCAGCGCTCGGTGTCTTGAATGATCCGGTTCCGGGACGGGGCTTCACTTTTTTTCATCATTGTTATCATAAGCGTCTGATTGCATAGGAGCCGTGCCGTGCTCGTCCTCGCAACAACGCTAGCCACTTCCCTGCTCGCCGGGGGCATCAGCCTCGAGCCCGCGGGACTGGCCAGTTTTGCCAACGAGACGCTGATCGCCAATCCGGCCCAGAAGCCCAAGAACATGGGCTTCGGGGCGCAGTTTTCGTTGGGTTATCTGGCGACGCACAGCTCCAACTCCACGGCCAGCCTCAACAGCGAGCTGAAGCTCGGCTACAACACCCCCCTGTGGCAGAACCGGATGGACCTCCAGGCGACTTCGGCCAGCACGGACGGGCAGACCACGGCCGAGCAGTATTTCGGCGCTGCGCAAAGCAACCGTTTGCTTTCCAAGCGCAGTTACCTGTTCGGTTACGCCGGCTATATCCACGACCGGTTCAGCGGCTACCGCTACCAGGGCTCGGTGGTGGCCGGTTACGGTGTCTTGGCGGTCGAGACCAAGTCCCAGAACCTGAAGTTCGAAATCGGTGCCGGTTACACGCGTGCCGAATCGATCACGGGCGAGACCAGCAATTCCCCGGCGGCGCGCGGTCGTGAGCTGTACAACTGGCAATTCAGCAAGAATGGCTCCATCGAGCAGACTCTCACGCTGGAGAAAAGCAACTTCAACCTGTACTCCAAGTTCCAGGTGGGCGTGCAGGCTCAGTTGGTCAACAATCTGGCTTTCGTGTTGTCCTATATGGCCCAGCACAATTCCAGCGTACCTACGGGCAACCCCCAGACCACGACGACGCTATCGCTGTCGGTCCAGTACACTTTCGGCAATATTTTCAGTTGATCGCGTGCCGGAGGATTCCGGGGCGTACCGGGAGACAGACCCCGTGAGTTTCTACAAACGCCATCTCTTCGTGTGTGTCAACGAGCGCAAGGACGGTTCCCAGTGCTGTGCCCAACACGACGCGGAAGCCGTGCGCCTCCATGCCAAGAATCGCCTCAAGGCGCTGGGCCTGAACGGGCCGGGGAAGATGCGGGTCAACAAGAGCGGCTGCCTGGACCGCTGCAGCGAGGGGCCGGTCGCGGTGGTCTACCCGGAGGCGGTCTGGTATACCTACGACGACGCCGAGGACATGGACGAGATCATCGACGAGCATCTCCTGAACGGCCGCATCGTCGAGCGCCTCCGCCTGCCGGACGGCTCGGAATCGCCTCCCCGAAAGGGTTGATCGGCCGGGGGCTTATAGGGTATCCTACGCGGCTTGGATGTAGCCAATTACGGGCTGTTAGCTAATGAAGACGACGGTATCGGCAAAACCGGAAACAGTGCGCCACGGCTGGTATGTCGTGGACGCCGACGATCAGGTCCTCGGGCGCCTGGCGACCGAGATCGCGCGCCGCCTCAAGGGCAAGCATAAGCCCGAGTTCACCCCCCACGTGGATACCGGCGACCACATCGTCGTGATCAACGCGGAAAAGGTGCGTGTGACCGGGCGCAAGCGCAAGCAGAAGGAATACCACCATCACACCGGCTACATCGGCAACCTCAAGAGCATCACCCTCGAAAAACAGATCGAGAAGGATGCCAGCGAGGTGATCGTGCACGCGGTGCGCGGCATGCTGCCGCGGAATCCGCTGGGCCGTGCAATGATGAAGAAACTGCGCGTCTACAACGGTGCGGAACATCCGCACGTGGCACAGCAGCCCGAAGAACTGAAGCTCTGATTACAGGCGGAACCACTAGATGGCAACTAGCAGACAGAATTACGGGACCGGACGCCGCAAGACTGCGGCAGCGCGTGTTTTCCTGCGCCCGGGCAGCGGCAACATCACCGTCAATAGCAAGCCGCTGAGTGAATACTTTGGCCGCGAAACCTCGCGCATGATCGTGCGCCAGCCTCTGATCAAGGCCGAGGCGGCCGACCACTTCGACGTCTTCGTCACGGTGGCGGGCGGCGGGCCCACCGGTCAGGCCGGCGCCATTCGTCACGGCCTGGCGCGTGCGCTGGTCGACTACGACGCGGAACTGAAGACGGGCCTGCGCAAGGCCGGCTACATCACGCGCGACCCGCGTGCCGTGGAGCGTAAGAAGATCGGCCTGCACAAGGCCCGCCGCGCGACTCAGTTCAGCAAGCGCTAGAAAAGCTGCTGTGTTCGCCAGCTTGAACGCAGGCGGTGCTCGAAATCCTCATTTACTTTTTGTAAACTGCGGTTTCTGCGCTTCGGCTGCGTCCAACCTGGGCTTCGATCGCTACGCTTTTCAATAAGACATTTGGGGGATCGTCTAGCGGTAGGACTACGGACTCTGACTCCGTCAACCCAGGTTCGAATCCTGGTCCCCCAGCCAACACAAGGCCCTGCTCGAAGAGCAGGGCCTTCGTTTTATCAGGACCAGGATGAGAATCTGCAAGGTTCGACAAATTCGCCGGGAGCGAATTTGATCGTGCGGCGATAGCCGCGCGACCCGAAGGGCGGAGGCCAAGGATGGCCGGAGTAATCCTGGTCCCCCAGCCAACACAAGGCCCTGCTCGAAGAGCAGGGCCTTCGTTTTATCAGGACCAGGCTGGGTTCGGGCACCCTTTAGAAGCGGGCATCGGTAGGCGGGTTGATGGTGTCCAAGCTCGCGGGCAGACGGGAGGTGCCGGTCAGGTATTCGTCAATACGCCGTGCCACGTCGCGGCCCTCGCCGATGGCCCAGACTACGATGGAGGCTCCGAGACGGCAATCGCCAGCGGCGAAAACACCGGCATGATTGGTTTCCAGCTTCGTGTCAGTCACCAGGGTGCCCCGTTCGGAGGTTTCCAGACCCGCTTCGCTCAGCGGATCCAGAACCGGCCCTGCGAATCCGACAGCGATCAATACAAGGTCCGCGCGTATCCGGAGTCCTGTTTCGAGTACCGTCCTGCCTATACGCCGGCCGTCGGGGTCCAGATCCCACTTGACCTTTTCCGCATCCAGCACATCTACCCGGCCGTCATCGTTTCCATCGAGGAAAGCGATCGTTTCCACCGCAAAGACTTCCTCGCCGCCTTCCTCTATGGCATAACTCGGCTCATAGATTGTGGGCTGCCAGGGCCATGGCTGGTCCGCGTCACGAGACAAGGGAGCCTTCGCGCGAATCCCGATCTGGGTCACGCTGGCTGCATTCTGCCGGTGGGCGGTTGCCACGCAGTCGGCACCGGTATCTCCTCCACCTAGCACGACGACGTGCTGGCCGGAGGCGTGTGGCCCACCCGTCGCGATGCCACTCTGGCGCCGGTTCTCGGCTGTGAGATAGTCCATTCCGTAATGAATTCCGCTCAGTTGACGTCCGGGAAGGGGCAAGTCCCGGTGCGCGGCGGCTCCTATCGCCAGGCAGACCGCGTCATAGTCGCGACGCAGGGTCTCGAGCGATACGTCAGTGCCCACCTCGACGCCGGTCTGGAACTCGATGCCTTCTGCCTCGAGTTGATCGACCCGGCGCCGGACCTGGTGCTTCTCGAACTTGAAGTCCGGAATCCCGAAGGTCATCAAGCCGCCGATCGTCTCGTCGCGTTCCAATACGGTGACCGTGTGGCCGGCCCGGTTAAGCTGTTGGGCAGCGGCAAGTCCCGCCGGACCGCTACCCACGACCACCACGCGCTTGCCTGTGCGTGCGGTCGGCACCTGCGGCACTATCCATCCTTCTTCCCAGCCCTTGTCGACGATTGCCCGTTCGATATCCTTGATCGTTACCGCCTGGTCGTTGATGGAAAGTGTGCATGCCGGTTCGCACGGAGCGGGGCAGGTATACCCGGTAAACTCCGGGAAATTATTGGTGGCATGCAGGCGATGCAGTGCCGCGCGCCATTGCCCCCTGTAAACAAGATCGTTCCATTCCGGTATCACGTTCCCGATCGGGCATCCCCCCATACAGGTCGGCACACCGCAATCCATGCATCGCTCAGACTGGTCACGTACTTGCTCCCCGAGCCAGGAGAATTCGTAGATCTGGCGAAAGTCATGACGGCGCTGCTGCGGTTTGCGTTTCCCTATGGGCTCGCGCGGCCGCTTCAGGAATCCGTCAGGGTGGTTTTCGCTCATTTCGGGTTACCTCCCGATACACTGTGGGTGCGGATCACGGCGCGCGGCGGTGGCTTGAGCCCAATGTCCCGGCCCTGGCCGCGCTCGTGGCGAATGACCTCCGCGTATCTCGTGGGGATGTACTTTACGAAGCGTCCGACTGAGTGCTCCCAGTCGTCAAGAAGACGGCGGGCCTTGGCGCTGTTCGTGTAGGCGACATGGTTTTCCAGCAACCGCTTTACCATCACGACGTCTTCGGGTTTCGTCAGGGGCCCGGTCCAGGCGCCTTCAAGGTTAAGCCGCGATTCAAGCTTTCCATCTTCGTTGAGCAGATAGGCGGTCCCGCCGCTCATGCCGGCCCCGAAATTTCGCCCTATCGAGCCAAGCACCACTGCGGCACCCCCGGTCATGTATTCGCAGCCGTGGTCGCCTATGCCTTCCACTACGGCAACGGCGCCCGAGTTGCGGACGCAGAAGCGCTCGCCTGCGCGGCCGTTGAAATAGGCCTCGCCGCTGGTGGCTCCGTACAGGGCCACGTTGCCGATGATGATACTTTCTTCACCCTCGTATCCCGCGTCTTTCGGCACGCGTATCGTGATACGCCCGCCCGACAGCCCCTTGCCGACATAGTCATTGGCATCGCCGGTCAAATGCAGATCGACCCCCTTGGCCAGGAATGCGCCGAAGCTTTGTCCTGCCGACCCTGTCAATTCCACGACGATTGTGCCGTCGGCGTAGGGTTGGCGAGCTGAGCGTGCAAGCAGGTACGACAGTAGCGTGCCGACCGTGCGGTCGCGGTTGGTTATTCGGGTGCGTATGTGTGCCGAATTTCCGCGTGCGAGCATGGCTTCCGCTTTTTCGGCGAGATGATGATCCATGTGAGAGGCGATATTCGAGCGCTGTTCGCGGGACTTGTAGGGCTTGTGGTTGGATTCCTCGCGGTAAAGCAGTGCGGAAAGATCCATAGGCAACCCTTTGGGCGTCACCATGTCCGAAGGCTTGAGGCGGTCGGTGCGCCCCGTCATTTCGCGTATTGTCCTGAAGCCCAGCGAGGCCATATGCTCACGCACCTCTTCTGCCACGAAACGCAGATAATTGATCACGTTTTCCGGGCTGCCTTGAAAACGGCTGCGCAGGCGCGGGTCCTGAGTGGCTATGCCGACCGAGCAGGTATTGCAATGGCATTTTCTGAGCATGATGCAGCCGAGCGTAACGAGGGCGGCCGTCCCGAACCCGAATTCCTCGGCGCCCAGCAGGGCGGCTACGACAACGTCGCGGCCGGTTTTGAGTCCACCGTCCACGCGCAACGTGATGCGGGAACGCAAGCGGTTGGCTATCAATGCCTGCTGGGTTTCGGGAAGCCCCAGTTCCCAGGGAGCTCCGGCGTGTTTGATTGAGGTTTTTACGGAGGCACCGGTACCGCCGTCGTTCCCCGAGATCACTATGGCGTTGGCTCCTGCCTTGACGACGCCCGCGGCGATGGTCCCGACGTTGGCCTTTGCCACCAGCTTGACCTGTATCTCGGCCTTCGGGTTCGCGCACTTGAGATCATGGATGAGTTGCGCCAGGTCCTCGATCGAATAGATGTCGTGATGGGGTGGGGGCGAAATGAGGCCGACACCCGGTACCGTGAAGCGGACCTCGGCAATCTCCGGACCGACCTTGCCCCCGGGGAGTTCGCCCCCTTCGCCGGGCTTGGAGCCTTGCGCCATCTTTATCTCTATCTGACGGGCGGCGGCTAGATATTGGGCGGTAACGCCGAACCGCCCCGAGGCAACCTGCTTGATGGCGCATTCGGCTTCGGTTCCGAAACGCTCCACCTGTTCGCCTCCTTCGCCGGAACCCGCTTTTGCCCCGATCCGGTTCATGGCGATCGCGAGCGTTTCGTGTGCTTCCCTGGACAAGGCCCCGAAGGACATTGATCCGGTGAAGAACCGGGCCATGATCGATTCGACGGGTTCGACCTGTTCCAGGGGAATTGACCGGCCCGGATCGGTATCAAGTGCGAGCAGATCCCGCAGCGTATAGAAATTTCCATCCCGAGGCCGCAGGGAGTGTACGAAGTTCCGGTAGCTGTCGACGGAGCGGGTGCGCGCGGCGTGTTGGAGCCAGCCGATCGACTGTGGGTTCCATTGATGCCGTTCTCCGTCGCGCCGCCAATAGAATTCACCTCCCGAGTCCAGTTCGGCATTACCGGCGAGCGGCTCGCCGAACCCTTCCGCGTGCGCCGATTCCGTTTCCTGTTCGAAGTGATGGAGCCCGATACCCGACACCCGCGAGGTTGTTCCGGGAAAATAGGAATCGACGAAGGCTTCGTCGAGCCCTATGGCTTCGAAGATCTGGGCCCCTTTGTAACTGCCGATTGTGGCGATGCCCATCTTCGACACGACCTTCAGGATCCCCCGCTCAAGGCCATGTCGGTAACGCTGCCGGGCTTCGGTGCGTGGCGTGGTCTCGTTACAGGTGTCGCCGAGCGTGTCGATGGTGCGGTATGCGAGCCAGGGATAGATGGCATCTGCCCCGTAGCCAAGCAGGCAGCATGCATGATGTACCGCATAGGCCTCGCCCGTGGCCACGACCAGTGCCGACTTCATCCGCCTGCCGCTTCTGATGAGACCGTGATGAACGGCGGCCGTGGCCAGCAGGGACGGTATCGCAACCCGCCCGGAATCGGTTTTCCCATCGTCGAGAATCAACACTTCCGCGCCGTCATCGATTGCGGCCGAAGCTCTCTCATGCAGATTCTCGATCGCGTCGTGCATGCCTGTATCCGGAATGTAGGTCGTATCCAGGACTTGGAGCTTTCGGTGCGGCTCCTTGATGCGTTTGAGCGCGGAGAATGCAGCATCGTCCAGAACGGGAGTCGAGAGCAACAGTTGCCGGCAATGGAGCGGTGTTTCCTCAAGCAGGTTCCGCTTGCGCCCGATGTGTGACTCCAGCGAAGTGACCAGCGATTCCCGGATGTAGTCCAGGGGTGGATTCGAGACTTGCGCAAATTCCTGGAGGAAATAGTCGAACAGCCTCCTGCGCTGGCCCGAAAGTGCAGCCAGGGGTGCATCGTCGCCCATGGCTCCCAGAGGATCCTTGCCGTTTTCTGATAGCGGTGTCAAAAGAACGCGTAGAGCTTCCCGCGAATAACCGAAGGAGCGCTGCAGAGCGCGTAAGCGGTCTTCATCGAACTTCTCGGGACTCTCGTTGCTGTCCCGGGGTTCTATAACATCTTCCATGCGAACCCTGTTTTCCTCAAGCCATCGTCCGTAGGGTTGCGCCGTGGTCAGTTTTTCGAAGATGTCTTCCTCGGGCACTATCCGTCCCTGTTTTCGGTCGGCGAGCAATAGTTGACCGGGGCGCAATCGCCCGACTTCCTTCACTTCATTCGGCAAAAAGTCGAGTACGCCGGTTTCGCTCGATAACACGAGTTTCCGGTCATGGGTCAAGGAATAACGGCAAGGGCGCAGGCCATTGCGATCGAGGACCGCGCCGACGACATCACCATCGGTGGCGACAACCAGCGCAGGTCCCTCCCAAGGTTCGACGAGGGTCGCCGCATACTCGTAAAAAGCCCGTCGCTGCGGTGACATTTCCGCATCGCGGTTCCAGGCCTCCGGAATCAGCATCCGCAGTGCGTGCGGGAGGCTTCGACCGGAGATGATCAGCAGTTCCAGCATTTGGTCGAATGCGAGGCTGTCGCTGTGACCGCTACGGCTCAGTACGGGCCTGATTTTGGCAATGTCGTCGCCAAATATACTGCTGCTCAATTCGGGTTCACGGGCGAGCTGCCAGTTGACGTTGCCGCGCAGGGTGTTGAATTCACCGTTGTGGATGAGGTTCCTGTGGGGGTGCGCCAGGTGCCACGCTCCGAGCGTGTTCGTGGAAAAGCGGGAATGAACCAGAACCAGGCCCGTTCGGGTGCGGTCATCGCTGAGCTCCGGATAATAGCGCTTGAGTTGCGGTCCGGTCAGCATTCCCTTGTAGACGATGCGGCGCCGGTCCAGTGAACAGATGTAAAAGAGGTCGGCTCCCTCGGCGAACCAGCCGCGCTCATGTACAGCGTTGTCGATGCAGTAACGCAATACATACAGCCGGATGTCCAGTACCTCTGGTGAGAGCTGGGCCTGAGGAACGAAAAATCCCTGGATCACCTTCGGTTCCTGGGCCAGTGCCATGCGCCCCAGGCCATAGTTGGAAGTCGGAACCTCGCGCCAGGCATGCACCGCAAATCCTTCGGATTCGCAGACTTCTTCCACGAGCTGCTGGATCTCGTGCCTTCTCCGTTCATCGCGCGGAAGAAAGAATTGCCCGACGCCGTAGTTATCGGAGTGGGGCAATTCCGGTATCTGGCTGGCAAAGTACTCGTGCGGCTTCTGTAGCAGTATCCCGGCGCCATCCCCGGTTTGGGGGTCTGCGCCGCGGGCGCCTCGATGTCCCAGGTTCTTCAGCAGCCGGAAACCGTCTTCAACCAGAGCGTGCCGGGCATTGCCGCCGAGATCGACGATAGCGCCCACCCCGCAGGCTGCGTGAGTGACGTTTGGGTCGTAGAGGCCTCGTCGGGTCATTTGTTGCACTCCGGGGATGACTTGAAAGTTGGGGGCACCTATCCTTTCGGAGCAGCAGCTCCGGTCGGTTGTGGGTGAAAAGGAAGTCCTCGGCTACGTATGTATCGGTCAACCTGCTTCAGGCTCAACCCATGTTGGCTTGGCCTGTCAAAGGCCAATACGGCAAGACCCTCAAGCAACTGGGTCGTATCGCCTTGCTGCGCGTGCCTTTAATTTATGGTTATCATAGCCGCCAGGTAATTGCAAACCTTGAGAGCCCGAAAAAGCCCTTCAAAAAACACCTAACTTGTTGATAAAAATACTTTTCTAAGAATTATTGTTGAGAGGGTTTTGCATTCCTGCTTCGGCGCGGCCATGGATTAGTCCAGGCTAGGTTCTACAGCGAGCGCAGTAGCTTCAGGAGGTGATTTTGGTGGAGAGGGAGGGGGTGATGGGTCGCTTCGCGTCCCACCCTTCGGGCGCGCTGAAGCGCGTCCAAATCGGCTGGCGCCGATTTGTCGAACCCATGCTTGTCTTTTCGAGGGTTCGA
>Ga0102962_1000750_pt1 | contig 14065 bp, 10 predicted proteins | sample SalPonF2_C_D2_MG_FD_84519 | JGI IMG/M metagenome (GOLD analysis project Ga0102962, IMG submission 84519) | Salt pond soil microbial communities from South San Francisco under conditions of wetland restoration - Salt Pond MetaG SF2_C_D2_MG ...
AAACAAGATAAGTCTATAATTATATAGAATTAACGTTAATTAACCCAAACTCATTACAAGAAGGCTATGCAAAACCGCTCTTCTACCCAATAGCTGCATTTTCGCGACTTCGAAATCCTCGAATCCCGAAAGCATTCGGGATGCTGTGGCTCCGAAGTCGCTCAAGCTTTGATCTTGAACAAAAGCCCTGGTTTTGCAAAGCCTTCCAGGGGGATTGTTATTCTGTGGGGAATACTCAAAAGAGAAGTATCAGCCAATAAGTAATATCTATTTAAAATACGGATCTATAAATGTAAATGATGGTGTAAGTAATTTGTAATAAATCTACTGATTATTAGTTAAGGAAAAGCAGGGTGAATAGTTTTTAAAGTGAATTATAATATTAGAACAGAAATAAAAAATGTTAAATAACATATTTTACAAGATACGATATTGATCAATACTTATTAGATATATTATATTAACAGATAGAAATTGTGGAAATTAGATTTCAATTATTCCCGATTTTTAAACAAAATATGTTTATCAGGAACGTTATTTCTTTGATAAAAATTGGTGAGGCGTGGGTATAAGATTGTCTTATCGAAATAAGCAATTAAAGTGAAATCATTTCTAAATAAGTTTAATAGTGGGTATATGGGTGACCTGAATAAGACCATTCTGATAGTGGAAGATAATATGTTGCTTTCTCTGGTTTATGAACAACATATTAAGAATATGGGTTATGAAACGCTTGATGCACGAGTTGATGCACTATCAGCTATAGATGCCGTTAAGGAGTATGATCCTGATTTAGTAATAATGGACATCATTTTAGAAGGATCTATGGATGGTATCGATGCGATGAAACAAATACGGCAATTCTCAGATATACCGGTAATTTATGTTAGTGGAAATTCGGATCAGGTTCACAAGCAGAGAGCGGACGAGACTGGCTATGTCGATTATTTAGTGAAGCCTATTACCCGAAATGATTTAAAGCAGACGATACAAAAAGCAATTTGATTTCACGGTGAGATCGAGCGTTATAATCACAATTTCAAGATTTTGTGAAATTTTTTAATGAATAATTTGGTAGGATTCCTTTTTAAGTATCATTATGATTTCCAAAATTACCTATTCAAAATCTTCATTCATTTTGATAAGCCATTTTTTTGTCGAATATCTTGCTTAGATATTTTCTTTTCTTCAAGCTTGGTTTTAAGCTTATTGTTTTATAGAAGGCTATGCAAAACCGTTCTTTTGCCCAATCTCTGCATTTTCACGACTTCGAAATCCTCGAATTCCGAAAGCATTCGGGATGCTGCGGTTCCGAAGTCGCTCAGGCTTTGTATTGAACGAAATCCCTGGTTTTGCAAGGCCTTCTTATAATTAAGTTTTTGTATAATAAACTCTTCTTCCATTTGTATTTTGAAATTTGTAATGTGGGTTAACAGATTTTATAGTATTGATACAGCTTTTCTTATGTCAAAAAAATATCGTAATGGCACTATTTAAAAATAATCCAGTTCCTTCCTGGATCTATGATCCGGTTACAAAACAAATATTGGACGTTAATCAAGCCGCGGTTAAAATATATGGCTATACTCGTGATGAATTTTTATCTATATCTGTAGATGATTTATTTACGAAAGACAGCGTTACCGGATTTAATGAAAAATCAAAGCAAAATGGGGGTACGGGAAAAGATTTGGGGCAATGGCAGCATAAAACAAAAGATAATAAACTTATTTTGGTGGAGATATTTGAACAAGATTGGGGATCGTCTGATAAGAGGAGATTGTTGACTGCGCGCCGTCTGGATAAAAACGATAAACTGGAAAAAGATTTACAAAAAGCTTTTCAGCAATTAAATTTTCACGTCAATAATAGTCCATTAGGCGTGATTGAATGGGATCATGATTTTAGAGTGCAAAAATGGTCGGATAAAGCGGAAGAAATATTTGGCTGGAAATTTTCGGAAGTTAGGGGTAAGAAGCCCGAAGAGTTTAATTTTTTTGATGATGATGATTATGATATCATCTCTTCATTCATGCAAAAATTAAGAAGTGGAGAGGTATCGAGTGGCGGATTGAAAAACAAAAATCGAACCAAATCAGGAAAAGTACTGACATGCGAATGGTATAATTCTGTTTTGCTTGATGATAAACATGAATTGGTTTCCATATTATCTCAGGTACAGGATGTTACGCAACAGGAGAAATATGAGCGCTTGATTCTTGGGCAGAAGAGTATTTTGCAGCTTATTGCATCTGGTCATTCATTGGAGAATACCTTAAAGCAGATCACCTATTTGATACAGCAAAATACCCAAAATGCCATTTGCAGTATCATGATCAGGGATGGAGAAAATGGACTAAAATTAGGAGCCGCTCCCGATTTGCCTGAAGATTTCTGTGAACTGATCGAATATGTTCCGATTTCCCCTGAAAATGGTGGCATTTGTGGCCGGTCTGCTTATGAGAAAAGAGAAGTATCTATGGATGAAATCGATCAGGATCTTTTACTTGAAAATTGGTCGGAAGCCCTAACGGTTGCAAAAAAGCACAATTTAAATACCAGCCGGTCAATTCCGGTTCTAACGGCAGATGAGGAGGTTATTGGTACATTCGCATTATATTATCAAAATGTGGAAGATGATAAACGGGAATCGGATGATGTTATTCAGATAGCAAAAGATCTCACACGGATTGCTATTGAACGTGATCGTTCGCAACGAGAGCTTTTTGAAAGTGAGACCAAATTTAAAACCCTGTTCGACTATGCGAATGATGGTATTTTTATATTGGATGAATATCGTTTTGTCGATTGTAATCGCCGTATTTTGGAATTATTAGGGTGTTCAAAATCGGAAGTAATCGGTAAAACACCTTTGGATTTTTCACCCGAAAAACAGAAAGATGGAAAGAATTCTGATGAAAAAGCAAGGGAAATGATCGATCTCGCTATGAAAGGAGAACCTCAATTTTTTTCATGGACACATCTTAAAAAAAGTGGAGAACCGATTGAAGTAGAAGTCAGTCTGAATCGCATGCCGTTGGCTGGAAAATACTATTCACAGGCTATTGTTCGGGATGTGACCAAACAGAAAGCGGTTGAGCGAGAGTTACGAGAAAATCGTTTGAGATTGGGAAAATTATTGAAAAATCTGCCGGGTATGGTTTATCGTTGCCACAACGACCGGGATTGGACGTTGGAATTTGTGAGTGAGGGCTGTTACGATTTGACGGGATATACGGTCGATGAGCTCATGGATGAGAATTGGCGAAGATTTGCCAGTTTAATTTTGCCAGAGGATAGAGAAGATGTTTGGCAGTCGGTACAAAAAGCTCTCAAACAAAACAAACCATATGAGTTGGAATATCGGATTAAAACAGCTGATGGCTCAATTAAGTGGGTATGGGAAAAAGGTAGTAGCTTGTATTATCCGGATATGAAAAGAGAATATTTAGAAGGATTTATTACCGATATCACGGAACATAAAAAGGCACAGGAAGAACTTCGAATTAAGGAAAAAGCCATTGAGTCTTCCAATAATAGCATCATCCTGATTGATATGGATGGTTATATCACTTATGCGAATCCATCCTTTTTGGATATGTGGGGTTATGATTCATTAGATGAAGTTTTGGGTATACTGGTAACTTCATTTAATATCAGTGAGAATCAATTATCCGAAATTAAAAAGCAGCTTAAAGAAAAAAGACAGTGGAGCGGCGAAATTGAAACACATAAAAAGAATGGAGATTTATTTGTCGTTCAGCTTTCCGCAAGTATGGTAACGGATAATGAAGGCACCCCCATCTGTATGATGGCATCATTGATCGATGTGACTGATCGTAATTTGGCAGAAACGAAATTGCGGAAATCATTAAAAGAAAAAGAAGTCCTTTTATCCGAGATACATCATAGAGTAAAAAATAATCTTGCTGTGATTTCTGGATTGCTCGAGTTGCAGGCATATAATACGGAAGACGAAGGGGTTAAAGCTATCTTGCAGGATAGTCAGACGCGTATCCAATCCATCGCGATGATACACGAAAAGTTGTATCGTTCGGATACCTTTTCCAAAATAGAGTTACAAAATTACATCAGCGAACTTGTAAATAACATCAAGGATACGTACAATAATAACAGTATCGACATTCAAATTATGTCTGATGAGATTTATTTAAATATTACACAGGCTATTCCCTGTGCGTTAATTTTGAATGAATTGATTGTAAATGCATTTAAACATGCATTTAAAGGATTGAAAAAGGGACAGATAGTCATAGAGATGGCTCAGGAATCTTCCGGAGTAAAACTTTGTGTTAGGGACAATGGTGTGGGACTTCCGGAAAATTTCAATTTATTGAGTCAAAAATCACTGGGGATGACGTTAGTAAAAACACTTGTCCGTCAGTTAAATGCTGATTTTGACATCAATAACAATGAAGGAAGCGAATTCATAATAGGTTTTGAACTAGATTGATTCTTTCCTTACACAAAGGGTAATAATTTAAAATGAGTGTGATAACAAAGACGGATGCCTCCGCCAAAGGTATTCTAATAGTAGAAGATAATAGCCTCTTGTCTTTGGTTTATGAGATGCAAATCCAAAAATTGGGACATCATATATTGGCAAATGTCACTTCAGGCGAAATGGCTATTGATGCGGTAAAAGACCTAAATCCGGACTTGGTCATTATGGATATTTATTTGGATGGGGACATCGATGGTATAGAAGCTATGGAGAAAATCCGCGAATTTTCTCGTGTCCCGGTCATCTATATTTCCTGTAATTCGGATGCCTATCACTCCCAAAGAGTCCGAAAAACAAATTATATCGACTTTCTTATCAAACCGGTAAATAACAGAAAAATATTACATACCCTGCGCCGGGCTCTGAATTAACCCGAATTATTCACGTAACCAATATGAAGTAATACATATCATATTGTAAATAAAGTAACTTATAAAAAATAAACCGATCCTCGATTTTGAGGACGTAAAAAAGCTGCGAAATTTGGCCTTGCTCACGACCAAATTTCTTGGTGAATAATCCCGGTAAACGGGTTCTTTATTATATAATATTGAGCGGGAGCTGCTATTTAATCAAAAGCATCTTTTTGGTAATAATCTGATTACCAGCCTGAAGCTGATAGATATAAAGTCCGCTGGACAAATAATGATTTTGGAATGTGATGACATGGACACCTGCCGGTTCCCTTCCATTTACTAAGGTACCTACCAACCTTCCGGTTACATCATAAATGCGAATCCGCACATCCTGCGGTGCCGGCAGCTCATATTTTATTTGTGTTGATGGATTGAACGGATTGGGATAGTTTTGGAAAAGCTGGATTCGTGCAGGTGTTGAAATGTAATCTTTCGATAGGGGCGTTGGTACGGATTCAGGCCGCGTTGGGGAATACACATTACTAGTCTTCCAGTACTGCGTCCATGCATTATTTAGCCAATAATTCTCAAGGGTTTGAGTAAGATTTCCATTACTATTGAACGACATTTTGTATTGATAATCATTTACCCACTGACTACCATCAAATACCTGATATGTCGCCAGGGATATTTGATCATCCGTTGTGTATTCGAAAAGAATTTGATCGGAATTATCCCACTGTGTGTAATTCCAATAGAACAAAACCATTTTTTTGACATCACTTCCGGTATAATACGTATAACGAATTTGATAGTTATTTTGCCAGAGATAACCATCCCAGTATAAATCGGTTTCTACGGTTAAATTATTAGAGGAATCGTATTGATAGGTATCTTTACTGTAATTGTACCACTGATCATATTGTGAAATTTGGACGGTAGCCGCCGTGTCATTTCCTGCTCCATCGTACTCATGACCTATTTTTCCATAATTGACCCATTCATATCCATCCCACACCTTGTGTAATTCTTCTTTTATCGTACCACTGCTGTTATAGGTGGTCTCAATACGATAATCATTAACCCAATCGGTACCATACCAATCTTTAATGACCATTAAAGTTTGTTTACTCGCTGAATTATACGTGTATTCGGTAAGATAGATTTTTTCCCAACTGCTCCCATTCCAGGACAGCTCTTGTTCACTTTGAATTTGATTATTTGAATTATATGCGTCGATATACCGATAATAGTTCACCCATTGCCCGGTACTAGTGACCTGTATCATTTGATCGGTCTGATTGTCATTGCTGTCATAAGCATAATACGTCCGGCCGAGGTCTTCATAATTATTATTAGTTTCATTCCATTGCGATTCCACCGTGTGTTCCAGCCATTCCTGAGCTTGTACTTTTTTTTGCAGGACATCGGGATTCCTCTGTGTGGCTGTTTTTAAAAGGAAGTCTCCTCTTTTCTTTAACTTCGTTTTTAAATCTGCAGTATCTCTGTGGTAATTGGGTAATTTCTTCTGAATGAGTGAATCTCTGTTTTGCTCGATAAATCCTGATTGAGCGTACCCTGCTTGTATGATGAATAAGGACAATAAAAACAGAGTGATGATAGATGAAAGAAAAGGAATTGTAGTTTTCATAGCTATAGCTCTTCCCGGCAATATCCTTATAGATTTATCACGACTTACAAAGAGACTCAATAGGAAAGATGATCAATAAGAAGTTGCCTCTTTTAATGAATAATTCTCCACATTTTAGTACCAGTCCTGAAATAACTGCAATACTACTGATACACTATAAAAGGTAAAAGATTTACATATTTTTAGCACTTTAGAATTCCCTTATATTTCTATACTCTTTGTAACCGGTTGAGCAGGAATTGATGTTCTCTTACCGGAAATAACCTGAATAACTAAAAACAGATAAGGCTTTATGGTATATGAGTTTTTGAATAAACGACCGGAGTTTAATGAATCGAATTTTATAGCGCCAAGTGCTGATTTGATTGGTGAGGTGATACTTGGTGAGGAAGCCAGCGTATGGTTTAATACAACGATTCGTGGTGATGTTAACTGGATTGAAATCGGAAAACGCTCCAATATACAGGATAATACCGGTATCCATGTGATGAATCAAACCGGTCCGACATTGATTGGTGATAACGTAACGGTGGGGCATAGTGCTATGCTGCATGGCTGCACGATTGGTAATAATGTGCTTGTAGGCATCCAATCTACAATTTTAGATAAAGCGGTGATTGAAGAGTATTGCATTGTCGCGGCAGGAAGTGTGGTAACACCCGGAAAAGTCATGCCATCCGGATATTTGTGCATGGGAACCCCGGCTAAACCAATACGCAAATTAACACAAAAGGAGCTTGATTCAATTGAAGAACACGCTGCTAATTATGTCAAATATAGCCGGGCCTATATGCAAAAGGATAAATATAATGAAAATCCTTTTTATCCTTCTCGTAAATAATGAACTGTTTTAAAAATATTTTTATCGTGGATTTGAGATAAGAAACTTTATTCAAGGGTTTCAAATTATGGATACATATAATCCTCTCACTCATTTTGAACCTTTTCAATGATGAAAAGGTTCAAAAAAATCACCGGCTGACTGCTAAATCCGTTTCTAATCCACTAAAAAAAACCAATGTTCCACTACTGGGCTTGCCATATTCTACGAGTCATGCGGTATGTCCCGAATGCTTTCGAGATTAACCCGAATTATTCACGTAAGCTACAAGAATGAATACACATCATATTGAAAAAACAAGATCTTGTAAAAAATAAAGTTTTCCTCAAATTTGAGGAGTCTAAAAAGAGCTGCGAAATGTTGCCGTGCACTGCGTTGCTCCGAAAACTTTCGGAGCGCCTTGGTCACAACAAAATTTCTTGGTGAATAATCCGGGTTAATGCTGCATTCCATCGGATTCTTAACGCCCATTTTTCCAAGACCGGATCCGATAAAAGATGTATTTAAGGTGAGGTTCGTTTAAGATGTTGGATTAGCTCTCTCAAACTTTATACTAAATCGTCCAAAATGCGAATTCTGCAAATTATTAATGATTTAGATCTTGAAATTTGAATTAAAGATAAGGAAAAGACCTGTCAGTCCGCGAAAGCTTTCGGGACTGACAGGTCTCCATGAAATGTGTCTTATTATATTCAAAAATCCGCAACGTTTCATTTCGTTGAGGATCTCATTCCATTCTTATCCAAACCTCACGTTATTTATATTGTAAATAGTAACTTATCTAATATGAAAGAACGCTTTTAAAAAATTTTCAGGTATTGTCAGCGTTCCATCTCCCCCGGGGAGATGGACGTTTCGAACTCGTCCGTAACCGGGTGAGGGAAGAGTTTTGTATATGGAACATGCGAGATCTTATGATTGCAGGCAAATCAAAAAAGGATTTATTCCGGAATTTACTCTCGATCATAAAATATCGATGTCTACTACGCTGTCGTAAATGTACATGGGTTGAAAGGGGTAAACGGACAGATTGTTGCTTTGTGCTACGCCGGTTAAAACTAATATGGTATCCATACCCGCTTGAATTCCAGCCAGAATATCGGTCTTCATATTATCACCGATGATAATCGTGTTTTCAGAGTGTCCCTTCATGTAATTCAAAGCGGCTCGCATCATCCAGGCATTAGGTTTTCCAATATAAAACGGCTTTTTACCAGTAATACGTTCGATAGGTGCGCATAATGCACCACATGATGGGGACCCTTGTGGTCCGGCAACATCCGGATTAGTGGCGATAAATCGTGCCCCGTTGTTAATGAGATAAGCCGCTTTCTGAATCATGTCCCAATTGTACGACCGTGTTTCGCCAACAATGACATAATCGGGATCGATGTCAGTTATGGTAAAATCGATATTATACAGCTCGTGCGTTAGTCCGCCTTCCCCAATAACATAGGCTTTACGGCCTTCCTGTTTTTCCAGAAATGCGGCGGTTGCCATTGCAGAAGTATAAAAATGTTTTCTATGGATATCGAGTCCGGCAGAACTTAACCGGTTTTTAAGATCCTGGGGAGTCTGAGAGGAATAATTAGTGAGAAAAAGAAAGGTATAACCCTTTTCAAGTACGCGATTGATGAACGTATCGGCTCCCTCAATCAGGCTATTATCTTTTAAAATAACACCGTCTATATCGCAAATAATATTTTTCATAGAAACTTAACTTCTGACAAATAATAAAATATAATACAATTTTCAACCTCTTGAGAATATGGAATTATACGCACGAAACAATATAACGGCAACGACTTATCCCGGATTATTCACGTAACCAACAATATGATATGTATTACTTCTAATTGGTTTTGTGAATAATTCGGGTTTATGGCGCTCTGCAGATTCGTAATGACGATATCGGGACTAACTGGTTGCTGACAATTTGAGCCGGTATTGGATAATGGAGATTGAGGCTTTCGGGTTTGAAAAATGCCACAGCTATATACGGAAATCACCATTCCTGCAACATCAGGAAAAATAATAACCGAAATGATATGCTCGATTTAACATCTCTCAACCAATGCAGAACTTGGAGAAGTTATCGTCCAGTCTGAAGGTGGAGGAAGTAAATAATCGATTCCCAATCCAGGAATTTTCAGTTCCGCATTAAAGAGTGAAATAGCCCGTTTTTGTATCTTTTCGTTATTATTATCGGGTCCGTATATAGGATCATCATAAATGGGATACCCCCAAAATTGCAGATGTAATCGTAATTGATGGGTGCGTCCGGTTTGCGGATAACAGGAGATTAAACTTGTTTCGTGGAATCGCTCACGTACTTCGAACCGGGTTTTTGCCAGTTTGCTTCCATGCCGGTTATACGGATCGCATGTGAACCGAAATCCTTCTTTTCGCCGGATGGAGATATCCACCACTTTCTCATCCTCAACGGGATGTCCAGAGACCAATGCATAATATTGTTTTATGACATTCCCTTTTTGAAAGTGATGAAAGAGCTTGCGTGTGAATACCGGATTTTTGCCAAAAATCAATAATCCGGATGTAACGGCATCAAGGCGATGAATAATTTTGAGGTTCTTATATCCCCGTTCTTTCAGAATTTCGATCAGCGTGTTTTTATAGTAACGGCCACCGGGATGTACCGGCATAGGAGCCGGTTTCACCACGACGATATAATCGTCTGTTTCATCAATGATATCAATATGATCGGGAACAGCAGGTTCCTTTACCTTGGGATTATGATGTGAAATAAAATCCGAACTTTTTAAAAAGTCATCGCCGCTTGATTTTCGATCATTAATACGCACATATCCGCTCTTGATGCGATCATTCCAATCCGCTCTGCTTTTAAAGGGAAAACGATTGACCATCATCTCGATCAATTGCCTTCCCTGATCCTCTTTTTTTACACGAAATCGATGTGTAAAGGGATAAGGCTCGATGATACGAACGTTACGGCTGAGTTTGTTCGGACACTTTTCTTCGATCTTTGAAATCTTTGTCGAAGTAGTGATACCATTTTCGGAACGGAGCATAAATTTTATCAGGGTTAAAAGGGCGTTTATAGGGACTTTTACGGCATTCTTCGCTGCAGCAGCCTTCCATCATACGAGCTCCTTCTTCGGAGCATACAAAAAGCCGATTGCATTCCATGTTGGCGCAGTTGATATAGGTGTCACATGGCTTTCCGGTGATCTCGCAATGCGCTATAGGTTCTTCATCTTCAGGATTTACTGGAACAACAAGTCTATCATCGAAAACAAAACATTTTCCCTTAAAGTGCGCACCATTTTCTTCTTTCGCATAATTCAGGATTCCGCCATGCAATTGATTAACATCCTTATATCCTTTTTTCTTCATCAATACGGAAAATTTCTCACAGCGAATTCCACCGGTACAATACATCAGGATTTTTTTACCTTTATCGATATTTAGATCTTCGACCCATTCCGGGAATTCGTAAAATTTTTCCAGATCGGGAGTGATGGCCCCTTCAAAATGTCCGATTTTAGACTCATAATTATTACGGACATCAATCACCACGTAATCTTCATGTGATTCAAGGACTTCCCGCCATTCTTCGGGTTCTAAATATCGCCCCCCTTCATCAGGACTGATGGGAATGGGAGCTTTAAGCGCGACAATCTCTTTTCTGATTTTGACGATCAATTTGGAAAATGGGATGGTATCAGACAGATCTTCCTTGTATTCCGTGTCTTCGAAACCCTCGATATTATTGAGATATTTTTCATAAGCATCAACATTTTCTACCGTGCCGGCAATAGTCCCATTAATGCCTTCTTTTGAAACGTAGATTCTGCCTTTTAACTGAAGTTCTTTGCACTTTTTACGATGTTCATCCCGAAATGATTTCGGATCTTCAATTGGGGTAAAATTATAATAGAGAATAACCTTGTTCATAACGTTCAATTGCCTGGTTCTGTCCGATTTTAATTTATGTAAGAGTAGTGAATAGTCAGGTTATATTTTATTTAAAACCTATAATTTAAGGACATTTTTACAGTAATGGTAAGAAAGATTCATTATAATTATAAGCAGGAATCTATTTTTATGGCGGGTTAGTTAATGAACATATTTAAAAGACAATTGTTAGTAGTTGCTATTCTCTTGGTTTTGTCGGGTATAAATGTTGCCAATGCACAAAATCAGTCAGCCGACACGCTTTCGATGCCTTCTTCCGTAATGGGACGAATTAATCGGGATGAACGGACTGGAATAATCAGCAGGGATGCCGCAATCCTCAATAAATTTTATGCCATATTTAATCCTTCCAAATTGAATATCCGGTATAAAATGGCTGAAAGTCAGCAACAAAAAATCGTTTATAAATGCATAACGCCCGTAATTATCGATTTTCAAAGGGATAAATCTCAGCTGACGAAAAGGACGAAGCAAACTATAAATAGCTTCATCAAACCTAAAATTAGTGGTGTTGAACAAAAGGATATTTCCCCTTCGGGTAAATTTGCTATTTACTACACGACGAGCGGTCCCGATTCGGTTTCTGTGACGGATAATAATAAAAACGGCGTTCCTGATTATGTAGATTGGGCGGCATCCTACGCGGATTCGTCCTGGGATGAGGAAGTGAAAAATATCGGATTCACAAATCCGGTTATCAATAGCCGCCCCTATGTGATACATATTCAAAATTTAAGGGATGGTTTTGGAAATCCGATTTACGGTTACACAACCGCAGATACTCTTGGAAATACACAGATTTATATCAACAATAATTTCGGAAGAAGTGGCATTCCTGATAATTGGGATCCTGATGGCAAGTTGAAAGGTGCCATGAAGGTTACTATTGCCCATGAATTAAAACACGCGATTCAGTTCCGGGTGGATGGCTGGTCGGATTTATATGAGACTTCCCGCTGGCTGGAAATGGACGCCACTATGATGGAAGATGTCGTATTTGATCCTGTTGACGATTATATAAATTACCTGAAGGATCCGGGTTCAATTTTCAGTAATCCGCAATATACGATGTATCCCGGTTCATATCAGCAGGTTACATGGGGGTTGTATTTTATTCAAAATTACGGTATTCAATTCTGGAAAAGGGTGTGGGACGATATCAAAACGAATCATTATATCAGCATGAAAGATGCCGTCAGTGATGTTTTAAAGCGTTACTATCAAAAATCGTTTAATGAGGAATATACCCGGGACTATCTTTGGCATTACGCGGCAGGAACGCGCTCGTATCCCGGATATGGTTTTAAAACCAAAAAACGATATCCAACAGCCCGTTTAGCGGTCAGTAATTCAACTGTTTCTGATGGGTATCTTCCCGGTTATTATCAAACGCGTTTTTCAGGGATTTTTCAAGAAATCATTCCGGGTGGACAAAATACCGGTCAGGTCTATGTCACTCTTTTTGATACTCGACACGATGCAGGTCTTGGTCTGTTAGCTTTAAAAAATGACAGTACCACGCAGCAAATCGTTTATGATTCGACCAATGCTAACGGAATGGTGAGCATCAAAACCCCGTGGTACTGGGGAAATATTAAAAGCTTAGGGGTGGTGACTACAGATAATTCGACCAATTTGAGTGTAAACACCCGCGTTCTCATTGGAGCGAATCGTATTCTCTATGGTGATGTGAATGCTGATGACACCCTGAATGATAATGATGTGGAGGACATCTTTAACTATGTTATGGGCATTAAAACAGCGATGCCTTATACGCGTTATTTCGGTGATGTGTCCGAGAATGATACGCTAACAGCTTACGATGCCGCATTGATTATGAAACATTTGAAAGGCTCTTTACCCTATTTTAAAATGGATTCGAATGATGACAATCGTGGTCCCGAGCTGACTGTATTTCGAACACCGGATCAGTTGAAGACTCCGGTTCCTTCCTATAAAAAAACGGTAAAGGCTCCCAAAACAATTACGGACAGCGAAATGTCCATCAGTATCGACAGCGTTGCGGTTACGGATAATAAGACGGATGCCCGTTTATCCGTTTCGCTCAATAATCCGAATCAGATCTATTTCTCTTCACTTTATATAAAAATCAGGATCCCATCCATTTTGGTAAAAGATGTTCAGATCGATACGACCGCTGGCATTTGGAAAAATAGTTTATATAAATCGGATTATAATGCTGGTGTTTTTCAATTAGCTATCGCTGAATCCGATAGTTTTCAAAGTGGCACACTTTTTCATTTGAATCTGACAGCAGAGGGCCAGGGTTTGGCGAATATTACCATTGAAAAGGCTCAGTTTAATGAGAGTCATGATAGTTTGGCCTATCATAACATTACCATGATGATCAAGCCGAGAACGGAGGTGAGTATTGAAAAAAAACCACCTGTGCCCCAAAAAATTACGTTGAGTCAGAATTATCCGAATCCTTTTAATCCGACTACCCTAATTAAGTTTACCTTACCAGACGCTCAAAAAGTCGCTATTTCAGTGTATAATATAACCGGACAAAAGGTGGCCACCTTGGCTAATCGTGTCTATTCGGCAGGGATCCACACGATTTCATTTAACGGTGATAATCTGGCGTCCGGAATATATTTTTATCAAATGATCGTAAAAACGACTACCGGAATGGTAGTGAAACGAAAAAAAATGGTTTTGCTGAAGTGATATGAGGTGTTTACGAGGCAGTAGGGGTAATTCATGAATTACCC
>Ga0102962_1000751_pt1 | contig 14039 bp, 13 predicted proteins | sample SalPonF2_C_D2_MG_FD_84519 | JGI IMG/M metagenome (GOLD analysis project Ga0102962, IMG submission 84519) | Salt pond soil microbial communities from South San Francisco under conditions of wetland restoration - Salt Pond MetaG SF2_C_D2_MG ...
AGGGTCATCTTTGGCATTATTATTTTCCCCGCACTTCTGATCGTACTGGGCCAGGTATTCCTGGACCTTGTTTGTACTGATCTGTGAAGACAAAAATGCTTCGACGTATTGTCTCTGGTTCACGTTTGTCCCGTCATCCTGCTTGGAAATGATGGCGAACAACTGCATTAAGGCTCTTAAAATCTCTTCACTCATACCCTGACTATTATATCATTATGATGGGTCAAAAACAGTAAACTTTACGACCTGCAGACCAATGAGGGTGAATACAAATGGCCGCAAAACTGTCAACTATGTTTCATTGAAACACTCCCTCCGGCATTCACATCCGGGCAAACCAGGCCCGGCTATCCCCACAAATCCGGAACGTTAATTTTGAATTATGCTGTCAGGGCCAGCTGCCGCCAACAGCAGGCATACCATTCCGGAACGAAAGCCGGAGCCTGGCAAGGCTGTTTCAGTCGGTTGAACACTCAATACGCCACAAGCTCAAATGGCATCTCAATTAATTCTGAATATTCCTCTCCGGCTTCTTCCAGGTCGACATCCATTTCCATGAAGTACCACTTGATCTTCATAGGGTTATCGTTAAGATATATATCGTTCAGTTTTAAAAGTATATCCAGGATCAGTTTTGAAGAAGCGGTATTGAAATATTCGAGCTTGAAAGCTATTTCCATATTGTCGATGGGGTTTGCCTCCAGTTCGTCAAGCCACTCAAGTACCGGTTGGTAAAAGCTGACAACATCTTCGGGCAGTGAACGACCCGAGAATTCAAAAATATTATTTTCCGGATCCAGACTAATTTTCGGTGTATCTTCCGTAGCAGGTATGCTTATAACGTTCATAGTAGTATGTGTTTAATTTTTGGATATCTTGATTTGGATTGAAAACATCGATGCGTGATCATCAACAGGTAAAAAATGATAGTCAATAGTATGGTTTGATTTCCTGGCCATATCAATAATGCCGATTCCGGCCCCGCCAACTTTAGAGAATGAAGCATTCATCCTGACTTGTTTATAAAGTTGCCGGAGGCCTTCCGTGTCGAGACTGTTTACCTGGTCGAGTCTCTTTTGTAAGGGCGGAATGTGTTCATTACTGATCTTATTGCTCGATATTAGCAGGAAACAATCTTTCGATTCTCCAATCATAAAAACCGGGGAATGCTCAGTTGATTCCGGCCCGTTGTCCAGGGCATTCTTACTGATATTCTGAAGAAGCTCAACCATAATATTGAAGATCTTCCGCCGTACAATATCTTCCACATCCTCCATGCTGAACTTTTTCTCGGTAAAACTCAGCAATGTTTTAGTCAGCGACTGTGAGAATTCGCCGGCATAGGTCATGACGATTTGGTTTTTCTCCATTAAATGATGGAATTCGAAGAAATCAGTCAATGCGCTGTGATTGGTGTAAAAAGGCATAGAAATATCAGTCATAATGCTTGCTCCAGGTTTTAGGTTTAACCACTGTTTTTAAGGCAAAATAGACATATTCCCCGTCAATTTCCTCGAAATTGAACTCCAGGTCACTGCCTGTTTTCCGGGCAATATCGATAAGGCCAAGTCCTGCCCCGGGGTTACCTTTAATTCGCCGGTTCTGCAGCCAGTGCAAATAAAAATCTTTACGCTCCGGGGCTGTCATATCGTTAATTCTCTGCAGTTTTTCCTGTAGCTCATGGGCTTTTAACTTTTGCAGGGCATTACCGCTGTATATGACATAGCCACCGGCATTGCGGGAAATGACGAACATACTGGATCTCGAATATTTGTTTCGTTCATTATGGTAGGTGATATTCTGCAGACATTCTACCATTACGTTGAAAATCTTCGACTTTATTCCAATATCTTCGTGGGAAGCATCGAGTTTTTTTTCGGTCATATTCAAAAGGGCGAGAATGATCTCCTGGGATATCTCTCCCATGTAAGTGAGCATGATCCGGTTCTTATAAATATGCTCCCTAAACCGGCTCACATACTTAAGATCGTGTCGTACATTTTCTTTCATAGATATTCAATTTAGAACTTCAAACCAATAAGAAGTACATCATCCAGTTGTTCGTTAGAGCCTTTCCATTCCTCGAAGGTTTTGCGAAACAGGTTACCCATCTGAAAAATACTCAGGTCTGTGTTTTCTTTTATAAGTTTATTTACACGGCCGCTCATAAATTTTTGCTTTCCGGTAGGGCCCCCGTATTGATCGGCATAGCCATCGGTCATAAAGTAAAAGCTGTCTCCCGGTTCCATCTCTATGATGTGATTCGTAAAGTCTTTCCGGTTATTGTACTGCGTTCCACCAACAGGAAACCTGTCGCCTCTTATCTCGTGGAAATCACCACGCCTGACGTGATAGAGCGGCCTGTGTGCCCCGGCAAAGTTCAACACATTGTTCCGGGTGTCTATTTTGCAAAGAGCCGCATCCATGCCGTCATTCAGCCGGCTGTTTTCATCGTACTGGCGCAGGGTTCTGACCACGTCTTCATGTAACCTGTTCAGGACCTGGCCTGCATCGTCATCCGAATGGCTGTTAATGATCTTATTTTGAAGGAAATAGCCAATGATAGACATCAGGGCGCCTGGCACACCATGACCGGTGCAATCCATGGCGCCGATATAAATATTATGCCCGTCCTTAAATACAAAAGGATAATCGCCACTTACAATATCCTTCGGTCTGTAAAACATAAATGAGTTTGGGAGCATCTGCCGGAGTCGTTCCTCCGAAGGCATCAGGCTGCTTTGGATGTAGTACGCATAATTGATACTGTCGTTGATGCTTTTGTTTTTCTTTTTAATCAGCTCTTCGCGATTTCTTGCCTGGCTTATGTCGTGGCAAACAAACAGGACGGATTCGACTTCACCGTTATCATAAAACTCAGGGATGGCACTGACATGCATGATCTTTTCACCGTCAATGCCCGGGAAATTCATTTCCCTGTCGCACTTCTCTTTCTTCCCGGCAACCTCATTTAAAATGTCTTTCCAGCTGGAAATAATGGATTCATCCATTTCGATTTCAGCCAGGGGTTTATCCAGGATGTTCTCTTTGTCCAGACCCGTATAACATTCAATGACAGGGTTGACGTAGGTACATCGACTGAAGATGTCAACCCTCAAAATCAGGTCGGTACTGTTTTCTGAAAGCGCCTGCATTTTGGCTCTCATGCGTTGTTCGCTGGCTGCGAGACGCTGCCCGGATATGTCACGTGCATTGATTACAATACCCTGAATAACAGGGTCCTCAATAAAGTTTTTTCCGGCAGCCTCCAGCCAGAGTATTTCACTCCGTTTGGTAAAATAGCGGAACTGGAGACTATGCTTCTTTTCCGGGAATGAGGTGATATCCTGCAGGAAACGCTGAAACCGTTCAGTATCCTGGGGATGCATATTCTCGATACTTTGTTTACCGGTTATCTCATCGGGGTAGTAACCCAGTATAGACCGGCTGGATGGACTTACATACTTTATTGTGCCGTCTTCACCGCTAATGAAAATTACCTCTGACGAATTTTCAAGCAATATCCGGGTCTTTGTGGTACTTTTATGAACTTCATGAATCTGTTCTCCCAGTTTACTGTTTGTCCGTTTAAGTTCTTCCTGGGTTTCAATCATCTCACTGGCATTTTCCACCAACTTCTGCTTCTGACTAACAAGTTCCTTGCTCATTTCTTCCGATTCCCTGAGCAGGTGCCTGGTTTCTTCATTGACCCGGACGTTAAAGATACTTCTGGCGATAATTTCGCTTAATTCGAAGATCAGCTTACAATTGGAATCGGAAAACTTACGTATGGCCGCCAGTTCAAGCACACCATATACAACATCGTTTGAAATTAGCGGGGTGATGAGTATACTTTTTGGCTTTTTATGTCCGAGCAGTCCCGACGTGATGGTGACATAGTCTTCAGGAATCTCAGTTCTGTGAATCATGTCTTTCTCTACCGCTGCCTGGCCAACCAATCCCTCTGCAAACTTAAACTCCGCTTTGAGATACTTTTTCCTGTCGTAGGCAAATGTAGAAGACAAGGTGAGCTTATCCCGGCCGTCATCATCCCTTGAAGCCAGATAGAAAGCGCCCTGCACAACATTATCTATGCGTCTGACAAGGAAAGAGATGACCTCTTCAGCCAGCCGGTCGGTCTTATCTATGGACCTGAGGATATTATTGACTTTAGTTTTAATTTCTGCGATTTCGTTTCGCTCATCCTCATCATTTTTGAGTTTTACAAGGCCCATCCTCATTTTTTCAAGTGAAACGGTTAGCGCTACCTCGCCGTTAACCGGTTGATAAGGAGTTTGCAGGCTGCCTCGCTCAATATTGGAAGCAAATTCGATCACCCGTTCAATACTCTGGTGGTATTTTCCAATTATTGTCTCATAGTCTGAACGCCTCTTTACGAGAAATTTTCCGGCCAGGTAGCCGGCTCCCCCTGACACAATGGGTATCAGGCGGGTAAGGTAAAGTACACTGAGGGTTTTAGTCGGATGAAGGAACAAATCGAACGAAAACACCTCACCTGTAGCCCCCAGTATAAAGGCATAAATGAGAACAACGACCATCAGTCCGGCCAGGGTAAAACCGACAGTAAAAAAGATTAGTATTTTCGTTCGCTTGCTCATGCTTCGTTACCCGGATTGATGTAACCATTAATGTGAAAGTGTTTCAGATAGCCACCCAGTTCTGTCGAAAGGTCGTCGAGAAAATGGTCTTCTTCATCGGTGAAGCCTCGGAAAGAAGCTATTTCAATAACCCCAAGGATCTCCTTCCCGTATTTCACCGGCATAATGATAAGTGAAGCCGGCGATGCTTCACCCAGACCTGTCCGGATGGTCATATAACCTTTCGGCACCTCATGAAGCCGGAGTGATTCCCCATCACGGGCTACCTGCCCGGGCAATCCCTCTCCTATTGAGAATTCATCGGTGTGATCCTCTTCTTCAAGGCAGGCGTAACCAGCAAGGAAGGCCAGTTTAGGTTCGCTGGCCACGTCTTTCATCACCAGGAATACGGCCTGAAGAATTTCCATTTCACCGGCCAGGGCAGAAAGGACCTTTTGTGCATATTCTTCCGGCGAATCGTTGTTGGCAAGAAGTTTCTTTAAGAATTCCCCGGCAGAAAAAATTTCTTCACCGGTCTCCTTGCCGGTTAAGTGTTCCGCCGGGCTGGTAAATATTTCCGGTTCTCTAAGACGTATCTTTTTTAGAAAATGTATCATTTCAATTACCCGTTAATCGTTTTAAATAGGTGATGATATTATCCGTATCGAGCACTTCGTCGGGCTTACATAACGCCAGGGCTTTGCCGGGCATAATGTCGAAAAGAGCCTCATCAGGATCCTGAACGATGGTATATGCCCCGCAGCGGCCGGAATAACAAATTCCCCCGGCCCCGTCTGAGTTCGCCCCCGAGAGTAAAATCCCGACCATGCTTTTACCGAAAACGTTGGCAGCCGAAGAAAAGGTTACATTGATGGACGGCCGGGAGTAGTTTTCTGCTTCATCAACCGACAATGCAAAAGTGCCTTCCATTTCAATATATAGATGATAATTCGACGGGCACAGGTATATGTTCCCTGGAAGAATAGCTTCCTTGTCGAGAGGCTCAATGACCTGCGGACCCGAAGAAGACCGTAGTGATTCGACAAAACCGTGACGTACATCGCGTAATCGGTGCAGGCAAAGCACAACCGGTATGCCGTAATTGCCGGGCAGGGAAGAAATAATCTTCCTGACAACGGTAAAGCTGCCGGCTGACCCCCCAATTATCACTATTTTACATTCTGTCTTCATTAGCTTTCAATGCCATTTACGACCGTTGCACATTTTCATGTTCATGTTCAGAGTTTCCTGTAAATTTTTTCTTCCTGGCTTACTGTCTGAAAATATCTCGACGATTTACACCATTCGATAGATTCCTTGGACCCAATTCCCAGATAGGCTCCCTTGTCGAGACTTTCCCTGAAAATATCGAGCACACGTTCCTGCAACCTGAAATTAAAGTAGATCATGACGTTCCGGCACAGGATCAGGTCAAATTTTGAAAACGCCCTATCCCGGGCAAGATCATGGATCCTGAACTCCACGTTTGAAATCAATTGCGGATCATATACCACTTCGCTTCCAGACACGGTGTAATACTCATCCAGTTCTTTTTTGCCTCCAAATGAATTGTAATTTTTCAGGTTGAGTTCCTGGTGGTTCAGGCGGAATATGCCCTTTTGGGCAGTTTTAAGTACGTTTGAGTTGATATCCGTTGCCATAATCCTGGCTTTGTGAAGAACGCCCAGTTCATTTAAGAGAATGGCCATCGAATAGACCTCCTGGCCAGTAGAACAGGCTGCATGCCAGATCCGGATAACCGGATAATTTATCAGGTCCGGTAGTATATTGTCTCTCAATAATGACCAGAAAGACGGATCTCTGAACATCTCGGTTACGTTGACAGTTATTTCTTTGACAAAATAGTCGGCATACGCATTGTCATACCTTATTTTCCAGGCAAGTTCAGCAGGGTCACCCAGGTTGTTCATGGTCATAAACCTTATAAACCGGCGTCTCAGGCTGGACATGGCATAATCGCTGAAATCGATCCCCCGTGTCTCACGGATGACTGAAATAAGCGTATCGAATTCCATTTGATCCAAACTTTCCATCGTATTTTTCACCTGATCGAATTCATGTTATTCATCGTATTTGTATCACTTGCCTGATTTTTGCCTGTTTAGGGTAAAAACCGGACCCTTAGTGGAACATTATCAAAATTAGCGGGAGACGGGTAATTCAAAAACAGTGAACAACCTTGATTCCTGCCGGTGGACACGTATCTTAATCCGGGTGTTTTTACCTGCACTTTCAGGGAATTCACCCGTATTGGACAGATATGATTATAGTGCCGGGGTTGATCAATAGTACTTTATATGTGGCGGCCATTAAAAAATCCTGCTGATGCACCGGATTTCCAGGAATCAAAAAGCGGTTGGATTATTTCTCCCTGATGATATAAGGAGCAATCCTTTCGAGCGACATCACTTTATCGACAGCTTTCAGCTTGATTGCTTCCCTGGGCATTCCGAAAACCACGCATGAATTTTCATCCTGGGCAATTGTGTTTGCACCTGCCTCCTTCATCTCCAGTAATCCCCTGGCTCCATCATCACCCATCCCGGTCATGATGATCCCTATGGCATTTGCACCGGCATATTGAGCCGTTGACCGGAATAACACATCCACCGAAGGACGATGCCGGTTAACCAGCGGGCCGTCTTTGATTTCCACATAGTACCTGGCTCCGCTCCTTTTAAGCAACATGTGTTTGTTACCCGGTGCAATAAGGGCCCTGCCTTTCAGAACAGTATCACCATTTTCCGCTTCTTTTACCGTGATTTTACATATATCGTCAAGCCGTTTTGCAAATGACTTGGTAAACAGCTCTGGCATATGCTGAACGATAACAATACCGTGACTGTCGGAAGGAAGGGCTTGCAGGAAAGCCGAGATGGCCTCGGTCCCCCCCGTCGATGCCCCCAAGGCCACCACGATATCGGATGTTTTGATCATGCTGTTAACGTTTCGTCTGGATAATACGGCATCGGCCGATAACTTAGGCTGAACCATCATTTCCGTCCTGACCATCTTCTTTTTCCGCAGGCTGGCTTTGGCAGCTGCCTTTATAACATCGCACAACCTGATAGCTGACTCCTCGAGGAATGTGCGGGTACCTAACTGTGGCTTTGTAATAATTTCTACCGCACCAAGCTCGAGGGCCTTTATGGCGGTAAGGGTCCCCTCGGTTGTGAGACTCGAAATGATCACTACCGGTATGGGATGTTGTGTCATGATCTTCTTCAGAAAAGTCAGTCCGTCCATCCGAGGCATTTCGATGTCAAGAGTGATAACGTCAGGTACCTCCGACTGTAACTTTTTTGCCGCATAATAAGGGTCTGAAGCCGTATCCATAACTTCTATCATTGAATCTGTAGACAGGATCGACGATAATGTTTGCCTGACCACTGCTGAATCATCAACAATTAAGACCCTGATTTTCTTTTTACTACCTGTCTCTGATATCATTTGTGTCCTTGTTTTTCAGCCTACAATTTTTCTATTTCCCACTTTGACGACAATCCCCTGCCGGTTTCATCTGTTTACACATTTCTGCTTGCTGATCATTCGCTGCCGCACCTCTCCCGTTTGACTGTGAAACTGTATTTTACGCCCGAGATTACCGCCAACACTTGAACCTGTGATCCGGATATTATATTCACCAAGCGTCCGCTCGGCAACAACTATATTGCGTTCACCGATCTGGAAATGTTCCAGCTCCGATTCAAAAATATTTGCTCCGCCAAAGACTTTCGCCACAAGGTTTGGCTGCCGGCTGCCCAGGGATATCATCTTTTCGATGAGCCTGACAATGGCAATGTTACCGTATTTCGGTGAAGCCAGCCCCTGGCCGTTCCAAAAGGGAAGCATATAGTGGTTTATTCCTCCTGTCTTCAAAACCGGGTCATATAAACACACCGACACGCAAGACCCCAGAACTGTATTTATGATGTGTGGATTTGCATCGGCAAATAAGGCAGAAGGGTATAAATAATGAGTTGAGATTTCCGGCATGAGTCCTGGTTCTAAAAAACTTGTTTATCATTAAAAAAAAGTTCATTATCATCATCTGCCGTCAGAAAGGGATCGTCGGGTGTTTCCGGTAACTGGATGATGAAATTGGATCCTTCTCCGGGTTGACTTTCAATGTTAATCTGCCCATCCAGTATGTCTAACAACGCTTTGTTAATGGATAAACCAAGTCCATGGCCCCGGTTCGTGGAAGTTATGGCTGAATCGACACGCCTGAACCGGTCGAAAATGATCTTTTTATGCTCATCCGACAAGCCTATTCCCCTGTCTTTCACCGAAATAAACAAGTCTCCTTCTTTCTGCCACACCTTTATCGTAATTAATCCTTCTTCAAAACTATACTTCAAAGCATTATTGAGGAGATTCAGCAGGATCAGGTTCAGCTTTTCGACATCAGTTTTAAAGAAAAAAGATGACCGGGCTTCATGAAGATTGATCTCGAAAACCGTATCAATTTTCACTTTTTTCTTTTTTGCCTCAATTTTGAATCGTTCAACAATACTTCTGATCAGGTTGAAAATATCTACTTTGGCAATCTCGGGATTCATCTCCCCTGCTTCAATCCGCGCTGCTGCGAAAATATTTTTCAGTTGAAAATCAAGATTGAAGGCTTCTGTATATATTAATGCCACCATGGAAAGCACTTTCTTCCAGTTTTCTTTGTCTACCGAAAGGATGGCCTTTGAAAGGCCCAGGATGGAAGCAAAAGGATTAATAATCTCATTTGTAATGTTCGAAATAAAATGACTCTTTAGTGCCTCTGACTCTTCTAACTTCTTATTCACGAGGTTAAGTTCATCCATCAGTGACTGATAGTTATTCCTCAGCTCATCGCTTCCGGTCAGTCGCCTGGTCAACTCCTGTATCAATGCTTCATCGGTCATGTTTTTCATATATGAGCAGGTTTTTTAAGTTTTAGTGGGCTTTTACTTGTATTGTCTTTAGTGAATCAATGAATGAAATAGTTATGACAGTCACCCCGGTGCATATCCCTGTTCAAAAGGTTCGTAACGTCAAAACCCCGAACGATCAATAAACCGGGATCGGTCCGTAATTTCAGACTCTCTTGAATATTGTGGGCCTGATCTGTTGAAGCGGAACATCCATGTTGGTTATGGATTCGGAGTGTCCCAGAAAGAAATACCCGCCTCTTTTCAGATTCATGACAAGCTTGTTTATGACACTTTCCTGGGTTGGCCTGTCGAAATAGATTAACACATTGCGGCAGAATATCACGTCGAAATCCGGCTCAACACCATAACCGGCATCCATGAAGTTTAACCGTTGAAACGTCATTTTGGAACGAAGCTCCGGAACAATCCGTACGGTTTTGTTTTTAGGGTCTTTGCTCTTCAGGAAATACTTTTTCTTTACAGACAGAGGGATTCCATTTACCCTGTCCAGGTCATATATGGCAGTACGGGCCTTATCAAGAATTCTTGTCGACAGGTCGGTAGCAATTACAGTGTAATCGGCCCGCTGGTATCTTTCAAGGAAAGCGCTTATAATCATAGCAATAGTATATGGTTCTTCACCGCTTGAACAGCCGGCACTCCAGACCTTGATTTTTTTAAGCTGATGGTTGAAAATAAGGTCAGGAAGAACAACTTCGCGCATGAAATCGAAGTGTACCGGTTCCCTGAAAAAGTCGGTTTTATTTGTGGTAACCAGATCAATCATCCTGATCAGCTCAATTTCACGCCCTTCACGGCTGAACACATACGCGATATAATCCTTGAAAGAGTTTATTTTTAGCTCGGAGAGTCGTTTTAAAAGGCGACTCTGGAGCATAACTTTTTTTTCTGCAGGCATTTTAATACCCAACTCCTGGTTTATGAAGGAACTCAGCTTTGCAAAGTCCTTTGCCGTCATCTGAATCTTATAATACGGGTTCTGATAATCGGCATTTTTGTTTATAAGACACTTATCCTGCATGCGTTATAAGTCTGTATAAGATTGAGTACGTAAATGAAAAAGCGCCGGTGAACCGGGTTTATCTTTTTTTGAATATCTGTGCGTTTGGTACAACCTGCTCAAATTTGTCCTTAAACGCAGGAGGCAGTTTCTGCGTTTGTTCCATTGCCAGGAATCCGCCATCGAGAAGTGAATCATAAAACATCTCAATGATTCGTAAACGCTGTTCATGCGTTTGATGGAGAAGAACATTTTTGCAGAGTATCAGGCTGAAACCAGAAGCAGTGGGAACATTATCCAGGAGGTTTTCCCTTTTAAACAGGATTTTTGATCGCAAATCATCCATGACCCTGAATGCAGGAGGCTGGTCTGAAATTTTACTGAAATATTTCCCCAGCATTTCTGAAGGTATTCGCCGGACTTTCTCAAAAGGGTATTCTCCTTTGCGAATGATCTCGCTAAACTGGTTACTAATATCGATGTCGGTGGCATGTACTTTCACATTTTTGAAGCTGTATTTGCCAAGTTTTTCGGCTAGCAGGATCATAAATGTATAAGGTTCCTCACCGGAGGCACACCCTGCATCCCAAATCCTGATTTTACTGCGTCCCATGGCAAAAGGCACAAGATGATCAACAATTTTTTCGAGTGTTTGCCAGTCCCTGAAAAAAAACGTAAATGCCATATTATTCTGTAAGATGATGAGGCGGGGCGGATTCGTTTTCAAACCCCGCCCTGCCTTAACGGCAGGACGGGGATCAGAAAACTAACTAATCTACCTAAAGTTACACCTATGAAAAAATTTAAAATTTCTCGTAATTATTGTCCAGGTGATCTTTGCCCATGTCCAGGTTCACGCCTTTCGTATTTGATTTTTCATTAAGGAGTGCATCCTGCAGGCCATTTCTTTTGTGACCATTGGATCCCGGATTGATTTTCACAGCCGAAGCAAGGGCCTTATCGGCCTTCTGACCATATACTTTTTTCTTCTTTTTCTGGGACTCATTTATCAGTTTGAAGAATGAGATCATCTCAAGAAGCTGTTCAGCCTGTCCGGCCAGTTCTTCGGAGCTTGTGGCCATCTCCTCGGAGGAAGCCGCGTTTTGCTGTGTCACCTGGTTAAGTTGCTGGATGGCATTGTTCACCTGGTCGGCACCGGAGTTTTGCTCGATGCTGGCTGCAGCAATTTCCTGCACCAGTTTGGCCGTTTTTCCGATTTCGGGCGCGATGGCAGCCAGGAGCTTGCTCGACTCGTCGGTAGCCTTCACACTGTTTTTGGTCAGTTCATCGATCTCTACGGCTGAAATCTGACTTCTTTCGGCAAGTTTTCGCACTTCGGCAGCCACAACAGCAAAACCTTTACCATGTTCACCGGCACGGGCAGCCTCAACGGCCGCATTCAGGGCAAGGATATTGGTTTGACGCGCAATCTCACCTATAATCGAGACCTTATCGGCAATCTCTTCCATAAACTTAAGCGTCTCAGATGAAGCCTTGTTTACCTTGTCGATGCCTTCCGAAGCATTCAGTGCAATCTTCTCGGTCTGCTGTGCATTATCGGTATTTTGCTGGATATTGGCCAACATTTCTTCCATTGAGGAAGACACCTCCTCGGCCGAAGACGCCTGTTCGGTTGCACCCTGGCTGATCTGCTGTGAAGTCGAACTCATCTGCTGACTCGATGCTGATATATTGTCGGATGCGTTCTGGAACTCGGTGATAATTTCTGCCGTTGATTTAACCATTTCGTTCAACGATTCCATCAACTCGTCATTATCCGAACGTTTTTTGAGATCAACTGTCAGGTCGCCATCGGCTACCATTTTGGCCTTATTGATTATCTCATTAATAGAATTAATCAAGAGGTTAAGATTATTCTTTATAGAATTAAATTCCCCTTTATAATTTTCAACAATTACCTCTGGCATATCACCGATCGCAATACGGGCAACATGATTTGCCGCCATATTGAGTGGATTAATCAATGCATCGAGAGTATTGTTTATTCCTTCTATAATCGCTCTATAATCTCCCTGGTGCTTAGTTGCGTCAGCCCTGGCACTAAGATTTCCTTCAAGTGCTGCATCTGCAAGCAGATTGGAATCAGAAATAAGTGCTCTTACATTGGTACGAATAAGATTAAGTGATTGTGTGAGAACAATCTGTTTTCCTGGGAGATCTCTCATTTTTTGCGTCAAATCACCATTTGCATAATTGTTCATCACCTCAATTGATTCAAGCACAGGTGAAATAACAATATCAAGTGCATCATTTATTCCTTCAGCTAGTTTAAGATATCCTCCTTCCAATTTGTTTGCCTCACATCTGACTTCGATATCACCGGACTTTTGCCCATGAATCATTTTAGTAATATCATCACTCAGATTATCAAGTGCATCAATACATCTGTTAATACTATTTTTAATCTCATTAAAATCGCCGTTGTAGTTGTCTGTGATCTTTTCAGGGATATCTCCATTACCAATGCGATCAATGTATTCTGCAGCCATATTGAGAGGCCCAATAACAGCATCGAGAGTATTATTAATTCCTTTTGTGATGTCCCTGAACTCTTCATTTGTTTCCAAAATGTCAGCCCGTGCATCAAGGTTCCCATTCACCGCTGCACTCACAAGCTTATTCGTTTGCTCGACCACTGATTTTATAATTTTTTGGATATTTCCGGCGATTATCACACCAAAAATAATTGAAAGCAAAACAGCAATAATGATAAGGACAGTCATAAGAGTCATAGAACTGTTTGCCATCTCTGTATTTCCATCTGACAGGGTTTTGCCTTTATCCAATTTTGAGGTAATCATGTCGTCCCTTGCCTCTACCATACGGTTCCTTAATGGCACCATAACTTTATTCATATGATCCACCTTGCCAGCATTGTCATGATTTCGGATCATTTCTTCCAGACCAGATAACTGACTCACATAATCATTAAAAGCTTTCTGAAATTCCTGTGTGACCTTTTTGTCAGACTGGTCTAGTAATAGTGCCTCATACTTACTAATCTGATCTTCAAAATCAGGTTTTATGTCTCGTATTTTATTTATATAAACCATGGCGTCAGTAATGGTATCAGCACTCATGGCAAGTGCATAATTAACACGAATCTCCTGTGAATAGTCAGTTAGCTTGTTGAGTATTTCAAATGGTACCGCAACCTGTTCGTATAATCGGTTATCGGATTCCTCCATTCTTTTCATATTTCTAATTGCATATAATCCCAGTATTCCCGCAATTATTGCAACCAGGACAAAACTCACCAGTAGTTTCGTCCGGATTTTCATCTTGTTTAACATTTTTGTTCCTCCAGTTATTAGGTTATTTTTTATTGGTTATTTTGCACTAGTGGCTTTTGCTTTATTACCGGTGTTTTTACCGCTTTTTTCATCTTTTGTCTGCGGCTTACTGTCTTTTTTGTCAGTATCACCGGCGGCCTTATTGACACTCATCTCAATTTGTTCCTTAAAGTCGATA
>Ga0102962_1000752_pt1 | contig 14002 bp, 13 predicted proteins | sample SalPonF2_C_D2_MG_FD_84519 | JGI IMG/M metagenome (GOLD analysis project Ga0102962, IMG submission 84519) | Salt pond soil microbial communities from South San Francisco under conditions of wetland restoration - Salt Pond MetaG SF2_C_D2_MG ...
TACTTCTCAAAAGCCCGAAGGGTTTAAACATGAATAGCCACCTGTGCAACAGGTGGAATAGATTGCACATTTACGCAACCCCGAATGGGGTTGAATTATAAGACGACCCATGAGCACCTTTACACAGATATTATATCACATCGATCTAATGAATAAAATCGTTATATAATTTAACGAGTTGTTCCTGGGGAATTCCAAAATGATAAAGTACATAAATTAGTGTGAAAATGAGTTGCAACCTGATGAACCCGTTATTCTTGTATTTTCGGGCAGAGGTCATAACTGCCTTCGGTATTATTCTGAAACCGGCCTTTTCCCTGATGCGATGAATAATTTCATTGTCTTCCATCACGATTAAATCTTCCCTGAAACGGCCAATCTCTTCGAAAAATTCTCGTTTTATAAACAGACTCTGATCGCCAAATCGAAACGCCGGGATATTAAACCGTGTGCACCAGCCATAAAAACGTAATAATAGATGGGTACTGTCAAAATTCAACCGGTAACAACCTGCTTTGTATCCTTTCTGCAGGGCCTTTTTTATATCGGACACGAAAGTACGCGGTGGATAAGTATCGGCATGCAGAAAATAGAGGTAATCCCCGGAGGATAGCAAAGCCCCTTCGTTCATCTGTCGCGCTCTTCCTTTTCGCTTCGCTGTTATGACTTTCGCTCCTCCTTCGCGTGCAATTTGCACTGTTTGATCCGTACTTTGGCCATCTACCACGATAACCTCTTTTATCGAATCATGACCTGTATCATTATTTAAATAGTGCAGCAGAGAACCGATGGTCTTCTCTTCATTAAAAACCGGAATGATGATACTAATTGTTGGACTCGTAGCAGACATGGAAAGTCTTTGAACAATATTCAGGGATTCAGTTTACGTTTTCACGAAGTTTTTTCTGTTCACTCAGGAACTTGACCCGGCGCAAGTCATCTTCGGTATCCACATCAGACAAAATAGGCAGCTCATACCATATTTTGTTTTTTTTGATTAGATCCGAAATGGTGTCTTCAAAAACATTCTCGCTGCCCCACTTTTTATCTATAAATAAATCCGGTTCATGTTCATGCAAGCCCAATAAATAATATCCACCATCTATTGCGGGACCAATAACAACATCGGCATTATTGAGTTCTTTAAAAGACGTTTCCAAAATTTCGGTAGTCAGTTCCGCACAGTCACAACCGATGATAACAACTTTGTCATAACCGTCTCTGAACGTCTCCTTGAATGCATTACTCATTCGTTCACCCAGATCCCCTTCACTTTGTTGGAAATACTCGAAATATTTCTTATCCCAAATACGGTGTTCATCCGGTGGCGATGGAGTGAAATATACTCTTCGGTCGACTTCCAAACCTTTCGCAACATCACGAGTATGTTCAATTAATTCGCGATAAACCTCCAAAGCTTTTTCATCCCCGATAGACCGTGCCAACCGTGTTTTCACTTTACCCAGTTCGGCAATCCTGGTAAATATGATTAGTGCATTATTCTGTTGAGCTCTTTTACTCACGACTTCTCATTCTTTTAAGTGTTAAGTGATTGTTCCTCCGCAACTACTTCCGGCACCGGCCGTGCAGCCGTAACAATGTTGATCTACCATTATTTCACGATCATTAAGAATATACTCGTCAAAGTTTTTTACATGTTGTGGTGATGACTTCTCAACTGGTATTTCCAGCATCTGATTGAAATCACAATCATATAAAAACCCATCCCAGCCTACTGAAATGGTATTCCTGCACATTACACCTTCCGCTGCGGCCGGATTGAATGAAGTCACCAGCTTCTCCATATATTCTTCATAATTACCGCTGATCAATAAAAATTCCAAAAAACGGCTGATCGGCATATTGGTTATAGTATATAAGTTGTTAAAATCGATATTATATCGCCTTTTCAATTCCCGTTTATAATCCTGTTCCAACTGGTTTTGGTCGGCCGGTAAAAAAGCTCCCACCGGGTTATAAACCAGATCCAGAATTAGTTCCTTATCTTTCTTTCCGTAACCCTCATCATTGAGCATTCGCAGGGCTTCGATTGATTTATCGAAGACACCCTCACCTCGTTGCCGGTCCGTATTTCGCTGCAGGTAATAGGGCAGGGATGAAATAATCTCAACTCCATGATCTGCAAAGAAATGCGGAAGCTCTCGGTAATTACGGTTTACGGTCAGGATCGTCAGGTTACTTCTTACCATAACATGCTTATCCAGTTTCCGTATTTCTTCAACAAACCAACGGAAATCAGGGTTCATTTCGGGAGCGCCGCCCGTTAAATCAACTTTTTCAATATCACTTCCGGAGAGGGCATCCAGGCAATACTTCATGGTCTCCCGGGTCATAATTTCCTTTCGGTCCGGGCCGGCATCAACGTGGCAATGTTTACATGTTTGATTACACATGTAGCCGACATTAACCTGAAATATTTCTATTCCGGTTGATTTAAAAGGTGCGAGGCCGATCTCGTTGAGTTTATTCCGAAACCTGGGAAGATTTTTAATCGACTCCCGGTGGTTATTCAGAATCTCGATTTGGTATTTAGGATCTGATAGATTTTTTCCGCTTGCTTTCAGAGATTTCATATAAAATCTATTTTTACATGCTTAATTGCTTAACCTGATTCATCATCTGCACCCCATGAACCAGCGAAGCGCCACCTCTTATAGCGGCTGCAACATGCACGGCTTCCATCATGGCCTCTTCATTTGAACCTTTTTCCAAACACTCTGTAGTATAAGCATCTATACAATATGGACATTGAACGGCATGTGCTACTGCAAGAGCTATAATAGCTTTCTCACGTGCGCTTAATGCACCATCTTTAAAGACATCGTTGTAATAGTCAAAGAATTTTTCTGCCAGTTCAGGTTGAAATTCATCTATATCACCAAATTTCTTGAGATCTTTTCTATTATAATAGGTTTTTTCCATGGTGTTACCTGTAGGTCTTTTGGGGGTTCGTATGTAATGTATGTGTATGAAAGATAAATTGAATTATAAAATGTAACCGTCCTAAGTATTCTTATCGTATAACAATGTATCTTCAAAAATTGTTTGGTTTTGGCTAAATTTTCTGATATTTATTTTCTCTTTGCTGAAGTATCATCTTCAGCTATTATGATATTGCGACTTCTATATTGAAATTATTTTTATTCATATTTCGTTATTCAAAAAAACGAATACTGTCATAAACAGTACGTTATATTCTTGTTTTCCATTATTTTACTCGACCACACATAAACATTAAGGGTTTTCAAACTATTTATAACAATTAAACTATGATATTATGAGGCATATACTAAAATATTCATTTATTACATTATTAGGTCTATTGACAATAACCCCATTGACATTGGCCCAATCCCACAAAGGAGATTTTGGTGTTGGTATACAATTAGGAGAACCATCGGTCATAACAGGTAAAATATGGATGGATAATGATAATGCCGTTGATATGGGGTTGGGTTGGTCATTTGGCCATGAATCCCGGCTAATTATGCAGGGCGACTATGTTCATCACCTTTATAACATCGTAAAAGTAAATAAAGGTACATTACCGCTTTACTATGGTGTCGGCGGCCGATTGATTCTCGGCAATAGCGATAACCTCGGGATACGTGTACCACTGGGAGCCGATTACCTCGTTCAGGATCAACCCATTGAGATCTTTTTCGAGATAGCGCCCGTTTTGGATTTGGCTCCAAAAACAGAGCCGGATATTAACGCCGGTATTGGTGTTCGATATTATTTCGGAAAATGATAAATAATTATATCAAAAAAGGCGCTTACCTTTATGGCAGCGCCTTTTTTATTTAAATGATATACATCAACTCTAATTTAGAATTTTGATTACTCCTCATCTCCATTCTTTATATCCTCAATCTGCTGTTGGATATCATCAATCTTATCAAGTTTTTTGTCCAGCTGTTTCTCAGCTTCATCAATCTTCGACTGTATCTCTTCACGAAGTTTCATACCTTTTTTATTTGGCTTGATAAAGGTTTTCGAGTCCTGGTATTTGAGGATCATGTCTTTCAGGTTGTTACATTCTTTCTTCAACTTGGATAATTCACCACCTTTTTTCTTGATCGCCTTACGTTCCTCTGCATCCAGGTTACTGTTTGGACCTATATATTTTTTACCCTGTGAACGCTCGGCGCGGGCACGTTGATACACAACATCACAAGCTTCTCTGTAGTGCTTATATATTTTATTCTTATGCTTCAGGGGAACAAATCCGATTTTGGCAAACTCAGCCTGTAACGGCTTCGCTTTATTAACCGCTTCCTGTGCATCTTCGAGATCACCAAGAGCTTTTATCTCATCAATGAGAGCCCGTTTTTTCTTTAGATTCTCTTTTTGTTCAGCTCTTATATCTTTAAAATGATCGCGTTTACGCTGATAGAAAACATCCATGGCTTTTTTGAACCGTTTCCAAATCTTGCGCGTCTTGCGCCGTGGTACCGGGCCAATTTCTTTCCATGTCTCCATCAGGTCCTGCATGGCCTTAGTTCCACCTTTCCAGTCATCCGTGTCCTGAATGGCTTCAGCTTTGGCACAAAGCTCCAATTTCTCTTCGTAATTCTCTTTCTCCTGATCCCGTAATAGTTCTATATTCTCTGATTTTTTCTTATTGAATGTATCAGAAGCAGTTTTAAATCGATCCCACAACTCTTCAGCTTTTTCTCTGGGTACGGGACCTGTCTCTTTCCATCTTTTATGAAGCTTATTAATGGTCCGCGCTGATGATGCCAGGTCTTCTTTTTCAAGTAATGCTTCAGCTTGTTTACAAAGAGCTATTTTCTTGTCAATATTACCTTCAACCTGGTTACGGTAATCGTCATTAAACTCGAGTTTTTTATCAATATAATTACTACGTACGGCTTTGTATCTCTGCCACAGCTCACCGGATTTTTCTCTGGGTACACGTCCTACTTTCTTCCACTCCCGAAGAAGTTCCTGGTATTCTTTGTCTATGGCTTTCCAGTCTTTAACATTTTCATCGATCTCTTTGAGAATTAGCTCCATTTTATCAAGTATCAGAAGCTTAACCTGGAGATTATCTTCTTCTTTCTGCTTACGTTTAACAAGATATTCGACTCTGTTTTCCTCGAATATATCCAATAACTGCTTATATCGGCTTACCAGCTGTTGGGATTCGCCGGACGGTAACATCTTGATATTATCCCAGCGTTTCTGTATTCCTTTAACCTCGTTATAAGCATGCCATTTTTTATCTTCAATAATTTTCTCAAGCCGCTCAAGGAGGTTTTTCTTGCGTTCGAGGTTTTTTAGCTTCTGACGGTTTACCTCATCGTAATGCTTCGATTTGCGTTCATTAAAAATTTCAAGCGATTTCTGAAACCGGTCATTCAGCTTATTATAGATCTCTGTATGTTCTTCGGAAGCATCAGGCCCTTCACCCCATTTATGGCGTAAATTATCAAATTCCAGGGAGGCATACTGCCATTCACTCGATTCTGTAATATCCAGTCCTTTTTGTACGATTTCCTGATAATAAGTCAATTCTTCAGGTACATCCAGGTCTTCTTCCTCTTCTTCGGCAGCAGTTTCAATATCTTTTGCATCGGTTTCATCTACTGATCCCTGATCAGAAGAGGCTTCGTCCTCTTTTTTATCTTCTTCTGTACTTACCTGTTCTTTGGCAGGGGCGGCTTCCGTAGCATTATCTTCAGCTTCTTCGGATTTCGTTTCCTCTTTTGTTTCATTCTCGGCTGCGGCTGCTTCTTTTGCCGGTTTTTCTTCAGACACCGTTTGAGCTTGTTCCTCCGGGGCTTTTTCATCAGTGGATTGATCAGCAGCTTCGGTGTCTTTTTTATCTTCTTCTGTACTTACCTGTTCTTTGGCAGAGGCGGCTTCCGTAGCATTATCTTCAACTTCTTCGGATTGCGCTTCCTCTTTTGTTTCATTCTCGGCTGCGGCTGTTTCTTTTGCCGGTTTTTCTTCGGACACCGTTTGAGCTTGTTCCTCCGGGGCTTTTTCATCAGTGGATTGATCAGCAGCTTGATCCTCCGCGTCGGTTTCATCTTCTTCTTTACCGGCAGATTTCTCCGTTTTTCCCGATGATGTTGTTTCCGCATCTTTATTATCTACGGTTTCTTCATCATGTACTTCGTTCCCGGAAGCTACTGTTTGCTCTTTTTCTTCTGAGTCGATGTTCTCTTCAACGACTTGGTTTTCTGTATCTTTAGCCTCGTTCATAACTGCTCTGTGCTTTTTTATTTCCGACAATAGGGAATCAAAATCACCTATGGCATCCGTTTTTACTTTAAAATTATTTGTTGAGTTGTTTGAAAATCCTCATTGCTGATGCCCCATAACGTATCAAGAACACCGGCAACAGTTACCCGAAAATCTGAGATGATCAATTCAACCACATCATTATCTTCGATACCGACAAGTAAGTTTTTTCAAATTACCATATAACAAGTGAAACAATATATTACTGTATTCATCTATGTATTTTAAGGAACATATCCTAACCACGCAATGTGAAAGAGTATTATGTTAAAAAAACGCTTTAAATAACACTTAATTGCATGTTTATTACGATTAGACACACTTAAGATACTGATATTTGCATAAGTTAATGCAAATAATCGGATGAAGATACTAAATCATCCATAATGATAGTATACATGCCTATGTGGGAAGATAGGATTTTGATTCATCTAATTAAATAACCGTTTTGTTTTGACAGGTGTTATAGTAACGGTTTATGTAAGTAAATCGTTATAATTTTTTTGATACGTCCGGTAATCCGATTCACTGAAACAGATAAAAATTACTTTCCGGGGCATCTCATTTTCTTCAAGAAATTTTAACGTCTCATTGAGAGCGGTACGGGTAGCTCTTTCGATAGGGAAACGATATGCCCCGGTACTGATGGATGGAAACGCTACGCTGTCGATTCTGTTATCCGCAGCCAGTTTCAGGCTGTTACGGTAACAACCAGCTAATAACTGATCTTCGTTATTCAGCCCTCCATGCCAAACAGGGCCTACCGTATGTATCACATAGCTGGCAGACAATTTATACCCTTTGGTGATTTTTGCCTCACCGGTTGGACACCCGTTTAAAGTTCTGCACTCTTCCAGCAATTCCGGTCCCGCGGCACGATGTATTGCTCCATCAACGCCTCCACCTCCAAGCAGACTGGTATTAGCGGCATTAACAATAGCATCGGTACTTTGAAGTGTTATATCACCTTTAATAATTTCAATTCTATCACGTGGCGTCATCTCATTTACATGTTACTCTGATTTAAATAAATGAACATCTCTTTGGGGATATGGAATATTAATTCCTTCTTCATCAAAACGCTCTTTCATTCGTTTTGTCAAGTCCAGTTTTGTTTGGAAGAAATCAGGGCTCTTCGTCCATGGCCGGGCCATGATGTTCACAGAACTGTCACCCAATTCCGATACAGCAATCAACGGTGCAGGGTCATCCAATATCCTTTCATCCTGCGAGAATACTTCCTTAATGATATTTATCGCTTTATCGATATCATCATCGTACCCGATACCAAAAATCATATCGACTCTTCGGTTATCGTTCTGAGAGAAGTTGTGAATTTCATTTCCCCATATTTTTGAATTGGGTAAATACACATTGATATTATCGAAAGTATGAAGTTTTGTAATAAACAATCCAATTTCATCAACAATCGCAGTCAAACCACTGATAGTCACCGCATCACCAATTTTAAACGGACGAAAAATCAACAACATCACGCCCGAGGCGACATTACTCAATGTTCCCTGCAATGCCAGTCCAATGGCTAAACCGGCGGCACCTAATAAGGCAATAATACTGGCGGTCTGTACTCCAAATTTATTCAGTACCGCCAATAAAGTGATAATCATTATTAATACCTTTATGCTTTTGGCTATTATAGGTACCAGGGTATCATCAATTCGTTTGGATTTCTTCATCCATTTTCCAACCCGCTTATCGGCCCATTTGGCAATCAGCCAACCAATAATGAAAATAATAACAGCACCCAGAACCTGAAGAGCATACATGGTTATTAACGGCGTCCAATCTTCGAATACCCTTGTAATATTTTGCATGAACATTAGCATAATTTGATCCTGATTATAGATTTGAACGTTCCTGATTTTTGTTATTTCCGGATAACAGGCCCGTATTATTCATGACAGTATCGAGCTTCTCCCCACCTTTGATCCCAAAATCGAGTGTACGAATAGGAAATGGAATCATAATATCCTGTTCATCATACGCTTTTTTGATACGCATAATAGCTTCACTTTTTGCTGACAGGTAATCGACATGATTTCGATACACAACCCAAAACCGTATAGTGAAATTTATTGAGCTGTCACCAAATTCTTCATAAAAAAGTTCCACAGGTTTATTCTGCATGATATTTTTCATTTCCTTAATGGAGTTGATTGTCACATCTTTGACTTTTTCAAGGTCATCCCCGTAAGAGACACCGACACCTAAATCGATCCTTCGCATTCCCGATTTCGTATAGTTTATCACCGGTGATTCAAAAACATTTTTGTTGGGAATAAAAACGATTTGCCCCTGTAACGTCCTCATGATCGTATTGCGAAGGTTCAGTTTCTCAACCGATCCAAAGAAATCTGTAGTCTTGATGATGTCCCCGACCCCAAACGGATGACGTATGGATAATATAACCCCGGAAATAAAATTTGAAGCGATATCCTGGAATGCGAAACCCAAAGCCAAACCAATAATTCCGGCACCGGCAAGTAATGTCTTTACGGTGCTGTCGAGATTCATAATACTTAACGCCATGAACAACCCTATGCCTGCAACAGACATACTGATGACACTTCCTATCAGGTGTATGATCGTTAGGTTATTGGTGACTTTTCTCAATAACCGGTCAACAACCTTGCGCACGGTTTTGGATAAGACATAAAAAACAATACCGACAAGCAGGGCTAACACTAAATTGGGCAACATGGAGATAGCCATACTCAACCACGACTCCAATTTATTCATAATTAGATTATAAGCATTACTGATATCCACGAGATTCATAAAATTACCTGTAGTTTATGCATGGTGTTATAAACGTATCATACCTCATGCACGTATAAGAATTTCCCTCCATTATGCTTAATTACAAATGCAGGAAGCAGGAGAATCGTTCAAATTACCCGGATTGTATGTAAATATGGTTTAAAGCCGGTAGTAGGGACATGTCATGGCATGTCCCTACTACGAATATTGACCATCAACACATGTTTAACGTATTATAAAATTCCTTGACAGGTCCGTTAACCGGGAATCTTACGTCATCTTATCCAGTTCACCCAGCATCTCCCGCGTCTCCTGATCATCAGGGAATTTAGCCATACTGTTAAATAATACAACTTTAGCTTCAGCAAGGTGGTCACGTTTTACCAATACAGCTGCGTAATTTTGTAATACATCGGGAGTCTCTCCACCGTGTTCAATACTTTTTTTAATGATGTCCTCTGCCGCCTCATATTTCTCCTGAGCGTATAAACTCAGGAACAATTCATTGAGTATACCGACATGATCAGGCCATTGATCTAATGCTTTATAATAGGAGTCTTCGGCCTGCGGCCACATTCTTAATACACTGCAAAGGGATCCCAGCATGAAATTGACATAAGCCAGGTCGTCGCCTTCCACTTCTTCGAGTTGCTGAACCAGTTTACTGCCCATAGCATCCAGTTCATGAATAATTTTATCGGCTGCTTCCTGGTTATTCTGCTCAATGGCTCCTTCCAATGCTTCTGATAAATCCACCAGTTTTTCCGATTCCTGTAATAATTGTTCTTTTATAGTTTTCTGTTCACTCATTCCTTTTTCCTTATCACTCTCTTAGAAGGCTATGCAAAACCCGGGATTTTGTTCAATATGAAAGCTTGAATGATTTCATAACCGCCGCATATTATACATATGTGATGATTTCGAAATCGCGAAAATACAGATATTGGACAAAAGCACAGTTTTGCAAAGCTTCTCTTAATAGACACTTAAAAATAAAAAAGCCCATTTCGAAACGAAACGGGCTGACTTATCATACATTCCTTTTAGTGAATATCAGTTTCTATCTCGTGTATTTCCTTTAATATTTTTTGGGCCTTCTTATCTTTCGACTGCATAACACGATGTTGAAGATTGGTAATCAGATTAGGCGTCGATTCTTCAAGTGCGGCTTCTTGCGCAAGTGCATCATTGGCCGTACGAACGATAATATGCAATTTGTCGGCACGAATCACACTGAATAGGCCGTCTTCGTTAAAAGCATGAGACCGTAAATCTTCATATTCTTTAAATAGATCCGGAAATTCACTGGTATTGGCTGCTTTTTTAAGGATACTTACGTCATCCGGCGTTCCGGCATTCAATGGTACTTCACAGAGATAGAAAAATTTTTCCTGATACATAAGTCTGCTATTGGTTCAAATATGATTTGTATCGAATGTAATGGTATTAACGGATTACATCAAAGTGTTAAGACCTTTTTTATTTATATCCGGCAATATAATAGATTTTATAGTATAATATAGCTTTAATTCATCCTTTGTATTGTATAAATACTGATTTATTATAGATTATCGATGAAGGGGGTAGAAAAATTTTTCCGGAGAGAATTCATATTTATATACCCGCCTGAATATTATCTTATTCGACCTTAAATTCTGTAATTAATAACCAACGAAACTCATGAAAACTATTTCAAGAAAACTTTTCGCCGCGGCGCTACTAAGTTTATTTATTCTTGGCCAGGCGTTTGCTCAGTCCGTACCCCTTGAAAAATCTACACCTGATGATGCCGGCATGTGGCTCCTGCCACAGATTAAAGGCGCCGTGTATCATGAAATGGAAATGAAAGGGCTTAAACTCGGAGAGCATGAATTTTACAGCACCGATTCCACTACCTTAAATAAAGCCATTATTCGTGTAAACATCGGTGAAGGAGGTGGAGGAACAGGATCCTTTATTTCTCCCAAAGGACTTATCCTTACAAATCACCATATCGGTTATGATGCTGTTGCATCGGCCAGTACGGAAAAAGACAATTATCTCAAAAACGGATTCATCGCTCATAATTTTCAGGAAGAAATTCCGGCTAAAGGATATTCCCTGTATATCCCTATCGAACAGAAAGATGTAACACAGGAGATCCGGTCGCACGTTCCCGACGATGCCAAAGGGCAGGAGCGAATGCAATTGGAGCAACAGGTACGTCAACAATTGATTCAGCAAAGAGAAAATGGCAATCCCGATCTAAAAGCTGAAATTGATGATTACTGGGCCGGAAATAAACAGTACATGTCCGTTTATCGTGTCATCAGGGATGTGCGTGTCGTCTTTGCACCTCCCTCATCGATTGGTAAATATGGTGGCGATATCGACAACTGGATGTGGCCAAGACATACGGGAGATTTTACTTTCCTTCGGGCCTATGTGGCTCCCGATGGAAGCGGCCGCGCTTATAACAAAGATAACGTACCGTATAAACCACAACGGTTCCTGAAAGTCAGCCTGAACGGATTCAAAGAGAATGATTTCACCATGATCATGGGTTTCCCCGGTAAAACGTATCGCCATGAGAGTAGTTATGCCTTTAATTTTTACGAAAACCACAGAAATCCATACCTGATACAGGTATTCAAGTCCGTACTCGATGGTTTGGAATATGCCGCTAAACAAGACCCTAAAGAAGCGCTAAAGAACGCATCGGACCGGGCCGATTTTGCCAATGAATACAAATATTACAAAGGTGTTCAGAAGGGTTTCAAGAAGTATCATATTACAGCCCGGAGAAAAGCCCAGGAGGATAAATTTGCCGGCTGGATTGCTCAAGACCAGCAACGTCAACAAGAATACGGAAACGTTTTGACATCTCTGCAACGTGGTTATGAACTGGCAGATAAATCAGGTGACGATTTATACGCTTCCTACTATACATTACACTTCAGTAACCTGCTGCAGGTTGCCAGCCTTTTCGAACCTTATTATCATTACCTGGCCTCGGATACAGCTACGTTCACGAATGCCGGGCGGGACTCCATACTTGCCCGCAGAGATAAGATGATGAGCGGTAATGTCAATGCTGATATCCTGACACTGAAAGAGATGATGAAGATGCTGGTTAAACTGCCATCCGGTAAACAAATAGGATATGTACAACAAAATTTTGCCGGGCTCAGCGGTGAGCAACTCAGCAAAGCTATTGATGCCTATATGAATAATGTTATGGAGACATCCGTCGTATTTAATAAGGGCATGGCACACAGTTTTCTTTATACGAATAAAAAGAAAGCGGCCCAAATGCCAAAGGATGAACTTGTTCAACTTTTCGAAGCGCTGCTGAATACTTTCCAGCAATCGCGTCAGGTTTATATGTCACATTTCTCTCTTGTGAATCCGGCACAAACGAAATATGTCCGTGGAATGATGGCCTTTCGTAATGACTCAACAGAATATCCTGATGCAAATTTCACATTACGGTTAACAGGCGGCCGCATCATGGGCTATTATCCCCAGGATGGGGTTTATTACCGCCCTATTACCACACTCGACGGGGTCATTGCCAAAAACACCGGTAAGAAACCTTTTAACGTTCCCCAACCGTTGATGCAATGGTATAATGAACACACAACCGGCCATCGCACTTTTACACCGAAAAACCGGTATCTCGACAGCAAGGGACGAATGGTTGTCGATTTCCTCTCAACCAATGATATTACTGGCGGAAACTCAGGAAGCCCCGTATTGAATGCTGAAGGTCAATTCATCGGTGCCGCTTTCGACGGTAATATTGAAGGGGTAGTTGGTGATTATTTCTTTGATCCCGACTTGAACCGGACCATCAGTGTGGATGTTCGTTATGTGATGTTTATCACCGATAAGATCTATCACGTAAATCGTATTATCAACGAAGTTCAATTTGCCCAACCGGAACCGGCTGTTATGACTAATTAATAGAAACATTTTTATAAAGGCTGTCTCAGAAATGAGACGGCCTTTTTTTGTATGTGTTAATGGGGTTTTGGGTGTTCAGAAGTTTGTGTAATAAAGGGAGTGAGGTAATCTAACTTCAAAGTAGATTTTTATGAAACAGACATAAAACCAGTTACAGACCTCTCTTCTTTGCCTGTTTATTCTTTATCAATTTGGGGGTAGCAAGCCATTTCATATCCCAAACACCGGGTTCAATATCACTCCATGAATAATCTTCCGCAGTGAAGCAAACAACACCCGCCGTGGACATATGATCCGACATATCTTTGGGGCGATTAGCGCTAAGTATTGATATCAACTGTTCAATAATTGGATTATGACCTACAATTAACAAAGTTTTAACGTTATCTGTAACATTACTGATGACCTTCAAATATACAGAGGGATAACTGTCATACAGTTGCGGCTCTATAATTATATTCTGTTTATATTTTAAGCTTTCAGCAACCAATTTAGCCGTTTCCCGTGCTCTGACAGCATCAGAGCATATAATTTGATCAGGTGTCCCAATCAGATCGTACATAAAGTTTCCTACCAGCGGTGCATCATTGCGCCCCCGTCTATTCAATGTGCGTTCACTATCCCCGAGAGACGGATTACTCCATTCCGACTTGGCATGACGCATTAAAACTAATGTACGTTTCATATTGATGTATAAATGGTTACCTAAATGTCACCTAATATTTATAATAACGTTGAGCATCATTTTTTATGTTAAAATTATTCGAAGTGTTTATTTTATCGGCCTTGTTTCATTTTATATAATTGTTTTTTTTATCCATTAAATACAAATTCAAGCACTACCCTATACGCCAAGCTCCACTCATTTTGTATTATTTATTCAATTATTTAACAACTTTATAATAGGTAACCGGTTCTTTCCTTCTTACCAAAACAAATGGAATTCTTCCAATAATCTGTCCTTCCATCGTTGTTACCTCCACTCGCCATCGCCCATACCACA
>Ga0102962_1000753_pt1 | contig 13977 bp, 12 predicted proteins | sample SalPonF2_C_D2_MG_FD_84519 | JGI IMG/M metagenome (GOLD analysis project Ga0102962, IMG submission 84519) | Salt pond soil microbial communities from South San Francisco under conditions of wetland restoration - Salt Pond MetaG SF2_C_D2_MG ...
CCCGGGATAATACAAACGGAATTGATTGGACAGCGCTCTAACGGAGGCAGCGATGACTGATATCTTGAAGGCGGGGACATACCAGCTGGGCGACGGCAGAGTGAAGCGTATGGGCTATGGCGCCATGCAGCTTTCGGGACCCGGGATATTCGGACCGCCCGGCGACCGTGACACGGCAATCGCCGTGCTCCGCGAAGCCGTTGAATCCGGCATTGACCATATCGACACCAGCGACTTTTATGGTCCTCATGTAACCAACCAGATCATTCGAGACGCACTGCATCCTTATCCGGAGGAGTTGTTGATCGTGACCAAGGTCGGCGCCAAGCGTGGCGCTGACGCCTCCTGGAACCCGGCCCAGACTCCGGCCGAACTCCGCCGGGCCGTGCACGACAACCTCCGCAACCTGAATGTTGACGTTCTCGACGTGGTGAACCTCCGGGTTTGGGGCGACCAGGGCCACGGTCCCGCCGAAGGATCCATCGAGCCTCAATTCACCGCACTGGTGGAGCTTCAGGAACAGGGGCTGATACGCCATATCGGCTTGAGCAACGTCACGGCTTCACAGGTCGACGAAGCACAGAAAATCGCTCCCGTCGCCTGCGTACAGAATCACTACAATCTCGCGCACCGCTCCGATGACGCATTGATCGACAAACTGGACCGGCAAAACATCCCGTACGTGCCGTTTTTCCCGCTCGGGGGATTCACCCCCCTGCAGTCAGACACACTCTCGAAAGTTGCTCAGAGAGCTGGCGCAACCCCCATGCAGGTCGCCCTGGCCTGGCTACTCGCCCGCTCCGGAAACATCCTGCTCATCCCCGGCACGTCATCTCTCGAACACCTGAGGGAAAACATGGCGGCCGTCGATATTGACCTCCCCGAAGACATGATCGCCGAACTTGACGGGGTGGAATCCCGGCTATAAGCACTACAACCCTTCCTGCCGGACAAGCCCGCACTCATTGCGCGCGAGTCCTGCACACAGTGTCCGCATGCTTTTCCAGACTTCGGTTTCACATCGAATCTCAGGCCGTGCTCGCTGGCTGTGCGACCAGCCCGGAGGCTGCGGGCACCGATAGGCAAAGCCTCTACATCGCGAAAGAACTGCGCACCAATTCCGAGTCGGCGCCAATATGAATCGCCAAAACCTGCCGGCAGGCAAAACACAACGCCTGAGCGGGAACATCCTTCCGTCGCTCTTCCGCTCTGGATTCTGATACTGCCCCAAGACTATAAGCGGGCCACGCTCAGAGCGATCTTATCCATTACCTCAAAAGCCCGATCTCTCTCCTTCCGGTAACCCGGAACACTTTTCCGGCCAATGACATAGCAGTTTATTGCTATATTTACGCCTTAAATTGCATTCTCATGCTACATCAACGCAGAAATAAGTGTATGCTTAGCAACATATAGCGACCCTCGGAGTGGCCATGAACCGCTCAAAACTGACCAGAAAGGCTTCTAATATACTGTTTTTAGCTGTTTTTTTGCCCGCATTCGCAACGACGGCCTTTGCGGCAATAAACGGCCAAGATTCCCACGCAAACCTCTCCCGGAAGACAAAAAGCGGCGAGTTTAAAGCACTCGCCGAACTGCGTCGCGACGCAGCAAAAGGCAATGTCGCTGCCGAGCGCAACCTGGGCGAACGGTATGCCACGGGCCATGGCGTGAAACAGAAGGATTACGCGCAGGCGGCAGCTTGGCTGATGATCGCCCGCCTCGGCTCAAACAACGATCAACACGGATCATCGACCACCCTGGCTAAATTGCAGGCCAGGATGACAATGGCGCAGATTGCCGAAGCCTGGAACCGGGTGGGGGTGCTCTACGCAACCGGCCAGGCCCGCAAGCCTGGGCAGACGCGGGTCGATCACTGGTTCCGCAAAGCAGCCAAGGCCGGCAACGCCGACGCGCAGTACACCCTGGGCCGGCGCTATCAGCAGGGCCATGGGCGGGTACAAAGTAATGCCCTGGCCGTCCGTTACTTCCTCGATGCCGCCGCACAAGGAGAACCGAGGGCACTGGACGCGCTTCGGTCAATGGCAGGCTCGGGGGTCGGTGAGGCGGAAACCGCACTGGGCTGGCTGTATGCCAACGGCAATGGCGTAACCCGCGACTACACCAAAGCCTATTCCTGGTGGCACAAGGCCGCCACTCAGAGCGACCCCGTCGCACAGGTCAACCTGGGCTCGTTATACGAAAGCGGTAGCGGCGTGGACCGCGACTACACCAAAGCGGCCCACTGGTACCGCAAGGCGGCCGAGCTCGGAGACACGACCGCCCAGGTCAAGCTGGGCATGCTCTATACGAGCGGGCACGGTGTCGCACAGAACTACCGTGCCGCGGCTGGCTGGTTTAAAAAAGCGGCCCGGAACGGAGATATGAAAGCCATGGTCAGGCTGGCAGAGTTGTATGCGAACGGCCAGGGCGTCAAGAAGAACCCTGCGCATGCAGCGACCTTGCTCGCGCAGGCCGCGGAACGGGGCAATCCCGAGGGGCAGGTAGCCCTCGGCTCGCTGTTGGCACAGGGTCGGGTGATCGCCCCGAACAAGGAGCAGGCGGCTGTCTTGTTCATGCTGGCAAAGTCTGACGGCAATGTCCGGGCGAAGCAGTCCCTGGCCGAACTGCAGGCAACCCTGTCGCAAAAGCAGTTGGCCCTGGCTAAGCGGCACGCCGAGATGTGGCGTACCGTTCATCTAGTCCGTCGTGCGTCGCAGGGCGACCTGGCAGCCTTCGAAGCTCTTCGCAAGATGGCAAATAACGGAGTTACCGGCGCGCAGGTAGCCGTGGGCTCCTTATATAACGCAGGCGTACTGATGGTGAGGGATTTCAATAAAGCCGCCGCCTGGTATCGCAAGGCCGCCGCACAAGGGAGTGCCAACGCCTACCGCAACCTGGCTGAACTGTACAAGAACGGCCAGGGAGTCAGGAAAAACCATGTCAAGCAGCTCGAGTACCTCATGCTTGCGGCGGCCGGCGGCAACCGTCACGCCTCGGCGCAGGCGGCTGCCCTCAAGTGGAAAATGACCCCTACGGAGGTAGCGGAAGCAAAAACCCACGTGGATGGGTTGCAGGTCGCGCGAAACACACCGTAACGGCACAGTCGCTCGGTATCTACCCGAAAGCCCGGCTTCTGGAGAATAGCGTCCTCCGCCGCATACCGGCTTCCAATGCTTGCGAGCGGGCCCGGACGATATCCACTCATCCCTGGAGCGGCGGACCGTACGGCTATTAATCTCTACATTGCCCGGCCATCGTAGGTTTCCTTCCGAAGCCTGTCGAGGAACGCCTCGAGTTCCGCCGCGCGCTTTTTTCCGATTCGCTTGGCGGCCTTGGTGATAAGCCGCGGTGGGATCTCCTTCACGAATTTGCGCAACGTTTTTATGGCCGGGGCGAAGCTCGGCGCCTTGGCACCGGTAAGCGAAATCAAGCGCGCCGCCCCGATATCGCCCAGAAAATCGAGTGAGTCGGCATCGTGCAGCACGATCGCGGTGGGATCTTTCCCGGGATTGCTGTAGAACATGTGCCCGATCTCAGCCTGCTGCACGATGGCGACCTTCTGCATCGGGAAGCCGACCTTTTTCAGGATGGCCGGACTCTGCAGTGCCGCGCACTTGCCGTGGGGCATTTTTTTCTTGCAGGGACGAAAAGCCGCCATGTCGTGCAGGAACGCCGCGGCAAAGAGCGCATCCTTGTCGATCTTGAGATGATCGTCCTTGGCCAGCCGCAGGGCCATCCGATAGTCGCGTTCGGAATGCTGCCATCCCCAGGCCGGATGCAGGAAGGTGCTGTGGGCCATTTCATAGATCTTCACTTTCCAGGGCGTGTTCAACGGGATGCCGGTCGCGGTAGCCTTGGGAGTAGAAGCCGCCATCACCGGTTGGGACACCGTGGCTGCCAGAATCAGGCCGGCGACCAATACCAACGCCGGGGATTTGAGGTCAAAAAGGATTTTCATGAATGCACGCCTCGGTTCCGGACGGAGGAAAAAATGGGCAGCCCTTCTTATTGGGGAACGGTGTAGTTGACCGGTATCCACTTGTAGCCATGCTTGACCTCGCGCACATGGCCGAGGCCCGGGAACGCAATATGTGCGCCGGCAACGAGGATCTTGTCCCTGGCCACCCACGCGAGGATCTTCATGCGCGTTGCGCGAGCCTCTTTGGGATTGCTGTCATAGACCGCCGTCACCGCGGGATCGCGGAACTGTACGGCCTGCACATGAATGATGTCGCCCCACACGAGCATCTTGTGACCTTCGCTGGTCACGAGGTAGCCCGTATGGCCCGGCGTATGCCCCGGCTCGGGGATCGAGCGGATACCCGGCAGCAGCGTCTTGCTGCCTGAATAAGTCTTGAAGTGGCCGGCGGCCTGGTAGGGTTTGACCGCAGCCATCGCGTCCTTGAACGAGCCCTCGTGACCCTTGCCGGCCTTGGCCATGTTGGCCGGGTTCAGCCAGTAGTCCGCATCCGTCTTATTGACCCACACCGTCGCGTTCGGGAAGGCCATGTGGCCATCCGCCAGCAAGCCACCCACGTGGTCCGGATGCATGTGCGTTATCAGGATGTCATCCACCTCGCCCGGCTTGTAACCGGCCGCCTCGAGGTTCTTGCGCACATTACCCAGGGTCGGTCCGAAGAATGTGCCCGCGCCCGTGTCGATCAACACCAGTTTGCTGCCCGTGTTGATAAGGAAGGCATTGACGGAGGTCTGCAATGGCGAGGACTCGAAGTGCCTGGCCAGCATCTTCTTGATCGCCGCGGGCTTGATGCCCTGCAACACCTTCTCGACCGGCATGCCGAAGGTCCCGTCGTTCAGGGGCGTGACCTGGAACTTCCCAAGCATGATGCGGTAATAACCCGGCGCGGCCTGGTGGGCCATCGGTGCCGCGGCCATGGCGGAGCGGAAGCCGCAAAAGGCCAGTCCGGCGCTCGCGATGATCACCGCGGACATCAGGATTCGAGTCATTCGATGCGTAGCAGACATTGTTAACCCCCTCACAAGCAGGCATCAATGAAGTCAGCTTACGACAAAAACCAGGGCCTGTCCGATGACTCGATGATCCGTTACCGGACCAGTAGCCGGAAGCGGAACCCTGCTGTCCCGCTTCCGGCTACTCCTCGTCCTGGCAGACAGCCTGCGTAAAGGGCCGTCCTGGCTTCGCGATGTCAGCCGCCCTTCGTGTGGCGCCTGTCAGTCTTTTCCGTGTTGGAGTAAAAGGCATCCAGCGTGGCATGCATCGCCTTCAACGACTTCGGGTTGATGTAGATCGGATGACCCGATTTGAAGTAGGCGAAGGTAATGTGCTTGCGCTCCTTCGCAGTGAGGTTGACCTGGCTCAGGTCGTATTCGGTGCCATGGAATGGCGTCGCTAGATCGTAGTAGCCGTTCTCGGAAAGTACTTGCAGGTACGGGTTCATGCGCATGGCTTGCGCCAGGTCCTGCGCCACGTCCGGCCCCAGCTCGCGACGCCCGGTGGGCGAGCGATGCTTCCAGTCCCAGTTTTCGTTCGCCTTGAAGTTGAGCCCGACGTACGCGCGGGTGGTCTTCCACTTCAGTACGTGATGGACGTACCACAGGTAGCCCTGGTTGAGCGCCGGCGAGATCTGCTGTCCGGAGGCATCGAAGCTGGGCGTCGAGGAGATCGCGCTGTCGTCCTGGGCGACATAGCGGCCGTCGTAGCGGCCGACGCTTTCGTGTTCGGGCAGCAGCAATTCCTTGCGGAACTGGGAGGCGCTAACACGCAGGTGCGCACGCTCGAGGTAGCTGACCGGCAGACCCGTGAATGCGTGCATCTTCTCCGCCAACGAATCCAGCCTCGTCTTCGGAAGCTTGTTGCCCACACGCAAGGCGGTGGCGTACGGCCCATCGGCAAACCGGCGCGCCTGTTCGGCAAACGCCTTAAGGCTGGCCGGCTTGTTGGGCACCTTGTCGTGATACCAGGCCACGGCGGCGAAGCTCGGCAAATCGGCGATGTAACGGTTGTTCGTCCCGGGGGCGAAGTCGAAGTAATTGAGCACCGAGGATTGCAGGATCACGCCGTTCACGGCCACGCCCTGCTCCTGCAGGTAATAGGCCAGCCCGGCCGAGCGGGTAGTGCCATAGCTTTCCCCGTAGAGATACAGCGGCGAGTTCCAGCGGTCATTCCGGGTCAGGTAACGCTGAATGAACTGGCCGAAGGATTTGATGTCTTCGTCCACCCCCCAGAACATCTTGCCCTTGCCTTTGCCGACGACATGACTGTAGCCGGTGCCCATGGCGTCGATGAAGACAAGGTCGGTGTCGTTGAGGATGGTGTCGTGGCTGTGTACGACGTCAAACGGCGGCGGCGGGTTGGGTTTGCCGTTTGCCAGCGCAACACGAACCGGGCCCAGGCCGCTCATCGTCAGCCAGTTGGACGAGGCGCCGGGGCCGCCGTTGTAAAGAAACGTCACCGGCCGGTGCGCCAGATTGCGCACACCGTCCTTGGTGTAAGCGACATAGAACATACTGCCGGTCGGCTGGTTCTTCTTGTTGCGCAGGATGATCGTACCGGCCGTCGCGGTGTAGTGGATCGTCTTGCCGCCGACCTCGACGCTGGCATGGGTCTGCACCTTGCGGGCCTTGGGCGCAGTGGCCGAGCTGGACGTCGTGGTCCCGGCCATGGCAGGCCGGATGCCGGAAAGCACCACGCCGGCGCCCGCGATAATCGTCACGGACATCAGCGTGCGGGAAACTTTATGCATCGAAAACATTCTTCGGATCCTTGTGGGGGGCCTAGATAGTATCAGTTCACCCCAAGGCTCAGGTTTGTTTCCACTTTTTCAGTGTTCAGAACCTGGATCTGTGTGCATTCGCCGTTCCAGACGCGGATTTTTTCGCGATGGCAGTGTCCGGGCACCATCATGAATCCGGAAGAATCCGCTTGAGACAAGACGCAAGACCCGGTGCGAAAAACAAACTGCAGGCCGCCACAAGGGCGTTGCATCGCCCCCTTCATTGGCCCGATTCGGGTTGGCACTGCTCCGTTTCCTTGAGAAAGGAGATTATCTTTGGCTTCAGGAGCAGAAAACCCGCTGCCAGTAGACCTGCCGTCGCGTAGTTGACGATCGGTACGCTTGTCCGGATCGGATCGGGGTCGCCGTCCCTGGCGAACACCCATCCGTTTGCCTTACGCAGTTTCGAGAAACTGCTCCTCTTCCGTCGATCCGGTAAGCGCCCCCAGCGACGACTTCCCGCCGGCGATGGTCTGCGCCACTTGGTCGAAGTAACCCGTGCCGACTTCCCACTGATGCCGCGTGGCTGTGTACCCGCGCTCGGCCGCGGCGAATTCGGCTTGTTGCAGCTCCACGTAGGCCGCCATCTGGCTTTCGCGGTAGCCCTTCGCAAGCTCGAACATGGAGAAGTTCAACGCGTGGAATCCCGCAAGCGTAATGAACTGGAACTTGTAGCCCATGGCGCCGAGTTCGCGCTGGAAACGTGCGATGGTTCCGGCGTCGAGATTAGCGGACCAATTGAACGAAGGCGAACAGTTATAGGCCAGCGGCTTGCCGGGGAATTTCGCGTGCACCGCCTCGGCAAAGCGCTTTGCTTCACCGAGATCCGGCTTGGAGGTCTCACACCACAGCATGTCGGCATACGGCGCATAGGCCAGGCCGCGGGCAATGGCCTGATCGAGCCCCGCCCGCACCGAATGAAAACCCTCGGCGGTACGTTCGCCGGTGAGGAACTTGTGATCGCGGGGATCGACGTCCGAGGTGAGCAGCGCCGCCGCATTGGCATCCGTGCGCGCGATGAGCACCGTGGGCACATCCAGCACGTCGCTCGCCAGCCGCGCGGCAACCAGTTTCCCGACCGCCTCGCTGGTCGGCACGAGTACCTTGCCGCCCATATGCCCGCACTTTTTCGCCGAAGCGAGCTGGTCTTCGAAGTGCACGCCCGCGGCACCGGCGCGAATCATGCCCTTCATCAGTTCATAGGCATTGAGCACCCCGCCAAAGCCGGCCTCGGCATCGGCCACGATCGGCACATACGGATCATCGATCTCCATGCCTTCGCTGTGGGCAATATTGTCGTAACGCTCCAGCGCACGATTGATTCGCGTCACCAGCATCGGCACGCTGTCGGCCGGATACAGCGACTGGTCGGGATAAGTTTCGCCCGCCCCGTTGCCGTCGGCGGCCACCTGCCAGCCCGAGCAGTAGATCGCGGGCAGCCCCGCCTTGACCTGCTGCACCGCCTGGTTGCCGGTGATCGCACCCAGCGCGTTCACGAAGTCTTGCTTCTTCATCTCGCGCCACAGCCGTTCGGCCCCGTGCCGCGCAAGTGAATATTCAATCGCTAATGTGCCGCGCAAACGCACGACGTCCTCGGGCGTGTAGGGCCGCTCGATACCCGTCCAACGCGGGTCTTGGTCCCAGCGGGTCGCAAGCTCGTGGGCTACGGTCGAATCGGTCTTACTGTTCATGGCATCCTCCGCCGTTCAGGCTAGGTTGTCGTACGCAGGAAGCGTGAGGAATTCGGTGAATTCTTCAGCGCTGGTCAAAGATCGAATCAGATCAGCCGCTTCGGTCACGGCCGTTTTAGGCAAGATGTCCTGGGCAATGAGTGCCTGGGCAGCCGCATCGACGGCAGCGTCGACGCGCGCGGTAGTCACCGTCTCGCCGTCTTCGCTGCGCGCGCCATGGCGGCACCATTGCCATAACTGCGTGCGGGCGATTTCGGCGGTCGCCGCGTCCTCCATCAAGTGGTTGATCGGCACGCAGCCGTTGCCGGCCAGCCAGGCGGCGAGATACTGCACCGCGACGGCGGCATTTCCGGTAATGCCGGCATCGGTGATGGTGCCTTCCGGCACTGCCAGCAGATCCGCCGCGCTGATCTCCAGGTCGTCAAAGCGGCGCTCAAGCTGGTTCGGTTGCGGCATCAGCCGGTCGAAGATCTCGCGCGCGACCGGGACCAGGCCCGGATGCGCGACCCAGGTGCCATCGTGGCCGTCGCCCGCCTCACGCTCCTTGTCGGCGCGCACTTTCGAAAGCGCCGCCTCGCTGGCCTCCGGGTCGTTCTTGATCGGTATTTGCGCCGCCATGCCGCCCATGGCAAAGGCGCCGCGCCGATGGCATGTCTTGATGAGCAGTCGCGAATAGCTGTGCAGGAAATGCCGCGTCATCGTGACCTGGGCGCGATCCGGCAACACGAACGCCGGGTCGGCGCGGAACTTCTTGATGAAGCTGAAGATGTAATCCCAGCGTCCGCAATTAAGCCCCACGATGTAATCGCTCAGTGCGTAAAGAATCTCGTCCATCTCGAAGGCGGCGGTAATCGTCTCGATCAGCACGGTCGCCTTGATCGTGCCGTGGACAAGGCCCAAACGCTCTTCGGCGAACTGAAAGACATCCGCCCACAACGCGGCCTCTTCCATGCTCTCGAGCTTGGGCAGATAAAAGTAGGGCCCGGAGCCGCGCTCGACCAGCGCTTCGGCATTGTGAAATAGATAGAGGCCGAAATCGAACAAGGCCCCCGGCACCGGTCGCCCATCGAACTGCGCGTGCTTTTCGGGCAGGTGCAATCCGCGCGGCCGCACGATCAGCACAGCCGTGGTTGCATTCAAGGTGTACTCGCGCCCGTCGGGCGAGCTGAAGGAAATGGTGCGGCGCACCGCATCATAGAGGTTGCGCTGACCGCCGACAACGTTCTCCCAGGTCGGCGCCAGCGAATCCTCGAAATCCGCCATGAATACCTTGGCGCCCGAATTGAGCGCGTTGATCACCATCTTGCGGTCGACCGGTCCCGTGATCTCCACGCGGCGGTCCTGAAGATCCGTCGGGATGGGGCCGACGCTCCACTCCCTGGTACGCACATCGGCCGTATCCGGCCGGAAATCGGGGCGCGCGCCCGCGTCGAATTCCGCCTGCCGCTTGGCGCGCGCAGCCAGTAACTCGTCGATCCGGGGCCGGAAACGCTCGGTCAGGTCCGCGACGAATTGCGCGGCCTCGGCACCAAGCACATGGCTGGCCTCCGCGACCCCGTGGGCACCGATATCCAGTGGCGAACTTTCGTCCTGCGAGGGAATACTCTGCGGCATGATTAAACCCCAAAATTGCCTGAGCTTTCATTCAAACGCTCGTTGGGTAATAATGCTAGCCCATGCTGCTTATTTGATTCATAAGCACTGCTTATGCCAATACGCCGCCCCGATACCCTTCAGCGCGCCCCCGCCCTGCGCAGCTTCTGCATCACGGCGCAGTACCGTTCGATGACGGTTGCCGCCGAGCGACTGGGACTGTCCCAGCCCGCCGTCAGCCTGCATGTGCAGACGCTGGAGCGGGAACTCGGCGAGATCCTGTTCGAGCGGCGCGGGTCACGGTTAACGCTCACGCCCGCCGGCACCTCCCTTTACTCGCTTGCGCTCCCGGTCATCGAAGCACTGGGACAATTGCCGGCGCACTTCCGCGCGGAGTTGGGACGAATCGAGGGTGGCGAGGTAAGCATCGCGGCCAGCGGCTCGACACTGCTGTACCTGCTCCCCCGCTATGTGGAACGGTTCGCACGCGAACACCCGGATGTCGACCTGCGCCTGCACAACGTGACCGGACGCGACGGGCTGGGCCTGCTGCGACGCGACGAGGCCGACTTCGCGCTCGGCCCGATGCTGGAGGTTCCGGACGACCTGCACTATGAGCCGATGTTCTCGTTCTCGCACGTGCTGATCACCCCGCCCGATCACCCGCTGTCGAAACTGAAGGCACCGACCCCCGCCGACATCGCTCCGTACCCACTCATCACTCCACCGCACCACGGCGTCACGGCAGACATGATCGATGCCATGTTCCGGCTCGCGGGCGTCCGCTATCGCGTCGCTCTGGAAACCGGCGGCTGGGATGTCATCAAGCGCTACGTGAGCCTGGGGCTGGGCTGCGCCATCGTCTCCGGCGTATGCCTGCAACCGGACGACAAGCTCCCCGGCTTTCGCATGGACCCGTGGCTGGCCCCCCGCACCTACGGCATCGTGGTACGGCGCGGAAAATTCCTCGCCCCGGCCCCGGGCCGGTTCATCGAGATGCTCAAGCCCGAGCCCCTCGCAATGCCGTGGCTCAGCTCCTTATAAGCTGAAAAACCGATCGCCATCCCGGCGGCTGAAAAATTGTGGAGTGGGCAAAGGAGTCGGGAGTCTTTATACCCGGCAGAGTCGCAACATACTCTATTCAACTATCTTTCCGTTGTGAACGCTTTTTACCTGGTACTTCTTCTGGTTGCGTTTTATGGGTTCCTGCACGCGTTGGATTCTTCAGAAGAGTGACCTCCCCTGCCATCATGATTTATTGGAACCGGATCATGTTTCCCCAGGTCTGAAGATCTCGCCAATGCGAGTCCTGCGAGGCCGATCCACAAGAAAAAACACGCGAAGCCGAGCCTCTGGCCGAGTCCCGGCATTGCAATGGACCGCAGGGCTCCGGTTGCGACAACGGACAAGACAAACGCAATCACCAAGGCTAGGGTCGGCCATACCACCCAATGCCAATGAGCCTTCTTCCGGAAGACCATCGGAAAACCGAAGCCAGCGATCAGAAATGCAAAACCTGACCCGAGTGAGCCTACTGCATGGAGGATCATGGTCGTCGCACTTCGGTTTACAAAGTTGCCTGGGAATATACCGGCCGCGACCATACATAACCCGGAGGCGGCCAGTGCAAATACCGGTATCCAGGCATAACGGCTTGTGTCAGAGAATTCGCGACCCAGACCCATACCCAGGAACACGATCGCCAAGCCGGGCAGAACGTAACCCAAAACGTTCCAGAACCACTTGTGCGGCGCGTGGACAGACCCCAGTTCGCTGATTGCCTTGGTCATATAGCTGTATTCGGGCCGCAGCCCAGCCATGACCAGATAAACACAAAGAAACCAGAGCGGCGTTATCACTGCAATCACGCCGGCAGTTTTTCGATAATCCATTCACACCTCCGATTGCCCGGTGCCAGAGTCTGCACGCAGATCAGCTGCGGAACCCGGTTGGCTGTTGTCCACGTCGGGGTTGCCGCAAGTGGTCGGTTCTGGCACTATTTATTTAGCAAGGCTAAGCAAATTTCGGGATGGTGTCAACTATGGGTGAGAACGATGAGCGGGAAATCGCGGACGTACTGGCAATAAGCGCAATCAAGTTGCTACGCCTTCTGCGTGCATCAGACCAGTTTCCGAAGCTCACGGCCACCGAAGCATCCGCCCTGGGCGCACTGGTGCACGGTGGCCCGATGAGCATAGGAAGTCTTGCTCAATTGGAACAGGTTAGGGCGCCCTCGATGACCCGCACCATTTCGAACCTCGAAAGTCGCAAATTAGCTGAGAGAGTCAGGGACCCGGCAGACGCCCGGCGCTCGATCGTACGCATTACCAAGCGCGGGAAGACGTTGTTTGAGGAAGGGCATGAGAGAAAACTCGCGCCGCTCCGGAACTGGTTGAAGGCGCTCGACGAAGACGACCTCGGGAAGCTGGTCATGGCGTTACCCGTGATAGAGGCCATGGGCAAACTTGCGGAAAACCCGGGGCAGACCACGGTTTAACGCGTTCCACTTGCAATTCAGGATGGCATTTAACCCCGGATCGGCTCTTGCCACTGAAAACCGGGCTGGGGCTCCAAGGCGTATCGCGCCGCGATTCGCTCGCCGCCTCGCAGTCGGCACAACTCGCGCACCACCCGATTGAGCGTCAGGCTGCACTCAAAAGGTTGGAGCCAGATGTCGCCGAAGAGGCGAATGCGGGTGCGCGTGACCAGATCATAATTGCCCGGCACCTCATCGGGAAGGGTCAGCTCGCGCAGCGGAAACGGTTTGCCCGCCTTATCCTTGGTGAGCTCGAACAGCGGACCGAGTTCTATCCAGGAGCGGGTCTTGGCATCCACGGGGTCGCCCTGGTGAAACAGGCAGGCGTCCACCTGGATCGACTCGGGCACCATGATCCCGTCAGGCATCATCTGCGGAGCGAGGTTGGCGACGACCGCCACCTGGGGCTCATCGCTCAGCGACGCCCGCATGGTCTCGCTGACCAACACGTGGGGCCGCAGCGCCGGCGGGCACTGCCAGCGTGTGGCGTCCGCCTGCACCGTGTCGATGACATAGTCCTCCAGGCCCAGCAGTCTCGTTAGCTGCCGTACCGCCGCCAGGGAGCGGCCGTGATAGTCCAGGAGCACGAAGCCGAGTTCCTCTGGCGCAAAGCGGACCGACAGCGGCAGGGCGAGCAGGCCGAAGGGACCGCAACCCGCCTCCAACAGCCGTATGCGTTCGCCGGGGAAGCGGCGCCGCGCTTCCCCCACCGCCGCCGCTACGCCCTGAAGGAAACGCGCGGTGCGCTGGTATTCCCGCAAACAGCGTGCCGCCATCTGCACTGAGACCGCAGTGCCCAGGGCCAGCCGGGTCGATTCCTGTTCGTCGTTGGCGGGCCGTGCGTCGTCCAGCTCGAGGGCGCCACACAGCGCCGAATGGAGCGCCTGCACGGCTGCAAACCGCTCGCCATGATCGCTTGCAGGATCCAGCAGGGTGACCGAACAGCGGCGAAACAGGGAAGGGAGAGATTCAGTCATGGTTGGAATGCAAGGCGGAGCCACCATGGCCCCCGGTTCGGCTTTGCCGAGAGTAGGTGCCGTTTGTCATTAAGCGGTATGCGAGGCGCCTGGGTAATCCGCCGCTTCGGAGTCTGGTTGCAGCGTGCCCGGCGGTATTTGCCGCGGATCCGACAAGACCGAGAGCCTATTCCCCCCTGTCCCGATCCCGACACCCGTGATTGCGTTTTGCTTATCAGCTAGGCCCCAGACTGGTCAAACCTCCGGTGCTCTCGTTAGGCGCATAAGTTTTGCCGGCTTCGGTGTTACTACTCATCAAGCAATGACAACGTGGCGGTGCATATTTGCGCTTGGCGACGAGGGCATGGCCTTTCACGGCTGCTCGTCCCGTTTGCCCGGGATTGTCCGCGTCCAGAACATTTCTATCGGCTGCCTTGGAATTC